>OIBX01000789.1_pt1 | contig 10415 bp, 10 predicted proteins | sample 1581151 | NCBI WGS metagenome assembly OIBX01 (sample SAMEA3882527, study PRJEB24775) | human gut metagenome | biome: human-associated habitat; feature: intestine environment; material: feces | place: Netherlands | collected 2009/2010 | reverse complement strand
ACCGTGAAGATTACGGTCCAGTACGATCTGTCCTTCTGTGATATATCCGGTAAGGTCCGGGATCGGATGTGTGATATCATCATTCGGCATCGTCAGGATCGGAAGCTGCGTCACCGAACCATTTGCCCCGTCCACAATACCGGCACGTTCATAGATCGTTGCCAGTTCACTGTATAAATATCCCGGATATCCTTTTCTTGACGGAATCTCGCCACGGGAAGAAGACACTTCACGCATGGCTTCTGCAAAGGAAGTCATATCCGTCAGGATAACCAAAATATGCATATTTTTCTCAAATGCCAGATACTCTGCTACCGTCAGTGCTACCTTCGGCGTGATTAGACGCTCCACCACCGGGTCATTCGCCAGGTTCAAGAACATACACACATGGTCTGCCACACCGCTTTCCTCGAATGTCTTACGGAAGAATTCCGCCACATCGTGCTTCACACCCATTGCTCCGAATACAACTGCGAACTGTTCATCCGAATTGTCACCAAGCGAAGCCTGCTTGACGATCTGTGCCGCAAGCTGATCATGCGGAAGTCCGTTTCCTGAGAATATCGGAAGCTTCTGCCCGCGGATCAGTGTCGTCAGTCCGTCAATTGCCGAGATTCCGGTACGGATATAGTTTCTCGGGTATTCCCGTCTGACCGGATTCAGCGGAAGTCCGTTTACATCCCGCTTCTCAGCATCTGTGATCGGTCCAAGGCCATCGATTGCTTCCCCGATCCCGTTAAATGTACGGCCCAGCATTTCCTCTGACACGGCAACTTCCATCGGATGTCCCGTAAGCCTCGTGTGGGTATTATCCAGCGACATATTTTCCGTTCCTTCAAATACCTGGATCACGGCCTTATCTTCATCCAACTCCACGATACGTCCCATTTTCCTCGTATCATGATCTACAATAAATTCCACGATCTCATCGTAAAATGCATTTTCCACGCCTTCCAGTACGACGAGAGGGCCATTAATGCTGCTCAGTCCAAGATATTCTATTGCCATCTTACGTCCCTCCCTTTACGCATTTTTCTCGATGACGCGGTTATAAAAGTCATCAATATCCAGTTTATACAGATCCAGTAACTGCAGATTGTCATTCGGCACATCATACTTAATCGCAATGACCTTCTCAAATATACCTTCTGCCTTCAGCACCGACATCGGCATCCCCATCGCCACCAGTTTCCGGCTCGTCTTATACAGATACAGAATAATATCCATCATCTTGAACTGCTTCTCAAGTGATACACACGTATCATCCTTATGAAATGCATTCTGCTGCAGGAATCCCAGACGAATCACCTTCGCAATCTCCAGGATCAGCTTCTGGTCATCCGGAAGCACATCCCCGCCGATCAGTTTTACGATCTCCATCAGGCTGCTCTCCTGGTTCAGGATCGCCATCAGACGGTTCCGGTAATCAACGAATTTCGGCGATACATGATCCGAATACCAACCGCTTAAGTCGTTCAGGTATTCACTGTAACTTGTCAGCCAGTGGATCGCAGGGAAATGTCTCGCATACGCCAGTGATTTGTCCAGTCCCCAGAAACAGCGCACGAAACGCTTCGTATTCTGCGTAACCGGTTCAGAGAAATCTCCTCCCTGCGGAGATACCGCTCCGATGATAGAGACCGATCCTGTCGCACCATTTAACGTCTGCATCATGCCGGCTCTTTCATAGAATGCCGACAGTCTCGATGCCAGATACGCCGGGAATCCTTCCTCCGCCGGCATCTCTTCCAGTCGTCCCGAAAGCTCTCGCAGTGCCTCTGCCCATCTGGATGTCGAATCCGCCATGATCGCCACATCATACCCCATGTCACGGTAATATTCCGCCAGTGTCAGTCCGGTATAAATGGACGCCTCACGGGCAGCTACCGGCATGTTGGAAGTATTGGCGATCAGAGTAGTACGGTCCATCAGAGGTTTGCCGCTTCTTGGGTCAACCAGTTCAGAGAACTCTTCCAGAACCTGTGTCATCTCATTTCCACGCTCGCCGCATCCGATATATATGATAATATCCGCATCCGACCATTTTGCGATCTGATGCTGGGTCATCGTTTTACCCGTTCCGAATCCTCCCGGGATCGCAGCCGTTCCACCTTTTGCAATCGGGAACATCGTATCCAGAATTCGCTGTCCTGTTACCAGCGGCACACTTGCCGGGAATCTCCGGTTCACCGGTCTCGGTACACGGATCGGCCAGTGCTGTGTCATCGAAAGTTCTCGTTTTTCTCCATTGAACAGTTCAATCGTAACCAGCGTCTCATCAATCGTATATTCACCATCCGGAACCACCGATACAACAGTCCCTTCTACTCCCGGCGGAACCATGCATTTGTGCACGATAGCCCGCGTCTCCGGCACTTCCGCAATGATCGTTCCACCCTGTACCATATCGCCTTCAGCCACTGTGATATGCGTCTCCCAGAGTTTCTGACGGTCCAGTGCGTCCACACTGACACCACGGGTGATAAATGCCCCGCCCTTGTCAGCGATCCGCTCCAGCGGTCTCTCAATACCGTCAAAGATATTATTCAGGATGCCGGGTGCCAGCGTAACCGACACTGCCGCTCCCGTACCTTCCACAAGTTCTCCCGGATGCAGTCCGGAAGTCTCCTCATACACCTGTACCGTCGTCCGGTCCTTATCCAGGGAAATGACTTCGCCAACCAGCTTTTCTTCTCCCACATGGACCATTTCCGACATCTTAAAATCCGTCTTCCCTTTCAGGTAAATGACCGGGCCGTTGATGCCATATATCTTTTCTGTCTTTCCGCTACTCACCCTTTACACCTCCCCGGAACTGGAATTTCTGGTATTCATTCTCCAGTGCACCTTTGAATGCATAGTCCACCAGGACATTCTTCTCAGGCACAACCGCACGCACCCCGCCGATAAAATCCACTTTGCTGATCGTCAGCGTCATTCCCGTACGTTCTTCCAGATATGTCTTCTTGTCTGCATCAGACGGATTGATATAGATCGTCATCGCCATCCCCGATGCAAACTGTGCTGCTTTCTCTATATAACGGATCAGAACTTCTTTATACTCTTCCGTTCTCATGAACGCCAGAAGCTTTAACTGCACTTCTTCGAACAGTTCCGTCTTAAGTTCTGTCTGCGTCTTTCCCATCTCACGTTTTAATTCAAGCTGCGCCTTTGACATTGCCATGTTCAGCTGCTGTTTCGCAGTCACACTCTCTGCACGCACTCTCGTCTCCGACTGCCGTCTGGCTTCGATCTGATGCTGTTCGAACACACTTCGAAGCGCATCCTCATGCTGCTTTACGATCGCATTCGCCTCCGCTCTTGCTTCTTCCATCGCCGCCGTCCGGATATGCGTGATCTTCTCTTCGTTTGTCAAATGTGCCACCTTCTTCCTGTCTATAATTTCAACCCTATCGCTTCATTTACATACGACGTGATAAAATCTTTCTTACGTCCGGTCCCGTGTCTGTCAGGAATCTCGATCAGAAGCGGCATCGTCCGCTCCAGCTTGATCTCGTCTATCAGGTCCGGGAATTCTCTTCCGAATTTCTCCGTCAGCAGAATCACACCTACATCCTTATCCTCCATGGCATTCTCGATCGCACACCGGAGTTCTTCTCTTTCATGTACCACGATTCCGTCTACCCCTGCGAGACGCATTCCTGTCAGAGTATCGATATTATCACTGATCAGATACATCTTCATCTTACAATTTACCTAAGATCATGAAGGAGATGATCAGTCCGTACAGACACACACCTTCTGCAAGACCTACGAAGATCAGTGACTTACCAAGTGCACTGGAATCCTCGCTGATTGCCCCAAGAGCCGCACTTGCTGCACTTGCAACGGCGATACCACCACCGACGCAGGAAAGACCGGTTGAAAGTGCTGCTGCCAGGTATCCGAATCCGGTTGCGTTCGATGCCGTATTGCCGGCTGCTTCTGCTGCCTGTACCGGATCTCCCGCAAAAAGCATGATTCCCGCGATCAAGACAGTACTAAAGAAGAAAAATACATTCGTGCCGATGGCTCTTTTATAACGCTTCTTCGTCCTCTGTCCGATCAGGAAATATCCGAATGGAATTACAATGCTAAGTAACAATGTTGCAATTAACAATAATCTAACTGTCAGGCTCATATTTTTGTCCTCCTGTAAATATATCTCTGAATTCTGTCTTATTATTTTTCCTCTACAGAACCTGCCACTGGCAGCTTCTTTCGAACGCATGGCGATTTATCCTCTGGATCACAAAATCACTTAAATCGTTTCTTTACTTTTCGTCACTCTGGCTGTGAAACGGCTTGAACTCCCGTCCGGTTCCCTTATAGAACCTGCTGAACATCTCATAATATTCCAGACGCAGTACCTGGATACCGACGACCAGACCTTCCAGTCCGCACACCAGCACATTTCCAAGCACGAACACGATCCAGTTCGTGTGTCCCGCACTTGCACCGGATAACATCAGCACAACCTCCATCATCGCCGCATGGCTGACGGCAAATGCACCGATACGCACATAAGAAATGGTATTGGAGAAATAGCTCAGCATCGTCTCGAACAGTTCGAAGAACGCCTGCACGAAGAACATTACCTTGCCCTCTTCCATCTTCTTATGCTGCTTTGTCACCAGATTTCCCAGCGGTTCCTTGAATACGAACAAGATCACCGGAACTCCCAGGAAGATCACCATCAGGATATTGCCCGGAACCTTATGTCCCGTCATGTAAAGCACGATCGTCAGCACCAGGAATCCGTAGAACACCAGTCCCGCGATTCCATTATGGGAAAATAACATATTTTCCACATCATGACTCTTGATCGAATTGATCACGTTAAAGATCATCACCAGGATATTCAGTCCCATGCCAAATGCAATGGCAACCACAAATACTGTGTTGAGCTGTCCGATAAACGGCAGGTTCGTCATCGCATCCACCGGCCTTAACCAGTGTGCCTGTATCACATCTTCGAATCCGAAGATACTTCCGAACATGAATCCAAAGAATGTTGAGAACAGTCCCGCAATGGATATGATCCCAGCCAGGTTGATCTTCTTAATCAGGTACAAAAGCCCGCCAAATACAAACAGGCATAAGCCCTGGCCGACATCCCCGAACATCGCACCAAAGATAAATGTATACGTCAGTGCCACGAACATCGTCGGATCCATCTCATCATTTGCCGGAAGCCCGTACATCCGTATGAACATCTCGAACGGCTTGAAGAACCTTGGATTCTTAAGCTTCGTCGGCGGCTCTCCGAAGAATTTCTCCTTGTCTTCTTCTACAACAACGAATACCTTATCATCATTCTTCGATTCCGCCAGGAATTTGTTCACATCATCTTCGCCCATCCATCCGCACAGGATGTAATAGTCTTCTTTATTATCTCCCTCTTCGATCCTTGCCGCCAGCTTGCGGACATCAAAGTTCGTAGCCAGTTCTTCCAGACGCTTCTTCGCACCTCGGAGCTTTGCGGCATTCTTTGCCATCAGCTCACTGATCTGTTTTTTAATCCCAGCAATCTCTTTCTGTTTTTCTTCAATTTCTTTTTCAAGCTCTTCACAGGCCTGCGCCGGCGTTCCTATGTATTCGGATGGAATTGCAATCCTTTCAAAATGTAAGGAATTGAATACCGAATCCACCTTACTGGAATCCGCATTCGATACGAAATAACATCCGTATACATAATTTTCATTCCTCGTACCTTCGATAAATACCGCATTCAGATCATCAAATAAATATTTTTCCAGACGTTTGTAATAATTCACATCTACCCGTCCGAACCGGACTTTCATATATTTATACTTTAATGATTTCTGCATATCCAGTTCCAGTGTCCGGAACGGCTCCATGATCAGAAGCTTTTCTTTGTATTCATCTACCTGCTTCTTCGTTAACTCTTTCTTCTCCAGCAGATCCAGATAGTCATGATTGACATCCCGGATCAGGTTCAGCATATCCTCCTGATTCATCAATACATCGATCCTCTGGTCTTCATCCGCTAACAGTGCGCTGAACTGTTCTGCCTTCGCAAGCGGCTCTTTGTATGGATTGATTTCCACAAAAGGCTGCAGGTTGTCGGTCGTCTTAAGCTCCGCCGCCGCATTCTCAAGCTGCATCTCGTATTTCGACAGATACACCTCGCAGACACGGTCGATATCATTCTTCGGTCCGCTGATGCTTAAGAACTTCATCTTAACAATCATTGATTCACACCTCCTAAGTATCCTAATGTCTCTCCCTTCGTCAAACCGTAACGGATACACTCAAGGGCTGTCGTTAGTTTATAGATTTCTTCTTCTTTCAGGAACAGATACGTATTGACGATTGCGATCGAATACGGATCATTCCTTTTATCAGTCAGGTACAACTTCCGCAGGCAGTCGCGATACATCTGTTCCAGTGTTTTATCCGTCTGCATATAATTATATTTTCCTGCATAGTACGTCTTTTCCACTTCTGCTTCAAACTGTTCCAGTGTCGGCGTCTCCACCAGTGTCTTGAATTCTTCTACTTTTATCCGATAGTGGATCGGGATCGTCATCGAATAGATATCCGGCGGAAGCATATGATAATACTTCTTCGCACGGTAGATCCACTGAAGATTCAGAAGATCGATCTTCATTCCATAGTCCTTTAAGAATATCTTCTGCTCATGTCCTTTCAGAACCCGTTTTCCCTTTTTCCACATCGTAGAAAAATAATATAGATCCAATGCCAGATCATAATCAAACAGCGTTCCCGCTCCGGAATCTCTGATTCTGGCAAGCGCACCATAATATTCCGTATCCCGTAAGTTATCTACAAGCTCGTCGATATTTTTCGAAGTTATCAACCGGTCTATGGAAATTTGTGAATATCTGTCAAAAAACTCTTTCTTGTATTCCAGATCAAATGGTTTCTCATAATGATTGAACACGATCCTCAAACAGTAGTTGATCAGATCGACTTCATACCGTTTCCAGTATAATTTTAAGAACGTCTTCTGCTCCATCCCGGCAAACCGGAAGATCCTCGAATAATCATCGAACAACGACTGATACAGGATCTTCTCCACATTTCCCCTATGATATAAGGAAACATCCATCCGCTCCACATATGGTGCATACGCCGTCTTGTCTTTCAGATATTCGATTGCTTCTGTCACTGTACCAAGACCTGCGATCGTATCATAATCTTTCTCTTTCAGAAGCTTCGCCGACATCGCACGTACCTTTGTCGTGATCCCGCTGTAAGCCATCACATTTCCCATACGCTACACCTCGATCATATGTCTTACGATTTCCTCTGCATAAATGTCATGATTTTCTTCGTATTCCCTCTTCAGATCATCAATCGCCTTCTGGTCCTTCTTCCGTTCCCGGTCCAGAACTTTCTCTACTTCCTGCTGCGACTTTGCTTTTATCTTCTCCAGTTTTTTCTGTGTCTCTTCTTCCAGGTCCCGGTCAAATTGATTCCTTTCTTCCTGTATCTGTTTTTCAATTTCACTTTTCTGCTGTCTGGCATGCTCTACGATCGCCTCCGCCGTTTCTTCCACTTCAGCTAATTTCTCAATAACAGAGTTCATAAGCCGCCCTCCTTTTTGCACATTTCACAACGAATAATTGTTACTTTTTTATCCATGTTATAATAATACACCTATTTTCTAAAATTACCACTATCATTTTGTATATATTGTATTATTTTTCTCAATTCTTCTGACAATTTCCACTTCCATTGACTTTTTCCTGCACAGACGCTAAACTAAGAACGATTTGCAAAATGTCAGAAAATCCTTGCAAATCCATTGATTATAAGGAGGAACACACATATGCGTCTTAGAAATATACCACGTGCAGAGAGCGTTCTCGAAGCCTGCAAAGAAGTTGTTAAGAATCCGGAAAGCTTATGCGGACACTGGAATCAGGAGTTCCAAAATGAACGACCGCTGCACATCGAGATCGGTATGGGAAAAGGTCAGTTTCTTCTGACTCTCGCAGCCGAAAACCCACAGATCAACTACGTCGGCATCGAACGCTATTCCAGCGTCTTATTACGTGCCGTTGAGAAATTCCAGGAACTGGAAACCGAAGGAAAAGCTCCTGCCAACATCCGATTCATCTGTATGGATGCGAATGACCTGCCGACGGTATTTGCCTCGGCGGAAGTATCCCGTATCTACCTGAACTTCTCCGATCCATGGCCAAAGGCCCGCCATGCAAGAAGAAGACTGACATCCAACGAATTTTTCAAGCTTTATGACAAAGTCCTGACTGCAGACGGAACCGTAGAATTCAAGACAGACAACCGTCCGCTCTTCGACTTTTCCGTAGAAGAACTTAAGACTTCCGAACTGTTCGTTCTGGATCAGCTTTCCTATGATCTTCATAATGACAGTAAGATGAACCAGGGAAATATTATGACCGAATATGAAGCAAAATTCTCTTCCATGGGCAATCCGATCTGCAAACTGATCGCAAAACGCAGATAAAGGAACCTCTTCCCTTTCCTTTCATATATTAATAGAGAGCATATCTTATGCTCCTGTAATCCTGTGAAAGGGTGGAAGCTTATGTTACATCTGACGACACAAAACTTTGAAAGCTTCAGGGCCTGTCACTGGCAGCTTTCTTCCGATGCACCGACGGGTGAAAGCACGGAACATCCCGTGTTTGCCGTAGTCATGTTCTACGCCGTCTGGTGTGGAAAATGTGCAATGATGCGTCCCATTATAGAAGATCTCGAAAAAAAATATCAGAAAAAATATTCCGGCAGCATTCGCTTTTTTGAAGTAGAGACCACAGAATCCGGACTTCTCGCAGCTGAGTATCAGACAGATCTTCTTCCGACATTTCTCTTTTTCAAAGACCAGGAACTGATCGCTGTCATGCAGGGGATGATATCACAGAACGATTTTGACGCACGTCTACAGAAAATCTTTAGAAATAGTTAATTTATATTTCCTAGGAAAACATAGTTTTTTATGCTATATTTAAGAAGTAACAGGGATAAATATATTTAATAAAAAGGGGGCATGGTGAACACACCACGCATTATGAAAAATTTAAAAAGAGCATTACCAGTTGCCATGGCAGTTGTACTTGGTTCTACTGCGGCACCATTGGTCGTAAAGGCAGATTCATCTAAAGTTGTAACACTTGGAGCCAACCTGTCAGATTCACAGAAGAATTCCATGTATGAGTACTTTGGTACCTCTTCTGACAAAGCAGAAGTCATCGAAGTTACCAATGCAGATGAAAGAAAATATCTCGAAGGGGTCGCTCCGGAAGAACAGATCGGTACCCGTACCTACAGCTGTTCATATGTAGAGCCGACCACAAGCGGCGGAATCCAAGTAAAGGTTTCCAACTTAACTTATGTTACAAGTTCTATGATCTCCAGTACACTTCTTACATCCGGTGTTGAGAACTGTAACGTTATCGCTGCTTCTCCGATCGAAGTATCCGGAACAGGCGCACTGACAGGAATCATGATGGCTTATGAGAAAGCCACCGGAACAACTCTGAACGAAGATCAGAAGGCTGCCGCAACCGACGAACTTGTCACAACAGGAGATCTGGCAAATGATATCGGACAGGACAAAGCCGAAGATGTCATGAATGATGCCAAAGAAAGCGTTATTAAAGACGGCTTAAAAGATGAAAACGATATTCAGGATGCAGTGGAAGATGCTGCCAAGAATAACGATGTCACTCTGACACAGGAACAGATCGACAAGATCACTGAACTGTTAAAGAACATTTCCCAGTATGACTATGATGTCAAAGCACTGAAGAATACACTGAACAACATCGACGGAAAGAGCGAGGGATTCTTCTCCAACCTCTGGAATTCCATCAAAGGAATCTTCGGCGGCAGTGACAGCTCTGATGGCGGAATCATCAACAATACGGATGACAGTGCACTCGGCGATGATGTCGTAAGTAACAGCACACTGGATTCTTCCGACAACTCTTCTTCGAACAATTCCGACAGCGCAGATAATTCTTCCGGCAGCAGTTCGGATGACAACAGCGATGGCAGCGGATTCTGGGGCAAGATCAAGAAATTCTTCAAGGATCTGTTCGGCGGAAGCGATTCTAAAAAAGACAATTCAGATAAGAGCAAAAACGATGCCAATACAGAGGACAGCAAAGATATTGATGATGATCAGTCTGACGACACACAGAATGATTCTCTGAACAGTGATGCAGATTCTTCAGATGCCGGCACAACAGACAACTCTGCTGATGATTCTTCACTGAATAACGGTGCCGATGATCAGTCCGATACTCAGAGCAGCTTACCAGGCAGCAGCGAATCAGATTCTTCCAACTCTGATACGTCTGATTCCACAGCTAACGGCTCTGCCAACTAGACATAAGCATTAGCAGGTAATTATAGTAACAAACGAATTATAATGACAA
>OIBX01000783.1_pt1 | contig 10490 bp, 9 predicted proteins | sample 1581151 | NCBI WGS metagenome assembly OIBX01 (sample SAMEA3882527, study PRJEB24775) | human gut metagenome | biome: human-associated habitat; feature: intestine environment; material: feces | place: Netherlands | collected 2009/2010 | reverse complement strand
GTGTAGTGAAATCAGTAGCCAGATGTAAACAGGCAATTGAAAACAAACCGGGAGCACCACTGAAGTGCTTAAGACCTGGTAACTGTCCTGGACAGGTTAAGAACAATATGCAGTTCAAGAAAGACAAATGTGAATACATTCTGATCGGTAACTGCTCAGACTGTTCAAACACTGTAATGGCATCCGGACCGAAGATGGGACTGAAGGTATTCCATCAGACAGACCATGTTATGAGAACAGTTGGACATCCACTGTACAGAAGCCTGAAGGTTTCTAAAGAAGTAAGTCAGGAAATTGATTTTTAATTATAACCTGAATGAAACATAATATTATCGGTATTACCGTTGCGTGCAATGAGGTAGGAGACCCCCGATTCTTTTGCCTGACAGAAGTAATTGAGAGGTTCTTCTGGAAGTTGGACGCAGCTGTATATATATTTTTTAACTACAATATTCCGCAAGGAAAATGTATGAAACAAAAACAAGGAGGGAAACAATATGTCAATCACAGCTGAAACAGCAAAAGCACATGCTCATGATCCTGCAGTACTGTGCTGTAGAGCAGAAGCTGGTATCACAATTGAGCCGGCTAATCTCGAAGATCCAGCAATTTTTGATGATCTGGTAGATTCAGGATTATTAAACCTGGACGGATGCCTTACAATCGAAGAAGTACTGGGTGCAAAACTTACAAAAACTTGTGATTCTCTTTGCCCGTTAACAAATGATGTTCTGGATGGTGTAAAAGCACCTACAACTCCAGTAGAAGAGGCAGAGGAAGAAGCTCCGGCAGAGGAAGCTGCACCAGCAGCACCAGTTGCAACAGCAGCAACAGTAGCTGGAGGAACACTCAAGATCCACATCGGAGAAGGAAAAGATATCAATCTTGAAATTCCGGTTGGAGCTCTTGGAGCAACAGGAGAAGCAGTAGCAGAAGTACCTGCAGCAGTAGCAGCTACAGCAACAGCAGAAGCACCTGTTGAAGAAACAAAAGTAGTAGGAACATTAACAAGAAGACACATTAAGATCACAGAGGTTAAGAGAGGACCAGAGACAAAGATTGAAGGAACAACTCTTTACATCCGAGAAGGAATTGAAGAAGAAGCAGTTGCTTCACAGGAACTGGTTCATCAGTTAAAGATTGATATCATTACACCGGATCAGTACCATACTTATTCTAATACAATCATGGACGTACAGCCGATCGCTACAAAAGAGGGCGAAGACGAAATCGGTACAGGTACAACAAGAGTACTTGATGGCGTTATCATGATGGTTACCGGAACAGACGACAATGGTGTTCAGATTGGTGAATTCGGTTCTTCCGAAGGATACCTGGATGAAAATATCATGTGGGGACGTCCGGGAGCTCCTGATAAAGGTGAAATCTTCATCAAGACAGAAGTTATCATCAAAGAAGGAACCAACATGGAAAGACCTGGTCCGCTTGCTGCACATTCTGCAACAGACGTGATCACACAGGAAATCCGTGAAGCTCTGAAGAAAGTAGAAGACGAAAGCCTTGTAGTAGATACGGAGACATTCAATCAGGTAAGAAGACCTGGTAAGAAGAAAGTCGTTATCGTAAAAGAAATCATGGGACAGGGTGCTATGCATGACAACCTGATCCTTCCTGTGGAACCAGTCGGAGTACTTGGCGCAAGACCAAACGTTGACCTTGGAAACGTACCGATCATGGCATCTCCACTGGAAGTACTTGACGGATGTATCCATGCACTTACCTGTATCGGACCTGCATCAAAAGAAATGTCAAGACATTACTGGAGAGAACCACTGGTTCTTGAAACTCTCCATGATGAAGAAGTTGACCTTTGCGGTGTTATCTTTGTAGGTAGCCCACAGATCAATACAGAGAAATTCTATGTATCAAAACGTGTTGGTATGATGGTAGAAGCTCTTGATGTTGATGGTGCATTTGTTACAACAGAAGGATTTGGTAACAACCACATCGATTTCGCAAGCCATATCGAACAGATTGGTATGAGAGGAATTCCGGTTGTTGGACTTTCATTCTGCGCAGTACAGGGAGCACTTGTAGTTGGAAACAAATACATGCAGTACATGGTAGATAACAACAAATCTGAATCAGGAATCGAGAACGAAGTTCTTGCCTGCAACACGCTTTGCCAGGAAGAAGCAATCCGTGCACTTGCTATGCTGAAAGCTGGAATGGCTGGAGAAGAAGTGAAGAAGGCAGAAAGAAAATGGAATCCGAATGTAAAAGCAAATAACATCGAACTGATTTCAAAGACTATGGACAGAACAATTGAATTGGTTAAGAACGAGCAGTCACTGCCGATGAGCCAGAAGAGAAAAGAAAAATACGATTAAGGTGAATGACTATGAAATATGGCGATAAGATCATCTATATGGAAGGCGTAATCGTAGAGATCCATGATGGATGTGTTGGAATCGATTTGAAGGGACGATTAGGTTATCTGAAAATCCCGATGAGAATGCTGATTACGGATTATCCATTAGTGGTAGGACAGGAAGTTGGATGGAATATGAGTTTTGTTGAACAGCTTGGACCGGACGCCAATGAAAAATATGTTAGTAACCTGCAGACGTATCAGAGACGTCAGGAAGAAATGAAGTCTCATAAGAAGAATGATGAAGTGTAATTATATCAGGAGGAAATAGACATGAGTTTGACCGTTGTTAAAGGACTTCAGTCAGAAATCTTTGTTCCGGTAACTCCGCCGCCAGTATGGGCTCCGGTGAAAAAAGAACTGAAGGATATGACGATTGCCCTCGCCACAGCAGCAGGTGTGCACCACAAGGATCAGAAGAGATTCAACCTTGCCGGTGACTTTACCTGGAGAAAAATAACAGATAAAATGCCGTCAGATGAATTAATGGTATCTCACGGTGGATATGACAACAGTGATGTAAACAAAGACATCAACTGTATGTTCCCGATTGACCGTATCCATGAGCTTGCTAAAGAAGGATTTATCAAAGCATGTGCACCGGTACATGCCGGATTCATGGGTGGTGGCGGAAACCAGGAAAAATTCAAACATGAAACTGGTCCTGCCATTGCAAAGATGTTTGTAGAGGAAGGCGTAGACGCAGTTATCCTCACCGCTGGTTGAGGTACCTGCCACCGCTCTGCAGTTCTGGTGCAGAGAGCGATTGAAGCCGCAGGAATTCCTACAATTATTATTGCTGCGCTTCCGCCGGTTGTTCGTCAGACCGGTACCCCACGTGCGGTTGCTCCGCGTGTTCCTATGGGAGCTAACGCTGGTGAACCACACAACGTTGAGATGCAGACAGGCATCGTAAAAGCAACTCTGGAACAGCTCGTGAAGCTGGATACTCCAGGAAAAGTTGTTCCGCTGCCGTTTGAATATGTAGCGAAAGTATAATCAAATAGTAAAAAGGGGACATCCCCGGCAGGATTGGGGCGAAAGCTCTGATTTGCCGGAGATGTCCTTTTTATTTAACTGGATATTTTGATAAAATTTCCTGTTAGATAAAAGGTGCTATGTGCCTCAAATGTGCCAGGGCGCATTTGGGTTCAATTTAGAATTGAGGATGATTATATGGAGAAAGAAATAGATCTGCGCCGGCTTGTGATCAAAGCTTTCCATATTACTGAGGTGGAAGAAGGCGGAGAAAATAAAGTGACAGCATCTGGAAAGATGACGATCGAGAAGAAAATACTGGATGAAATTTTACCGAAATATCCACAGCTTTCCAAATTAGATGTACAGATTATAAGACCGGGAGAACATGACCGTTATACCAATACGATGATGGATATCATTCCGATATCGACCAAAGTACTTGGAAAGATTGGGGACGGGATTACGCATACGCTCACCGGTGTTTATGTAATCCTTACCGGTGTAGATGAAAACGGAAAACAGGCACACGAATTTGGGTCCAGTGAAGGCAATCTGAAAGAGAAGCTGTATCTGAACCGTGCGGGTACTCCGGGGGATGATGATTATATTGTGTCATTTGATGTTGTTCTGAAACCTGGAATGGGACAGGAAAGAGAAGGTGTACTTGCAGCCCACCATGCCTGTGACGAGTTTATCCAGATTTTCCGGGAACAGATGAAGAAGTTCAGGGGCAATCTCTGCACAGAGAGACATGAGTACCATGATGTGGTTCGCCCGGGGAAAAAACGTGTTTTGATTGTAAAACAGGTTGCCGGACAGGGTGCGATGTACGATACTTCGTTATTTGCAAAAGAGCCTTCGGGAACTGAAAACGGTCGCTCGATCATTGATATGGGAAATATGCCGGTGATCGTTACACCAAACGAATATCGTGACGGAATTATCCGTTCTATGCAGTAGGAGGTGCGATTATGGGAATTGGACCATCGACAAAGGAAACATCACTACACCATTTCAGGGATCCTCTTCTTGATGTGGTATCATCGGATGAAGATCTGGATCTGATGGGAATCATAATTGTTGGAACGCCGGATGATAATACAGATAAATTGCTTGTTGGAACCCGTGCGGCAGTATGGGCGGAAGCTATGCGGGCAGACGGAGTTATCCTGTCGTCCGATGGATGGGGAAACAGTGATGTAGATTTCGCAAATACGGCTGAACAGATGGAAATCAGAGGAATTCCGGTAACCGGGCTGAAATTCAGTGGTACAGTTGGCCAGTTTGTGGTAGAAAATGAACATCTGGGAGAAATTCTGGATATCAATAAAAGTGAAGAGGGCATTGAGACAGATGTACTCGGAGAAAATAATGTGACGGAGCTGGATGCGAAAAAGGTTACTGCAATGCTGAAGCTGAAAATGCGGAAAAATGAGAAGCGTTAAGGTTTTGAAATTTGAAGAAAACTGTCAAAAGTAAAGCTGGCAGGGAAAGAAGATATAGAAAAGTCCTGCTGAGAATCCGGATTCGATATTCGGATTCTGACAGGACTTTTGCTGTTTAATTTTCTGCGGTATCTTCGATAATATGGTTACGGATGATCGCGCGGATACTTTCGTTAAGATATGGCTTCAATTCTTCAAACGACATCGGATCGTTGTCCAGGATCGTGCTGTATGAAGTAGAACTTGCAAGTTCTATGATCAGAAACAGCATAGTTTCCGGTGCACGAAGTTTGATTGTCGGATGATCTAAAAGGATATTACTAAAATATGCAAGAATTTCACCCTCATCATCCTGTGTATTATTGGTGATAGCCTGTCTGAAAATGCCCCAGCTGAGATTCTTAGAGATAAATCTCAGAATCAGTTTATTTTTCTGCATGGCATTTAAAACGTAATCTACAATAAAAATAATCTTATCTTCGAATTCGGGGATGTCGGCTGTCTCAAGAGCTTTGTGTGCTCTCTGGAAAAGTCGGCTGGCTGTCCGTGCGATCAGCCGGTCGCGTATCTCGTATTTGTCTGCAAAATATAAATAGAACGTTCCTTTCGCAACTCCGGCCTTTTTTGCTATATCGCTGATTGATGTTTTCTCGATTCCCTGATTCAGAAATAAATCGTATGCGCTTTGAAAGAGAGCATCCATTTTCTGATGCTTGTTTTCATCTACTTTTCCCATGATTCATTCCTCTTTTCTTTTGAATTATCTTTATTATAAAATCAAAATGACTCAGCGTCAACTTTTTTGTAGAAAAATATTGACTTGTGGTCATTTTTGAGGTATAGTAAGTGCGAGCTAGAAAATGACCAGTAGTCAAAAAGAAGAAAGCATACCGACAGGAAAGTCAGTAGAGGCTTACAGGAGGTTTTTAAACATGAAGAACAGGGAATACAGAGTATTAGTTACACTTGCACTTATGGCATCACTTGTAGTTGGAAATATTGCAGGAACATCTGTAAATGTGCAGGCGGCAGATAATAAAGATAAAAGTACAGAGACAAAGAAAACAAGCGAAACAAAAACAAGCAGCAGCGCAACACCTGCAAAAGATGAGACTGTATATGTAAAAGTAGATGACGCAGGAAACCAGAAAGATGTTACGGTATCGGATCAGCTGAAAAATATTTCGAGTCTTGGAACAATCGATGATGTATCAGATTTGAAAGACATCAAGAATGTAAAAGGTGATGAAACCTTTTCTGAAAATAACGGTAAACTGGTATGGCAGGGAGATAAGAAAGATATCTGCTATCAGGGAACAACCACAAAGAAGATTCCTGTAGGAATGAAGGTTACTTATGAACTTGACGGAAAGAAAGTTAGCGCAGATGATCTGGAAGGAAAGAGTGGACACTTAAAGATCCATTATGAATATCAGAATACAAGTGCTGACAGCGGGAAATATACACCATTTTTGATGGCAACCGGACTTCTGATGGATGGAGAGAAGTTTTCAAATGTAACCGTTGATAATGGAAAAGTAATCTCAGACGGTGACAGAAACATCGTGATTGGAATGGGACTTCCACAGTTGAAAGAACAGCTTACATCAGTTAGTAGCAAGGTGGATGATCTGGATATCCCGGATTCCTTTACAGTAGAAGCAGATGTGACAGATTACGAAAAAGTAGAAGCTGTTACGGTCGCAACAAATGAAGTATTTAATGAAGTAGATACAGATAAATTTGACAGTCTGGATGAACTGAAGGATTCTATGACAGAGCTTCAGGATGCATCAAACAAACTTGTAGATGGTTCCGGACAGTTGAAAGACGGACTGGATACACTGCTTTCTTCATCAGGAACACTGGTAAGCGGAATTGATCAGCTGGCAAGTGGTGGAAATACATTGGCTGGTGGAACTGGTAGTCTGGTGAGTGGAGCGAATACGCTGAATGCTGGATTACAGACAGCATCATCAAAGGTAAGCGGAACACTCCTTCCGGGGGTAAAAGCATTGGACCTTGGGGTGTCTCAGATGCAGAGTAAACTTGCGGCAAAAGACGCACTGCCGAAGCTTACGACAGGGGTTGCAACATTAGATGCTGCATTGAATACAGGGAATGCAGCGGAAGGTCAGTCTAGTCTGGTTGATGCGGCTGCAAGTGTAAATGCTGGAGTGCAGGCAGCAGCAACAGGCGCAAGTGGATTAAAAGTAGGTGTTGACTACATTGGAACAAGTGTAAGCAGTCTGAATGATGTGGTTAGTGGAGTTGCAAGTAAAACCGGTGGATTAGTGCAGGCAGCTAATGCAGCATATAGTACTTTGGGAAATGTAGCAAAAGAAAGTGAACAAGAAGTTGAGATAAGTAGTGAAAAAGTGGATGTAACGAATGTTACAGGAACAGCCACGGGAATGGCTACAGGAACAGCTACAGGAAACGCTGAGATTTCTTATGAGGGGGCAGAAAAGAATGCAGATGCGATAAATAGTCTGGAAACTGCTTTGGGAAGTGTTGATCCAGGTTCAGATGCAGCAAAGGCTATAAATGCGGCAATTGCTTCTCTTAAAGAAAAACAGACGGTTTCGGGAAAGGTGACTATAAATGAAGCAACTATGGAAAATGCGAAAATTGATAATGCAACGATGGCGTCTGGAAAAGCAACTGTAAATACAACGGTGAAAGTGGTAAATCCGGATGTAAAAGCAACATTGGCTTACCTTAAAGGTATTAAAGATGGTGTAACAGATATTGACGATGCGTTTAATAAAGATATTGAGGATGGAGGATACGATCTGGCTGATAACATGGCTGCCTTGAATACAGCAGTTAATGTAGGAACCGATGAGCAACATCCATCTGCGGTTGCAGTTGCAAGTGCTGTAAATGTAGGACTGCAAAAACTGAAAGTAGGCACACCGGCGCTTGCCGCTGGAATTAATCAGGTTGCAGCTGGAGCAACTGAATTAAATGAAGGCGTAAATGGAAAAGATGGACTTGTAAGCCAGGTAAATAGCGGTGTACTTCAGCTTAAGAGTGGTACAGCACAGCTGTTAGCCGGAGTTGATGGAACGAATGGTCTTGCATCTGGACTTGGTCAGCTTGCAGCAGGATCAAGCCAGCTGGCAAGCGGCGCATCCCAGCTCAATAGTGGAGCCGGAACTCTTTCAACAGGCCTGAACACGCTTCAGAATAGCACTGGTGCATTGGTATCTGGTGTAGAACAGCTTGATTCCGGAGCAGCTGAACTGAACAGTGGTATGATCCAGTTCAACGAAGAAGGAATTGAAAAACTGGTAAGCGTATTTGACGGAGATGTTGATTCGCTTCTGGATAAGGCAAACGAACTTCTGGATGCATCCAAAGAATACAAGAACTTCTCTGGAATCGCAGACGGAATGGACGGAAGCGTAAAATTCATTTTCGTGAGTGATAAATAATAGATTACCAAAATGGGAGATAGATTTTAACGTCTATCTCCTGTTTTTTTGTTGCGGATTCACGAACAGTATGATAGTATGATTTTTAAATCATCAATAGTACAAATTCATTTAATACATTTCAAAATTACAAATCAAAAGTCTAAAAACAATCTGACGATATCGGTCAATTATTTCAGACATGTAACTGTGAATATTTTCTGAAAATGAAAGGGAAATGCCTATGAATAATGAGGTTTATCAAATCTATGACTTCATTTTTAAGCGAATCTTTACATTATCTAATTTATCTATTATTAATATGATTAATGGTTTGTTCCACACAAATTATCCGACTGAAAGTATAGTGGAATATCCTAATAAAGAGTTTGTTAATCGTTTCTTGAAAGAAAGGCTCGCAGATGTTTTTATTTCTATTAATAGTACTCATACATATCATTTAGAAGCGCAAATACAGAAGGATGAAAATATTGTGATAAGAGTTTTCGAATATGGGTTTTATCATGCAGTGGAACATATGGATGATAGAACTATTTTAAAATTTCCTGAACCAGTAGTGATTTATCTTACCAAAGAATCCAGTATACCAGAAGAAAGTGTGTTGATTTTGGATTTTGGTAAACAAGGCAGTTTTGAGTACAAGGTTGAAAATTATATTTACCTAAATCATGATGTAATTGAGCTTAATCAAAGAAAAATGGGGATATTGATACCGTTCCAATTGCTTAAATTTAAAGAAATAATCCATAAAAATCCAACCCGGAAAAATTTCGAGAAGTTGCAGAGACTTCTTGAAAATGATATACTTAAAAGTATAGAAGCAAATGTAAAAGTGGGGAATATAACGCAAGAAGATGCGACACAATTGTTGGAACTGACACGTCAATTATACAAGTATCTGTATGATAACTATTATGAAATAGGAGGATGCGAGGATATGAAACCATTGTTGGATGGAGCTATGGAACTACCGTTGGATAAATATAGAATACGAATTGATGAGTTGGAAGGAAAACTGGCAAGCGAAAAAGAACGTGCAGATAAGATGTCTGTGGAAGCTGAGCGTCTGAGAAAAGAATTAGAAGAACTTAAGAAAAATAAATAATCATTTTGAGATACTATTGATGAAAAATGAGCAGGAAAATGAAGAGATATCATAATTGATAAACCACAGATTTTCCTGCTCTGATTTTTTATGTATTTGAAAGAATTACTAATTGTAAGTAGTGTATAGTAATAGGAGAAATCTAATACCGCAACTGTATCCCCTGCTCCTCAATCCAGTCTTCGAGTTCATCCTGGGAATCAGTGGCCCATTCGGAGTTGGAGCCTGCTTTGAATTCGTCTTTTAGATCTTCCTGCACCAGTTCTTTTGAAAATACGGGTTTTTCGTCTGTACGGGGATCTTTCGGGTTATCTATCGGTCTTGAACTACTCATATTTTCACGTCTCCTTTACTTTTGGAAAGAAAAAACATGACCCCTCGAGGTCATGTCTTTTCTTTTTGGTATGTCATTGAGAGGTTTTTCCTCGTTGCATTGCAGTTTGCCTTATATACAAAGCTGGGGAATGCTCCGACAAAGAGGATGTATATATAAATTGGAGTTTTATCATTGCAAGATCATTCTTGGGGGAAACGACCGGCAACAATATAACTGCAATAACAACCAATGTTGTAGCTTAATCAAGTCTTTATTAAAAAGCGGTATCCTTGTGTTGGAAACCGCCCTTGGTTTAGCTCTCTGATTAAGTTGGTTACACTATATCACTTTATCACGGTAGTGTCAACAAGAAAATGGTAAATTTATGAATAAATTATGCACTAAAATCTGTACAAAGCGGTCAAGTGTATGTCTACTGTAGATTAGCGGTACTGGATCAGCTCCTGGACAGATTTACGTGCTGGTGCGGTCGGTTGGATGGCTGGATGACCGATCGCAATCAGGGCAGATACATTCAGAGTATCGTCAAGACAGAGTAGTTCTTTTACCTTTACCTCATCGAAAATACCCATGACAACCGAACCGATTCCGCATTCATGAGCAGCGAGTTGGAAGGTCTGCGCAGCGATACCGGCATCAAACATTTCCCATTTATCCTTTTTTGAGGTGGAATAAGCTCCGTCCTTTTCGTAACCGCTTTTCCCCGGAACGGAAGCGAGAACAACCAGTACCGGTGCACCAAGAATGATGCCTGTATTCCATTCAAATCCCATAACAGCTTCTCTGGCAA
>OIBX01000768.1_pt1 | contig 10597 bp, 9 predicted proteins | sample 1581151 | NCBI WGS metagenome assembly OIBX01 (sample SAMEA3882527, study PRJEB24775) | human gut metagenome | biome: human-associated habitat; feature: intestine environment; material: feces | place: Netherlands | collected 2009/2010 | reverse complement strand
TGCCTCTGTGTATATCAGATCGGTTCATTCGTAACAGGCGGAGCATTCGGAGTTGGTACAGCAGTTGGATTCCTTTTCCTTATCGCAATCCTTTTCATGCTGTTCAGACCAGATCCGTATAAAAATCAGAAAGTTTATTCAAAACGTTCTGTAAACGCATAAGATTTATAAGAACTTTAAGGCGGAAGCCGGATGCAGAAGCCTGTGTCCGGCTTCCAGTGTAAAAGAAAGAACAGGTGAAGGTTTATGATCGCTAATATTGTGATACTCGCACTGATTGCAGGATATTGTATTTTTCTGATCCGTAAAGGATATAAAAACCATAAAGAAGGGAAACCTGTCGGATGCGCGGGCTGTAGCGGAAATTGCAGTTCCTGCAGCGGATGCAGCAGTAAGACCGCACCGAAGAAGGAAGACTGAAAGGCGGGAAGAATATGGGAAATTCATCAGGCTCTATGTTCTATGCTTTCGGTGCAATCCTGATCATTTATCTCGTAGGAGTCAGTATTTATCAATTGGTCTTGTGGATAAAGAAATGGCGTGAACGCCGGAAGGATGAGGAATAACATGGTTGATGCAATTATTATTCTGATCGTGATCGTACTTCTTATTTTTGCATTAAAGGGTACGCTGAAACATTTTAAAGGGGAAAGTCCTTGCTGTGGTGGCGGATCCGAAACGATCGTGACAGACATTGAAGATAAGATGCTGGATAACCCGGCAATCGGTAAAAAGACAGTGAAGATTTCCGGTATGCATTGTGAGCATTGTGTAAAATGTGTAACGGAAGCGATCAACAAAATCGAATGTGCATCTGCAAAGGTGAATCTCAAAAAAGAAGAAGCGGTTGTAAGCTATGACAGAGAAATCGATGATGATGATCTGAAAAAAGCTGTCGAGGAAGCAGGATTTAAGGTAGTTGATATCAGAGCCTAACAGGTGACAGCATGGAAAGGGTCTATCATGGACGCGAAAGAAAGAATAATCGAGCAGCTGAAAAGAAGTGGCTGCAGGGTTACGAAGCAGCGGCTCATGCTGATCGATATTATTTTGGAAGGAAAATGTAATTGCTGCAAGGAAATTTATTATCAGGCGTCTCAGAAGGATCCGAGTATCGGACCGGCGACGGTATACCGTATGGTCAATACGCTGGAACAGATCGGAGCAATCAGTCGCAAGAATATGTACCGTATTTCGGATAAGGGCTGTAAAATGGAATACATGATCGAGCTGGAGGACGGAACAGTTCTTGATCTTCCGGAGGATAAATGGACGGCAGTGATCAAATCTGGTCTGGATGCCTGTGGATTTTCGGGTGGACAGAATGTGAGAAACATCACACTCAAAGAAGCATAATATTGTAAAAAAACGTTCTGAAACGGAACGGTTCGGATATGGAGGCAGGTACCGTGGTTGTATCTGTCTCTTTAAGATACCGGGAAATGAGTTTCTTCTATATAAATATGGATATAGATAACTGTGAAAAGTTGTGTAAAAATTAAGGTGAAAATAGCGAATTCGTGTCAGATATAATGAAAAAAAGTTTGACAAAACTGATTTTACGCAAAAGTGAGAAAATTTATCAGAAGCAAAAAAAGACTGGAAATTTTCAGATTCGTGTCATATAATAGGCGTTAATGAAAAAACAGGAGGTACATAGATATGTTTGATATTACTAAAGTAAATTGGAAAAAGGTTGGAATTTTTGCATCAGGAGTTCTTTTTGGAACAGCTGGAATCAAAGCGCTTTCAAGCAAGGATGCTAAGAACGTGTACACAAATTGTACAGCAGCAGTTCTTCGCGCAAAAGACTGTGTTATGAAAACAGCTACAAATATCCAGGAAAATGCAGAGGATATTTACGCTGAAGCTAAGAACATCAACGAAGAAAGAGCTGCTGAAATGGAAGAATTTTCTGATGCAGATACAGCAGCAGAGGCTGAAGAAGCTGAAAATACAGAGTTCAACGAAGTAACAGAGTAAGAGGCGCACTGAACGTGAAGTTTACAATTAAACATGAAATGAAAGGCCGGATGAGAGTCCGGCTTTCTCAAAAAAGAATGACATATGAACAGGCTGATATATTACAGTATTATCTGCTCTGCAATGAATCAGTCAAATTAGCAAAGGTATATGACAGAACCTGTGATGCAGTCATTAATTATACCGGCGACAAAAAAGAGGTAATCCGTCTTCTGCAGGAATTTCACTATCAGACAGTGGAAGTTCCGGCAGACGTACTTGCAACTTCCGGTCGTGAAGTGAATGCGCAGTATCAGGAAAAGCTGTTCAATAAAGTAGTATTTCATTATGCAAGAAAATGGTTCCTTCCGTATCCACTGAATGCATGCTATACATCGGTCATGTCACTGAAGTATATCTGGAAAGGAATCAAGTGTCTGTGGGCACGCAAAATTGAGGTTCCGGTGCTGGATGCGACTGCAATCGGTGTATCCGTTGCACGTGGGGATTTCAGTACAGCCGGATCTGTCATGTTCCTGCTTGGAATCGGTGAGATTCTGGAAGAGTGGACACATAAGAAATCCGTAGATGACCTGGCAAGGACCATGTCTCTGAACGTAAGTAAGGTATGGCTGAAGACAGAAGATCAGGAAGTTCTGGTTCCTGCATCCAAGATAAAAGCAGGAGACCGGATTGTGATTCGTATGGGAACTGTGATTCCGTTTGACGGCGATATCGTGGATGGTGAAGCGATGATCAATCAGGCATCTCTTACCGGAGAGTCAGTGTCTGTCCGCAAGACGGTTGGAAGCTATGCATATGCAGGAACGGTGGTCGAAGAAGGTGAGATCACAGTCGGAGTCAAACAGGTAAGCGGAAACAGCCGCTTTGATAAGATCGTTACGATGATTGAAGAATCTGAGAAGTTAAAATCAGGAGTAGAAAGCAAGGCAGAACATCTTGCAGACAGGCTTGTACCGTATTCACTTGGTGGAACAGCTCTTACCTATCTGCTGATGAGAAATGTCACAAAGGCCCTTTCAATCCTGATGGTAGATTTTTCGTGTGCCCTTAAGCTTTCAATGCCGATTTCGGTGCTGTCTGCAATCCGTGAAGCAAACCTTTACAATATTACCGTAAAGGGCGGAAAGTATCTGGAAGCCGTGGCAGAGGCAGATACGATCGTATTTGACAAGACTGGTACACTTACAAAAGCAACACCTACCGTGGTGGATGTGGTTCCCTTTGATGGAAGAACACCGGATGAACTGCTCCGTATTGCAGCGTGTCTGGAAGAACATTTTCCACATTCTATGGCAAAAGCAGTAGTAAATGCAGCAAAAGAGAAAAATCTGGATCATGAGGAAATGCATTCCAAGGTAGAGTATGTGGTTGCACATGGCATTTCTACAACGATTGATGATAAAAATGTAATTATCGGAAGCTCTCATTTTGTATTTGAAGATGAGAAATGTACAATTCCGGAAGGAAAACAGGAGTTATTTGACAGTCTTCCGGAAGAATATTCACATCTGTATCTTGCAATCGAGAATCAGCTTGCAGGAGTGATCTGTATTGAAGATCCACTGAGAGAAGAGGCAAAGACGGTAGTTGCCGAACTTAAGAAAACAGGATTTGGAAAGATTGTTATGATGACAGGTGACAGCGACCGTACAGCTTCGGCGATCGCAAAGCGTGTCGGTGTGGATGAATATTATTCAGAAGTACTGCCGGAAGATAAGGCTGCGTTTGTAGAAAAAGAAAAAGAAGCCGGAAGAAAGGTTATTATGATCGGCGATGGAATCAATGATTCGCCTGCACTTTCTGCGGCAGATGTAGGAATTGCGATCAGCAATGGCGCAGAGATTGCACGTGAGATTGCAGATATTACGGTAGGCGCAGATGATCTTGGACAGATCGTGACCTTAAGACGTCTCAGCAATAGGCTGATGAAGAGGATCCAAAGTAATTACCGCTTTATCGTTGGATTCAATTCCGGTCTGATCGTACTTGGAGTAACCGGTGTGATTCAGCCGACGACATCGGCATTGCTTCACAATTCTTCGACACTTGTGATCAGTCTGGAAAGCATGAAAAATCTGCTGGAAGGATGAGAAAAAGAATAGATAAATAAGAAAGCGGGCGGACTGCTCTGTTTGGAACAGTCCGCCCGTAATTTATCGTTTTATTAGTCGTTGTAACCATTTGGATTCATGCTCTGCCATTTCCAAGAATCGGCACACATATCGTTCAGGTCGTATTTTGCTGTCCAATGCAGCTCTTTTTCGGCTTTATCACACTGGGAATACAATTCGTCCAAGTCGCCGGCGCGGCGAGGTTTGATCTCATAAGGAATCTTCTTGCCACAAGCCTTTTCATAGGCATGAACGACATCGAGAACACTGGAACCTTTTCCGGTACCAAGATTGTAAATTTTCACACCGCAATTTTCCTTGATTTTTTCTAACGCTTTTACATGTCCATCGGCAAGATCGACTACATGTACATAATCACGGACACCGGTGCCATCGTGAGTTTTGTAGTCATCGCCAAATACGCCGAGACATTCGCGTTTGCCGACGGCAACCTGTGCGACATACGGTACGAGATTGTTTGGAATTCCTTTTGGATCTTCGCCGATCAGTCCGCTTTTGTGCGCTCCGATCGGATTGAAATAGCGGAGTAAAATGACATTCCAGGAATTGTCAGCAGTGTGCAGATCGGTGAGAATCTGTTCTAACATCCATTTAGTCCAGCCGTAAGGATTGGTTGGGGAGCCTTTCGGACATTCCTCTGTGATAGGAATAAAGGCAGGATCGCCGTAAACGGTCGCGGACGAGCTGAAAATGATATTTTTCACATCGTGATTCCGCATACAGTCCACCAGATGCAAGGTTCCGGTGATGTTATTGTGATAATATTCAATCGGCTTTTCTACCGATTCGCCGACCGCTTTCAAGCCGGCAAAATGAATGACAGCATCTATTTTTTCTTTTTCAAATACACCATCCAATGCCTCTTTGTCCAACAGATCTACATTATAAAAAGCAGGTTTTTTTCCGGTAATCTGTGTAATGCGGTCCACAACTTTTTCATTGGAATTATACAGATTGTCGACGATTACAACTTCGTAATTATTTTCCAACAGATTAACACATGTGTGGCTGCCGATGTAACCGGCGCCCCCTGTAACTAATATTTTCATATAGAATCTCCTTTCGATATGGTTTGTTTTTATCAAGTTAAATGGCAGGCATTTGGCACATTTTACAATGCATGTGCGCCATCACTAATTTCAGCAATGTAAAATTCCGGAATTTTACCATAATTCTTTTTGTAAACATCGGAAAGTGCAGCCTTGAAATCCTCTGTTTTATCCGAAGCAACAAGACTTACGGTGCATCCACCAAAACCACCTCCTGTGATTCGGCTGCCCGCTACAAACGGCAGTTTCCAGGCTGTCTCTACCAGAGTGTCCACTTCCGGACAGGAAACTTCGTAATCATCGCGCAGAGAGCGGTGCGAAGCATTCATCAATTTTCCAAATGCGAGGATATCATTTTCCTTTAATGCGCTTACTGCGGCAATCGTCCGCTGGTTTTCCGATACGGCGTGGTGAACACGTTTTTGGATCACTTCGTCGTCAATGAGATATTTATTTGCCTCAAATTGCAGATCAGTAAGATCTCCGAGGGCAGAAATATCAAGTGCCCGCTGCAACATCAAAAGACCTTTTTCACATTCGCGGCGTCGGTCATTGTAAGCCGAGGAAACCAGGCTGTGTTTTACCATACTGTTTGTAATGATCAGTTTGTAATTGCCAAGATTTACCGGTACCCATTCAAAATCCAGCGAATTGGTGTCTAGAAAGATGGCATGATTCTTTTTTCCCATTGCGGAAGCAAATTGATCCATGATACCGCAGTTCATGCCATTGTATTTATTCTCGGCAGCTTGTCCCAAGAGAGCAATCTGCGGAAGGGCAAGGGAATCGAAATGAAAGCAGTTTTTCAAAATAATTCCTGTCAGCACTTCCAGCGAAGCCGAAGAAGAAAGACCGGAACCATTTGGAATATTTCCATAAATATACAGATCCATTCCTTTGTCGATCGAATAGCCGTGCTTTGTAAATGCCCAGATCACACCCATCGGGTAGCTGATCCATCGGGAATCTTCCAGCGGTTTTAGGTCGTCCAGCGATGACTCGATCACACCGGTTTCCGGAAAATTTTCGGAGTAAAACCGCAGTTTTCGGTCTTTTCGCAGGCAAACGAGCCCGTACGTTCCTACATCCAGCGCACAGGGGAAAACATGTCCGCCGTTGTAGTCGGTGTGCTCACCGATCAGATTGACCCGCCCCGGGGCGAAAAAAGCCTCCGGCAAGCGGTCTGCGCCAAATATATCAGTAAATTTTTGTATCATTTCATCCAGATTCATAAGCTGCCCTCTCTTGTGTGTCTAATAATGCTGTCATAAGTGTATCATGTTTTGAGGGATTTGGCAAATTATATGCGGGGCAGGGGGTGCGATGGTGGTGGATTAAGCTACCTTTTTGAAGGCGTAAATGAGATAAAGACAATGTGGTTGGGGAGTTTGGTGACAAAGAACAAGGAAGCGTGCTGATGCACGCGCAGGTCATCAAACTTCGTTTGGTGACAAAGTATAACATAAAAGTCATAAATGAATTTTGGAAAAGGGGTTGCTAAATTTGAAAGAATATGATATGGTAAAAAATGTAAGCATAATATGACTGGGATAGATAGAAATTAAATTTTTAACGATTACAATAGATGGAAACATTCGATAAAATATCCCCCGGACGTACTTGCAAAATAAAAAAACGAATGGAGGATATGTGATGAATCACAAAACAAAGAAAACAAAGAGGATGCGTTTATTGGCATTATACTTGCAGCAAGTCTGATCCTAAATCTGGCCTGTATCACAGATTATGCCAAAGCGAGTGGAAGGAAGAAAGCATATTCGGGAGATGACTACCGGATCGAACTGACAGAAAATTCTGTCTGGAATGAGGGGTGCACAGTCAATGCCGATGTTGAGAATGTTTTACAAAAACAAATTCGGAACTGGTCAGTAATCTTGACTTTAAAAAAGGGAAAGATTTCCAATGCATGGAATGTTGACAGTAAAGTAAACGGAAATAATGTCATATTGTCATCAAAAGAGTACAATATGGTTTTGGCTGAAAACGGCGAGACATCTTTTGGTTTTCAGATGCAGGGAGCCAATCTTTCAGATATAGAGAGTGCATATCTTGTTACGGAAACCGCTTCGGTAACAAAAAATCTGTCATTTGACTATAGAGAAACGAGTAGCTGGCAGGGACATAAAATTGTTGAAGTAACTTTGACGAATACAGGAACTAAAACTATCAAAGACTGGTCTGCTGCTTTTCGGATGAACGGGGAAATTGACAATATATGGAATGCAAGAGCGTTGTCCGGCGACGAGGGAATGTTCCAGATTAAAAACGCAGATTACAATGCAGTTATCGCGGCGGGAGCAAGTGTGACATTTGGTTTTCAGGTGTCTTATTCGTCGACAGTATTTTCTGGAATTAAAGATATCGTGCTTTTTGGCTCAGAGGAAAAAGAGACTTTGGAAACGGAGAAACCGACATCTGTTCCGACGGCAACGGCAAGTTCAACTCCGACAAAAACACCGGAACTATTGCCAACAAAGACCCCGGAACTTGTTCCTACCAGCACACCGAAGGAAAGTGATGTGCCGGCTGTTACATCCGTGCCAACTGCTACGCCGGAAGTAGAGACGGAAGAAATGGAAGAAGGCGATGCTCAGTTTGTCTCTGTGGAAAATAGAGATTGGAACATGGATATGATACATGCCAATGATCCGAAAGTAGAACAGGCGAAAAAAACACAACAACGTAAAATAAAAGTGACGATGCTGGATTCCGGAATCAATTATAGTTCCGAGGTAAATGTGGTAGAAAGGAAGAACTTTTTTGATGAAGAGACAAGCTGTCTGTATGAAGATGAGAGCGGGCATGGAACAGCAATTGCAGAAATTCTTGCATCTGATCCGAAAAGAGCAACTCAAAAGTTTACAAATGATATTACAGTAGATGGAACTTCGTATACATATTATGACAATACAGATACGGAAGAACCGGAAGAAGAGCAGGAAGAGACTTTGGCAGAAGGAGAAACCACACTTTTTGACCTTCTTGATAGTGGTTATGAGTGGACAGAAGGTGTGAATCCGAATATTGAACTTTATTCAGGAAAAATTCTTGACGAGAACAATGAAACAACAGTTGATATGGTTGTAGAAGGAATTGACTGGGCAATTGAAAATCAATCCGATATTTTATGTCTCAGTCTGGGAATGCAAAAAGGCTCTGATAAACTTCATGCGGCCATAAAGCGGGCAAAAAAAGCCGGAATGCTGATTATTTCTGCTGTTGGGGAAGATAAGCAGGCAGATTATCCGGCGGCGTATCCGGAAGTGATGTCAGTAGGTATGACAGACAGTATGGGAAAATATGTAAGTGCACCGGCAGAGGTTGCAGCACCCGGACAAGACATTATCTCCCGTGGAGTGTTTGACAGTATGCAGATCTTTAGTGGAAGCAGTTTTGCAGTACCACATGTAGCGGGGCTGGCAAGTATTCTCTGGCAGAATCATCCGGATAAGGATGCGGATTACATTCGTGGATGGATTGATGTAACGTGCAACAAAACTTCTGACATGGAAAATTGTGAATATGGTTTAGTGGATTGTCTGTATGCCTTCGAATCTTATGAAGAATATAATAGAGAAGTGAAAGCAAATCCACAGATTCTTAAGAAAATAGAGAAAAATACTTCCGCAGAGAAAGTTATGGCAGCAGTAGACGAAATCGACAATGAAGCTGAGGTTCCGGTAGAGGAAGAAATGCAGAAAATGCATGGAAACTGGGATAAAAATGATCATAAGAGTTTTGTAAGTGGGAAGTATGCAGACAACTATGTGAAAATCCAAAAGTATATAGATATTATAAAACAGGGTATTTATTTTGTCGATGATGAAAAAAAGAATCCAGACTGCTATGGCATGCACAAGCATCCGTGGTTTCATGGATACATAGAAGGAGATGTCAAAATAAATGGAAAAGACGCAAAAAAGGCATCTAATTATATGGCAAGTGTTCGAGGGCTTGTTGAGATGGCAGATCATATGCGAAAATATGGAGAAGTTAAGAAATTAGAAACTCCTGTAACTACTGTATCGGTTGTATTTGCACTAACCGGAATCAACACTGCATTTGAAAAAGATGGAAAAATCGGCAGTCAGACATGGAAGGAAATTGATAAAAACTGTGCTAAAGTGAATGGAAAAGTTCCCAAAGACTGTCGAAGCCTCTTGATCTATGGTATGGCGATGCACACGTTGACAGATACTTTTTCTCACAGCAGTTATGTTGTAAAGAAAACAAAAGTTAAAAAAACAAAGAAAAAAAGATATGAGTGGGTAAGGTTAACACATGCAAATAGTGCTTCAAAAGATTATGCAGATAAAACAGATAATCATCAGCTTCGTTTTGATGCAGCAAAAGCCGCTGCCAGAAAGGCACTAAGCCGGATTAGAGTAAGTGCGAAGAAAGGCTTAAAAGGGTATACCGGCATTGATAAAACAGCAGATTTATATGCTTCGGCAAAAGAGTTTAATAAATTGTAAAAGATGATGCTGATTTATAATGGGGAAAAGAAATCACAGAAATCTTTTAAGCTGCACTATACCCAAGATGCTTTTTCGCTGGGAAGATTTTCAGAATATTATCAGGCAGATAAAGAAGTTACACATTACAGTTCCACTAACCTTGAAAAGTACATCGATATCGTGGATATGCAGCATTTGCAACAAACGAAAGATGGAGAAGCCACAAAAATTGAAAGTATATTGTGGAGCAAATCTTGAGTATACTGTGCAGAATGAATTTCAAAAGCCAGTCAGTTTGTTTGTGAATAAGGAAGAAAACTATATAATAAAAGATGAGCAGAAACAGTTACTTTATACGGTTAAGAACGGTGAGATATATGATGCGTTATCTCGAAAATTAGAAAACTATCAAGATACAGAAGAAGATGTACCGGATTCGGAAGAAGAGGACGAGATAAATATCCTGTGTGAAATCGATGACGTATGTCCTTCCAAAGAGTGTGTGTTGGAAGGGAAAATCGTTGAGTTTTCTGAACGTTCTTATAGTATGGGTTCGTTTGAAGATATGCCTGGACTTTCTGATGTAACGGTAAGTTTGACTTCTCGAAAAAACGGAAAAACATATACTGTCAAAACGACTGAAAATGGAAATTATAAGATCCAGCTTCCGAAAGGAATCTATGATGTTTTTGTGGAAAAAGATGCGTCCTATACCGCCGAAAAACAGTATCTGAAATTAATGGAAGATAAAGTCATCAATAAAACATTGATGTTGATGAGTGAGGATTGGACAGATGAAGGAATCGTGGACGGATATGTTTATAATACATCCGGGAAGGCTTTGGCAGATGCCAAAGTGGAGGTCTATAGTGGAGTGGATTATACGGTGGAAGAACCGGAAATAATCTTGTATACGGATGCGAAAGGCTATTTTAATACGGATTTCATGATT
>OIBX01000765.1_pt1 | contig 10640 bp, 7 predicted proteins | sample 1581151 | NCBI WGS metagenome assembly OIBX01 (sample SAMEA3882527, study PRJEB24775) | human gut metagenome | biome: human-associated habitat; feature: intestine environment; material: feces | place: Netherlands | collected 2009/2010 | reverse complement strand
TCAGCCGGGAAAAGGGCTATCAGATTTTGGAAGCCAGAAGCATCATCCTCTGCATGGGCTGCCGGGAACGCACCCGCGGTGCCATTGGCATCCCGGGCAGCCGCCCCGCCGGCATCTACACCGCCGGTGCGGCCCAGCGCTATGTCAACATGGAGGGCTATCTGGTAGGCAAGCGGGTGCTCATCCTCGGCAGCGGCGACATCGGCCTGATCATGGCCCGCCGCATGACGCTGGAAGGTGCCAAAGTACTGGCCTGCGTGGAGGTCATGCCGTATTCCGGCGGCCTGACCCGCAACATCGTGCAGTGCCTGCAGGACTTCGACATCCCCCTGTATCTGTCCCATACCATCGTGGATATTCAGGGCAAGGCCCGCGTGGAAAAGGCCACCGTTGCCAAGGTGGACGAAAACCGCCGCCCCATCCCGGGCACCGAGATGGAATTTGATGTGGACACCATCCTGCTCAGCGTTGGCCTGATCCCGGAAAATGAGCTGACCCGGCAGGCGGGCATCCCCATGGACCCTCACACCAAGGGCGCTGTGGTCTACGAGAATATGGAGACCGGCATCCCCGGCGTGTTCGCCTGCGGCAACGTGGTGCACGTGCATGATCTGGTGGACTTCGTTTCGGGCGAAAGCGACCTTGCCGGTGCTTCTGCGGCGGCCTATGTTTTGAAGGGCGAAGCCTCCGATACGGTTGTGCTTGACCTTGTTCCGGGCAATGGTGTGGGCTACACCGTGCCGCAGCGGGTGCGCCCCGCTGATGTGGACAGGAGCGTGAACATTTCCTTCCGTGTGCGGCAGAACTACGGCCCCAGCCAGATCACCGTGACCTGCGGCGGCAGGCAGTTGGCCCGGTTCAAGCGCCAGCGCATGGCTCCCGGCGAGATGGAGCACATCGCACTGCCCAAAGTCCTGCTGGAAAAAGCAGACGGCCCGCTGACCGTTGCGGTAGAGGAGGTTATTGCAGAATGAGCAGCATCAAAGAAGTCATTTGCATCTGCTGTCCCTGCGGCTGCCACTTGCAGGTAGACCCGGAAAATGATTATAATGTAACTGGAAACGCCTGCCCCAACGGTGCCGCCTACGGCAGGGAAGAGCTGACCCATCCCACCCGCATCCTCACCAGCACCGTGCGGGTGGAGGGTGGGCTGTATCCGCGCTGCCCGGTAAAGACTGCGCAGGCTGTGCCCAAAGAGAAGATGACAGAGGTCATGGCTGCGCTGGACCGCGTCACCCTGCACGCCCCCGTCCGCACCGGACAGGTGGTGCTGGCAGATGTGTGCGGCACCGGCGTGGACGTTGTGGCGACGCGAAATCTGTGATACACACTCCTGAAACGATACGGAGGGAGCAAAAGCATGAGTACAAAATATGTTCTGGCGCTGGATCAGGGAACCACCAGCAGCCGTGCCATCCTGTTCGACAATGAGCAGAATATCATTGCGGTGCAGCAGCGCGAGTTTGAGCAGATCTATCCGCAGCAGGGCTGGGTGGAGCACAACCCCATGGAGATCTGGTCCACCCAGTATGGAGTCATGAACGAGGTGGTGGCCCAGAGCGGTGTCGATGTCCACGATATCGCCGCCATCGGCATCACCAACCAGCGCGAGACCACCATCCTGTGGGAAAAGGCCACCGGCCGCCCCATCTACAATGCCATCGTCTGGCAGTGCCGCCGCACGGCACCGCTGGTGGATGAACTGCTGCAGCAGCCCGGCATGGCAGACTACATCCGGGAGAATACCGGCCTGATGCCTGATGCCTATTTCTCCGCAACGAAGATCAAGTGGATCCTGGACAATGTGCCCGGTGCGCGGGAGCGCGCCGAGGCAGGGGAGATCCTGTTCGGCACTGTGGACACATGGCTGGTCTGGAAGCTGACCGGCGGCAGAGTGCATGTCACCGACCGCACCAACGCCAGCCGCACCATGCTGTATAACATCCGCACGCTGGACTGGGACGACACCCTGCTCAAAGCGCTGGATATCCCGCGCTGCATTCTGCCCCGCGTGACGGATTCCAGCGAGGTCTACGGCACCACCGACCTGTGCGGTGTGCAGATCCCGGTGGCCGGCATTGCCGGTGACCAGCAGGCTGCGCTGTTCGGACAGAGCTGCTTTCGCAAGGGCGAGGCCAAGAACACCTACGGCACCGGCTGCTTTTTGCTGATGAACACCGGCGACACCATCTGCCGCAGCCGGAACGGCCTGATCTCTACCATCGCCATCAGCCTGAACGGTAAGGTAGAGTACGCGCTGGAGGGCAGCGTCTTTGTGGGCGGTGCCGTCATCCAGTGGGTGCGCGACGGCCTGCGCATGATCCAGGAGAGCCGCGATGCGGAATACTATGCCCAGAAGGTACCGGATAACGGCGGCATTTACATTGTGCCCGCCTTTACTGGTCTGGGTGCACCGTACTGGGATATGTACGCCCGCGGTGCCATCGTGGGCATCACCCGCGGCACCACCCAGAACCACATCATCCGCGCGGCAGAGGAGTCCATTGCCTACCAGAGCGCGGACCTCGTGGCTGCTATGGAAAAGGACACCGGCGTGCCCATCACCTCGCTGAAGGTGGACGGCGGTGCATCCCGCGACCAGTTCCTGATGCAGTTCCAAGCCGATATCCTGAACAAGACCGTGCTGCGCCCGGCCATCCGGGAAACGACTGCTCTGGGCGCTGCCTATCTGGCGGGCCTTGCCACCGGTGTGTGGAAGGATCGGGACGAGATCCGCAGCCTGTGGCACTGCAACATGACCTTTGCCCCGCAGATGGACGAGGCCGAGCGCACCCGTCTGCTGGCCGGCTGGCACAAGGCTGTGGGCCGAAGCTGCGACTGGGCAGAGCATTGATGATTTTCGTCTGACTTTATAGTTCGCGCACAAAATATTTTTTAATTGTTTATTTTCTATTGACATTTTGTTACAAAACGCTATACTAGAAGCATCCCAAGAGAAGTGAGATGGGGATGCACTGTATCGTCCAGATGCAGTGTGTCCCCATTTTTATTACGGAAAAATCAGATTCAAAAAGGAGGTCCCAAGCATGTCGCATCAAAAAGGTAGGTTGAAAAACAGCAAATTCTGGTTGTGCCTGTCACTGATTCTTTGCCTTGTAAGTGCCATCGTAGCGTCCGCTGTACAAACTTCTGGTGGGATCAGGATCAAGGAAATGAGCTGGGAAAGTCCCTCTGGACACCAGCTGGCCGCATACCTTTACATTCCACAGAATGCAACCAAAGACACACCGGCGCCGGGTGTTGTTACAATCGAAGGATGGTATAACAACAAAGAAATGCAGGACTTGTATAGTATTGAGCTGGCTCGCCGGGGATATGTGGTGCTGGCACTTGATCTGCACAGTCATGGCGACTCGGAAAGCCTGTCGATTGCAGAACTTTACGATGGTGCTGTGGGCGTCGATGGTGCAGTTCAGCTTATTGCAAGCCTTCCGTACGTTGACACAGCTCGTATTGGCGTTACAGGCCATTCCAGCGGCGGTACAGCTGCTAATATGGCGGTAGAGATCGATAATTCCCGGGAAACTCCTTTGATTGCTGCTGTTCTGCAGCAGGCTGGTGACTGGCAGGATGACACCGGCGGTGATCATAGCGGAGATTACGGCTCACGCAGTGTAGGCATTATTGCCAGTACCCATGATGACTTTTACTTTGGAACCTATGATGACGCTGGAAATATGCTGACCAATCCGGCAGCCTTCATGGAAACAGATGGTGCTAAAAAATTCCTGAATTTTAATGAGGACGGCTTTGCCGGTATCGCAGAAGGCGGCAAATATTATACGCGCGATTTTGATGGAAAGACCGCTTATCGCGTGATTTATCGGCCGAACATGATCCATCCTCTCGTTGCTTTTTCTACTACTTGTGTCGGCTATGCCGTTGATTTTTTTGATACAACGCTCGGCGCTCCAAAGCCCCTGCCTGCCAGCGATCAGATCTGGCCCATTAAAGCGGTGTTCAACAGCCTCGGCGTGATCGGTCTTTTGATCTTCATGGTCAGTTTCACGCTGGTTCTGCTTGATACTCCCGTATTTTCCGCTCTCCGCAGTGGTGAAATTGTACAGCCAGCCCCTGTGCAGGACAGTGGAGCCAAGGCATGGTACTGGGTTCTGCTGGTTATCGGTGCAGTTTTTTCCGGTTCAAGCTTTTTGTTCTGCATGAATACCGTTTACTCAAAGACAACAAACTTCTTTGTGCAGACCGGCCCCCTGACGATCGGTACATGGGCTGCTTTTTGCGGCGTCTTTGCAATATTCTGCTCTGCTGTTTTTTACGGTGCTTATGGAAAAAAACACGGTTGGAGTGCTCGAAGAGCGGGTCTTTATTTGAATCTGGAGCAGCTGTGGAAGACCATTGCCCTCGCTGTTATCGTGATCGTTGTTTCGTTCGGCCTTGTTTTTGCAGCACACTATTTCTTCCAAGTTGATTATCGGATGTATGTCGTTGCGTTCAAAACCTTCGGCGCTGATAAAGTGCTGATCGCACTTCGCTATCTGCCATTCTTCCTGCTGTTCTACGTTATGAACTCGATCTCGGCAAATTGCTTCAACTACAACACCATTGGCGGAAAAAATGGCAACATCTTGATTTTTGCATTCTTTAATGCGCTTGGTGCTATTTTTGTGGTTGCAAGTCAATATATCTACTTCTATACAACGGGTTATCAGCTTTATGGTTTGACCGAAGGCCAGCGCATTGGTCCCATTTGGCTGTTCCCCTGTATGGTTCTTCTGTTTGTCACGCCCATCATGTCCCGCATCATCTACAAACGCACCCGCAATCCGTACATTGCAGGTCTGATAAATGCAATGTTTATTGTAATGATCAGCTGTTCCAATACTACTACCATTCTGGGCGGCGGTGAGCTGATTGCAACCACATTCTGATAAAACCTAGATTTTACATTACAGCCGCCGTGTAACTTATTTACATGGCGGCTTTTTTGTAGAATAATATAAATCAAGTAATTGATAAAAAAGGAGTCTTACCCAATGCATCCTCTTGCTGAAACCCTGCTGGACGAACCGGTGATCGCCGCTGTGAAAACGGACGAAGCCCTGACTGCTGCGCTGGCCTCGCCCTGCAGTACTATTTTTCTGCTGGCAAGCACCCTGCTCACCGTAGACGGGCTTGTGCACCGCATACATGATGCCGGAAAACTGGCCGTGGTTCACATCGACCTTGTGGACGGTCTTTCGTCGCGGGAGATCGCGGTGGACTCCCTCAACGCCCTGTGCCACCCGGACGGCATCATCTCCACCCGCCCGACCCTGATCCGCCGGGCGCGCCACCGCGGCCTGCTGACCGTCCAGCGGGCATTCATTCTGGATTCCCTCTCGCTGACCAGCCTGTCCGGTCAGCTGGAGCAGGGCAAGCCGGATTTTGTCGAGATCCTTCCCGGCATCATGCCTCGGGTCATCGCCGAGATCAGCGCCCGTACACAGGTGCCTGTCATTGCAGGCGGCCTGCTGCGGGACAAAGCCGACGTCATGGCCGCCATGCGCGCAGGTGCCGCCGCAGTTTCCACCTCTGCGCCCTCCCTGTGGGATATCTGAGCCAGAACAAGATCCCAGCTGAACTACGAAAAGCATAATCGTATCCTGGTGTTTTATTGGATATGCCCGCCCACCGATGGAGCCGGATCTCCATGGTGAGCGGGCATTTTTTCGTTTTCATTCGATTTGAGTGAATCTATTCAGCCTGCGGATTAACTCGATAATTTAAAGCAATCCTACAAGTCGCACTCCCCTTAAAGTCTTTCTGCTTCCTGCATCTTAGCATCATACTGGATGGCAGAGATCGGCACGAGGCCCTCGATCATATCCAGTTTGCTGTTGACAAGGTCATCGTACACATCTTTGATGGACGACGTAATGGAAGGCTCCAGCTGTTCATTTGCAATTACGCTTTCCACCAGTGCTTGTTTGTTTTTCAGTTTCTGCGCCATATCGGGCAGGAAGTAATAATTTTCAATCATGCGCAGAATGATGTTTGCCATAAAATTTCCGCGGATGCTGCTCAACTCGATATAAATCGCTCCGGCATCCTCCACGGAAATTTGTGCGATGCTCATCAGGTAATCAGCCAGAGTCGTTTGCGTATCGTTCAAAATTCCCTGACTTGCCATACTGCGTTGCAGGATATTCATTTTTCGATAGTCCTGAATTATACCGGTTTTTATCAGTACATTCCACTACTTTATGCAGTCACATGGGTGGCATTCTCTTTCACCGAATTGATCGTATCCATCAGTTCACTCCCTGTTTTGCCATCAAACAGGCGGGTAAACAGGATGGGTTGGTCAAAGGGTGGTTTCATCAGAACCGCTTTGCTTTCCACATAACCGTTCTGCTCGATGTAATGAATGACCTTCTGCACGAACGCGATCTGCTTCGCATTCAGCGATTCGTCGTTGATGAACTTGGAAAATGCCTGCATGGCAGCATCGTGGTCCAGCTTTGCCACTTTACGCACCAGCAGACCAAAGGGTGTATCCCGAAACTCCCGTGCATAGTCCTCTTTGCTGCCCAGCTCACAGGTAAAGATATGTTCCAGCTCGGTATAGTCGCCCCGGGAAAGCGGAATGTTCTGGGTCAGCTTGTGGATGGCCAGCGTATCGCTGCGGTGCTCCATGATGTAGCGGTTCACACGTTCCCGGTACTCGCCAAAATCGTAGCCGGAATCCAGCGCTTTGCCCTCGGTCTGTTCCAGTACCGGGTCGGCAAGGGCCGTGTAGACAGGCTTTTGCCCTTCTACACCGTCCACCAGAAACTTGATAAGCTCCCGCAGTTCCTGCCGCATTTCCTCAAAGCGGAGAAGGTCATGCGAGGTCAAAAATTCGTCTGTCTGCACCTCGCGGATGAGCGGCAGCTTTGCCTGCACCTGCGGGATGGTAGCCTTCCCTTCCAGCATTGCCGCTGTGCTGCGCAGCTGTTTCTGGGCGCGGCCCAGCCCCGGCAGACCTTCCAGTTCACAGAGCAGCAAGCCATACACAAAGTTATCGAACCGCTTGGCGGCTTCATCTTTGTCGTCCAGCGAGATGAGCGGTGCCACCTCTTTCATCAGCGTCCCCTTGTCCGTTTCGGTCAGGCTGACAAAGGCTTCCGGCTTTTGATAGTGTTCCACGGCCTGTCGGTGCAGCCGCACGGATACCAGCTCCGGGTTCAGCGCTCCCACCTCGGCACGGCAGGTCTCTGTTAAAATCTTGCGCCAGTTCTGGTATTTTTCGTCCCCATAGGCTCCATCCTGCAGCGCGGCGGCGATCCGCACCTGCTTGCAGAAAATGCTCTCGGACAGGCTTTTGGTGTCTGCGCTCTCGTAGCCGTTGGGTTTCTGACGGAAAAATTCAAAGTTGCCGCAGTAGTCGAAGATCAGAAACCGCCGTTTGCCCGTATATTCGCCGTCGATGGCATCCACGCAGGCAAGGGATGGGCAGAGCCGCGTACCACGGCCGATCATCTGCCAGAACTTCGTTTTGCTGCGCACTTTTTTGAAAAACACCAGATTCACGCACTCCGGCACATCAATGCCCGTGTCCATCATATCCACCGAGACCGCAATAAACGGCGGCTTGTCCGGCTGTTTGAAATCGTCAATGATGGACTGCGCATAGGCATCATCGCAGACCACCCGCTGGATGAATCCCGGGTGCTGGGTTTCCAGCTGCGGGTAGAGCTTGCCAAAACGTTCCCGGATAAACTCCGCATGGCGCTTGTTCTGGGCAAAGATGATGGTTTTGCCGATGCGGTCGCCGCCTGCCGTCTGGATGCCGCGTTCCATCAGGTCTTGCAGCACCGTGTCCACGGTGTTGGCGTTGAAGATGAACTTGTTCAGCTTTTCGGATGGGATGAAGGTGGGCAGGGTGTCGTCCTCGGCAAAATCGTCCTCGTAGCGGGCCTTATCCTCCGGTGAAAGCTGGTCGTAGTGGATGCCCTCTTCTGTAAATTTCGTCTTGACCTCGTAGTTGTAGTAAGGCACCAGCACATGGTCGGTGTAGACCGCCGTGTCGTAATCGTAGGCGTAGGTGGGGATGCCGTGCTCCATCTCGAAAAAGTCGTAGGTGTTGCGGTCCACGTCGGTTTTCGGGGTTGCGGTCAAGCCCACCAGAACGGCATCGAAATAATCAAAAATGGCGCGGTATTTCTTGAAAATGCTGCGGTGGCTTTCGTCCACGATGATAAGGTCAAAGTGGGCGGGCGAAAACAGCGGCACGCCGTCCTTGGTCTTGGCGTTGTCGATGGCGTTGAGCATGGTGGGATAGGTAGAAAACACGATGCGCGCGGCCTTATCGTCCTTAGAGGAGCACAGGTTGCACAGCGACTGGTCGGGCAGATACTTCTTGAAGTCGTCCTTTGCCTGCTTGACCAGCGCAGTGCGGTCCGCCAGAAAGAGCACGTTGGTCACATGACCGCCCCGGCTCAGCACATCGGTCAGGCTGGATGCGGTGCGGGTCTTGCCTGTGCCCGTTGCCATGACCAGCAGATTGCGCCGGAAGCCCTGCGCGATGTGGGCGCAGACAGCCCGGATGGCGTTTTTCTGGTAGTAGCGGTCGGTGATTTTATCGTCAATTTCGATGGCGTCCAGCGGCTTTTTCTCGGTGCGGCGGTTCATCAGCTTCTGCAGATCGTCCTTACAGAACACCCCGCTCACGGCACGCTGCGGGCCGCTCTGCTCATCCCAGAAATAGGTGGTGTAGCCGTTGGTGGTAAACAGCATCGGACGGCGGCCAAACTTCTGCTCCAGACAGTCTGCATAAAGCTGAGCCTGCTTGCGCCCGATGTTGGGGTCTTTGGTGCTGCGCTTGGCTTCAATGACCGCCAGCGGCAAGCCGTCCTTGCCCATCAGTACATAGTCCGCATAGCCCTTCTGCCCCAGCACGCCGTTCATGTTGTCCACTTCGTACTCGGTGCGCACATCGGCATCCGGCCCGGTGAATTTCCAGCCCATGGCCTTGAGGTCGATATCGATGATCTTCTGCCGCGTCTCGGCCTCGGTCAGGTCTGCGGCGGTGAAACTGCGGCTCTGCTGGTTCTGCTGTTTGCTGGCCGTGTACGCCGCCGAAAGGCTCTCCACCTGCTTGCGCAAGGCTTCCAACTCGGCATCTTTCTGGGTCAGCAGGCTTTCCTGTTCCCGGATCTTCTTTTCGTCCAGTGCTACCTTTTCGCCGGGGATGGCCGTTTCATCAAAGGAGCGCTCCACATAGTCTGTGCCGTAGCAGTAATCCACCCACTGGATGAAGTCGAACAGCCCCCGCAGGCTGAACACTGCATCCGCCGCCGACACACTATGCCCCGTATGTACCGCCAGATTGCCCGCCTTCACGATGCTGGGTAGCACGCTCCACACATTGCGGTCCACCGCGAACCGGAAACTCGGTTCGTGCAGCAGGGATTGCAGGTTGTCCTTGTAGGGCATCGTGATGGTTTTATCTGCCGCATACACCCACTTCACCGCCAGCTCCAACGCCTTCCGGCATCCCACCGCGCACATTGCCGGGGAGGTGGAGAACACTTTCTCGGCCTCGATGGCAGAATTGGCGAAGAGGGAATATTCGGGTCGGGTGGAGAGATAGGAGAAGTTGGACATGGGGAGGGCTCCTTTCTGTAATGTCAAGTTGCAATAGTTATATTCAATTCAACTGTGACGCAAGTGTCACAAAAAGCACGTCCGAAACTTGTGATTTCAACAAAGCCTTCTAAAATGTTTGGTATATTACGATCCAAAGAATTTTGAATACTATGTTCTTTTTCTTTGATAAATTCATGGCTTTTTAATGGCTCATAGATACTTTTGTCTGTAAAAGATTCAAAAGCACCACTTCTTCTTATCACGCCCAATCTTTCCAAATTATCAAAGTATTTTCCAATGTCATATGGCTTTTCGCATTTCATCAATTCTCCAATGTTTGAGAAACAATTGATAACGGTTATTCCAGACTGGTCTTTATTTTCAGCTCGTAATGAAATTGTTGGCACAGAAGAGAAAATACTCATATACCGCAAAATCTTAGCCTCATCAGGCGAAAGTTGTTTTATAATTTCAACAAATGCAGGATGAACACCATCTTTGACAACTTTGTTCATTGAGTTTGCAAGCAGACTGGCGTAGAGTTCTCTTACTTCACTTTCTTCTGTGATACTCGCATTTTGCAATGAAGGGATTGCAATTCTTGGACTAGGTTGAACAATATCTTCTGGGGGAATATTCTTCAATTTTTCTTGAAGCATTCTATGCACTTCTTCTAAAGCTTCTTTTTGTAATAGAGGGAAGTACTGGTGAAACAGCTTGAAAGTTTGTTCGATTACCATTCCTGCAACATTCTCAGCGGGGACACCATAATTGTTTACTGTGCCAGCGAAAGTATTATGGTGGGAACCAAAAGCTGCATTTTGATTAACTTCAAGATTTTCGCTCATTATGATTTCTCCCGTTTATCTGTTTGCACTCCAATTACAGTATTGTTATTGCCTGAGACTGTTTGATTGACGCTTATTTTATCCTCAGACTTTTTCTTGCTGTCTTTCTCCGGCTTTTTTATCAACCCAAAAACTCCATTGATAACTGCTACTACTACAACGCCGACCAATCCAATAATTGCAACCCAAATGGCTTCTGAC
>OIBX01000760.1_pt1 | contig 10681 bp, 8 predicted proteins | sample 1581151 | NCBI WGS metagenome assembly OIBX01 (sample SAMEA3882527, study PRJEB24775) | human gut metagenome | biome: human-associated habitat; feature: intestine environment; material: feces | place: Netherlands | collected 2009/2010 | reverse complement strand
AGTGACGAGAAAGCTGATAAATACCAAAATTGGATTACCTGATTATATAAAATAACGAACGATCAGAATTGATCAAAATCGATTCATATGATTTCATTTTTATAAATTTTATAAAATCTGAATATCATATGAAATGCTCAAAGAACTTACAGGAATAAGAATTACTTAATTCCTCCGATATAAAAATAAAAATTACAATTGAATATTCCGAGACAGCCATTCAAAAGATGGCTGTCTCCTTTTTTTCTGTTACCAGCTCCCAATTTGTGAATTTTTTGTAATATTTTTTTAACATTTCTGAAAAATATCAGCCGTAATTTTTGACATTGACAACGCTCTATGATACACTTAGTAAGTAAAATTATAAGACTTTTGTTTTCCGTTTCTGGTACAAAAGTCAGACTTACTGAGGAAAAGTAAAATAATTAATAATAATCATATGAGGTGAGAAACGTTGGATAAATATGAATATCGCGCAAAGACAGAGCAGATGCTTGCGTATGCCGAACAGAAGTCTTACCAGAAAGCGATGTCGATTGCAGATACGATCGACTGGCGTAAAGTAAAAAATACCGCCATGCTCTCTACCGTAAGCGAAATCTATGAAAATGCGGGGGAACTTGGTAAAGCACGTGATACCTTATTTATTGCGTATGATAAAGCACCTTCCAGCAGAAAGGTTGTATACCGCCTGGGAATTATTTCTCTGAAACTGGGACATTTCGATGAAGCAGCTGATTGCTACGAAGAATTTGTCAAGCTTGCTCCGAAAGATCCAAACCAGTACATTCTCCGGTATAAGATCTTAAAAGCACAGAAAGCGCCAGTCAAAGAACAGATTGAAGCTCTTGAAGATTTCAAGCATTCTGAATACGTTGAAAAATGGGCATATGAACTTGCCAGATTATACGCTGAAGCCGGTATGACTTCCGAATGTCTTGATGAATGTGATGATCTGATTCTCTGGTTCAGCGAAGGTACTTATGTATACCAGGCAATGGAACTTAAAATGAAATACAAACCGCTGACTCCACTTCAGCAGGAAAAATACGATCATCGAAATGATGGTATCGGCCGTAAGGATTCTTCCAAGAGAAAACCTTCCTTCCGAAAATCCAAAGAACGTCCGGCACCGAATCCACGAATTGCAGACAAGGTCCGCAAAGATGTACATGTCACAGACAGTATTGATCTTCCGGATCTTCCAGAGCCAATGACCCGGACACATGCTTCCGAACCAGAAGCTGAGTCACAGCCAAAAACCCGGATTCGAAGCACTTCCGATATTTCCACAACCATTTCCGGTGCTTCCCTTTCAGATGCCCTGAAAGCCGGTGTTGCCGTTGCAAGTGGTGCAGTTGCTCCTGAATCTGCTTCAGACGATTCACAGATGACCGGTAAGATGAAGATTGAAGAAATTCTTGCCAACTGGGAAGCAACCCAGCGTGAAAATGCAAAGATTCTTGAAAAGAGCCAGGAGGAAGCTGAGAAAGAAAAAGCCCTGCGCGAGAAGAAGAAAGAAGAAGAAGAGGAAGTTCTTGGAGCTACAAAACCAATCCTTTCTGATGATATCCGCAAACTGATGGAACAGCTTGAAAATGGTGAAGAGCCTGAAATCACCGATGAAGATGCTGAAGATTTCGTTGATGATGAAGAAGATGAAGCGACTGAAAGCCCGGAAGATTCATCCAAAGAAGCTTCAGACACTGACGAGGAAGATCCGGAAGAAAATGATTTTGAAGAAATCGTTGACTCCGAAGAAGATGATGAATCGGATGCGGTTTACGATGAAGAAGCTGAATACGAGGATGAGGATGATTCCGAGTATGATGACGACGAGGAATACGAGGATGAAGATGATTCCGAGTATGACGATGACGAAGAATACGAGGATGAAGACGAAGATGACTACCAGATCGATGATGAATTAGATGAAGATCATAAAGAGGATTTTGATTTTGAAAAAGAATCTACTCTCGATATCAATGATCATGATTCTGACGAAGATGATGGTGATTTTGCAGACCTTGATTCCTTTGAAGATGAAGAAGAATTAGATAGCAGTGATGATTATCTTGATCTTGAATTTGACGAGAAACCGGCTCCTGAGCCAGAGAAAGAAACTTCAAAATCAGCGCCAACTCCGGATATTGACGAAGTTCTTGAAATCGAAGAACCGTCAGAAGATGAAATCACCGAACGCATGGGTAAATTCGATACCGGATTCGTTGTACAGGGTCGTTACGATCTGAGTGCAACAAGTGAGATTGGACTGAAGCTTGGACTTACTGAAGAGCAGAAGCAACTGTTCTCTTACTTTGTACCGATCCGTGGTGTCAGTGAACAGCTTGTTGAAATCCTTGATAACGACAAACGTTGCCGTAACCGTTATGGAACTTCCCGCACAGGCAACATCCTGATCCTTGGCCGCAAGGGAAGCGGAAAAACAGTCCTCGCAGTTGATATTGTAAAAGCAATCCAAAAACAGCGTAGACTCAAACAGGGTAAAGTTGCAATCGTAACCGGTGATTCTCTGAACAAAAAGGACATCGGAAGTATCATCGATAAGCTGAACGGTGGCGCACTGATCATCGAAAAAGCTTCCAAGATGAATGACAGAACCATCCGTGAACTGAATGACATGATGGATGAACAGACCGGCGAACTTCTCTTCCTTCTGGAAGACCAGAAGAAACCACTGGAAAGAATGTTTGCATCCCATCGCGAATTCAAACGTAAATTTACTTCCAGACTGGAGCTTCCGGTATTCATCAATGATGAACTGGTTACATTCGGTCAGACCTATGCTAAGGAAAACGGATACCGTATCGATGAAATGGGAATCCTTGCATTATACAGCCGGATCGATATGATGCAGAGAGAAGATCATGCGGTTACTGTTGCAGAAGTAAAAGAGATCATGGATGAAGCAATTTCACATTCCCAGAAAGCAAATGTAAAACATCTTGTGAAACGGGTATTTGGAAGAAGCACTGATAATTCAGACCACATCATCCTGAAAGAAGATGATTTTAAATCATAAGATTTCTACAAAGAACGCGCTTCCGGCGCGTTCTTTTGTATATGCAGACCAAACCGATAACTATAAACAAAGAGTTTTAGACATCTTACATAAGAAGTGTATAAGTTGTCCAAAACTCTTTCTTTTTATCGCTATTTCTAGTATAATATTCCTAAATATCTTTGATAGAAGGTGAATGGGATGGCAGTAAAAAAAACAACAGCACAACAGACCAACACGACCCACAAGACGGCCGTAAAAAAATCTACTGTAAAAAAACCGGCAGCTGCTAAAACTGCTGCTAAAAAGTCTACAGCTAAAAAGTCTGTAAAAACTGTAACAAAAGATAAACCCGCTGATTACAGAATCGGCGAATTAGATCAATATTTATTCGGACAGGGAACCCATTATGAAATCTATAAAAAAATGGGTGCACATTTTGTAAAAGATGGCAAAAAATCCGGCGTATATTTCGCAGTATGGGCTCCACATGCCAGATCAGTTTCCGTAATCGGTGAATTCAACGGCTGGAGTGAAGATGCAAACGTTATGAAGCGTCAGGAACCGCTTGGAATCTATACCGCATTTGTTCCGGAAGCACAGCTCGGACAGCTTTACAAGTACTGTATCGAGACACAGACCGGAGATAAGCTTTACAAAGCTGATCCATTTGCGAACAGTGCAGAGTTGAGACCGGGAACTGCCTCAAGGATTGCTGATATCTCCCATTTAAAATGGAGTGACAGTGTCTGGATGAAGCACCGGGCAGAATGGGATTTCCATTCCTCACCGATTTCCATTTATGAAGCACATATCGGTTCCTGGATGCGCCATCCGGGACGTGAAGATGAGGGGTTCTACAGCTACCGTGAATTTGCGCATGCAGCTACAGACTACATAAAAAAGATGGGGTATACTCATATCGAACTGATGGGAATTTCAGAATACCCATTTGACGGCTCCTGGGGATATCAGGTGACCGGATATTATGCTCCGACCTCCCGTTATGGTACGCCGGAAGATTTCGCATATATGATCAATTATTTCCATAAGAATAAGATTGACGTAATCCTTGACTGGGTACCGGCACATTTTCCACGCGATGCACACGGACTCGCTGATTTTGACGGCACAGCTACCTTTGAATATGCAGATCCTAAGAAAGGGGAACATCCGGACTGGGGAACCAAGATCTTCGATTATGGTAAAGCAGAAGTTAAGAACTTCCTGATCGCCAACGCACTGTTCTGGATCGAACATTATCACATCGATGGGCTCCGCGTAGATGCTGTTGCTTCCATGCTGTATCTTGATTACGGTAAAGAAGACGGTCAGTGGATCGCCAACAAATACGGCAGCAATGAGAATCTGGAAGCAATCGAATTTTTCAAGCATCTGAATTCCGTTACTACCGGACGTAACCCTGGCGCACTGATGATCGCAGAAGAATCCACCGCATGGCCAAAAGTAACGGGCAAACCGGAAGATGATGGTCTTGGATTCAGCCTGAAGTGGAACATGGGATGGATGCATGACTTTACCGAATACATGAAGCTGGATCCATATTTCCGCAAAGGCGACCACTACGGTATGACATTTGCCTTAACCTATGCATACAGCGAGAATTATATTCTTGTATTATCACATGATGAAGTGGTACATCTAAAATGTTCTATGCTCAATAAGATGCCTGGTCTTGGATTTGAGAAATTCGCCAACCTGAAAGTCGGATATGCTTTCATGATGGGACATCCTGGCAAGAAGCTTCTTTTCATGGGACAGGATTTCGGACAGCTCCGTGAATGGAGCGAGGCCAGAGAACTTGACTGGTATCTCCTTGCAGAGCCGGAGCATCAGGCACTCCAGAATTTCTACCGTGACCTGCTGCATCTTTACACACACAACAAAGCCATGTATGAACAGGATACCTGCATGGAAGGCTTTGAGTGGGTCAATGCAGATGACAGCTCACGAAGTATTTACAGCTTCATCCGTCATTCAAAGGGCGCAAAAAAGAACCTTTTATTCGTATGTAACTTCACACCAATCGAACGACCGGAGTACCGTGTCGGCGTACCACGCGGCAAACAGTACCGCCTGGTACTGAACAGTGATGAATTGCAGTATGGCGGAAGCGGAAAAGCCCGCCCGGCAGTATATAAAGCAAAGAAACAGGAATGTGATGGAAGACCATATTCATTTGGTTACGATCTTCCGCCATACGGTGTTGCTGTATTCGAATTTTAACATAGCAAGTCAATGCAATCTGCGCAAAATATTCATCATACGAATAATTGATTCCACCAATTATTTTCTTAACATTTCCCGGATTCGTTCTTCCAGAGTTTCTTCTGGAAGAACTCCGGTTGTATATCCACAGATTTTTCCATCTCTGTACACCACAAACGTCGGTACGATCTCAATGCCTATATACTCTGCAATCTCTTTCGATATATCAATATCAATCTTATAAAAAATCCATTTTCCCTGATACCGGCTGGCAATCCTTTCCACAACAGGATACATCATTCCGCACTTTGGACACCATGATGCGTAAAACTCCACAATTACCGGCATCCTCTGCTTTCCGACTGTATTTTCATAATCCTTCGTGATCAATGCGATACCCATACACTTTCCTCATTTCTGCCATCTCAGGCTATGTAAAAAGGACTGGATTTAGTGGCATCCACATTTCGGGTTTAAGATTTTATAGACTTCCTGAAAAGAATTTCTGAAACAGATCAGCTTTTTATTAAATCTTGGATTCTTATAGCAAAACCCCCGCATACAATTCTGAAAATGATGCTTTTTCCGCATATCTGTTCCTTCCTGATTTCCTCTTTCTACAATATATGCAAAAAGACAGCCGATGTGCGGATTGCTCCGTATCTGCTGTCTCTTATATTGCCAGGGATCATCTTACGCACTCAGCGCCTTTATGATCTGCCTGTTGCATTTTATTCAATTGTCTTACTGGCGCATTGCGATCAGTTTATGGATCGGATGTCCCTGCCCGGAAAATTTCTCCTCGTACTCAGTCATAACATTCCCTCTGCTGAGTGTCGGATCATTGTGAAGATCATAGGTCTTCGCCAGAAGTACCCAGCCTGCCAACTCCACCTGCTCCAGTGAAAAGTCAAACAGCTCTCTGTTGTCTGTCTTAAATTCAACGACTCCGTCAAAGGCAAGGATCTTGTCATACCGCTCAAAAAACTGCTTGGAAGTAAGTCTGCGCTTTGCATGACGTGCTTTCGGCCACGGATCTGAAAAATTCAGATAAATCTTGTCAATCTCTCCGACAGCAAAAACCTCCGGCAGATTTGTCGCATCCATACAGATAAAACGAATATTGTTGACATCCTTGTATTCCTCGTCATTGTCAAAGCGTTCCAGCGCCCGAAGCAGTACGCTTGAATAACGTTCGATACCGATATAGTTGATGGATGGATTCTCCTTTGCAAGTGTCAGAAGAAACTGTCCTTTTCCCATCCCGATCTCAATATGGATCGGATTCTCCGGATTCTGAAAAGTCTCTTTCCAGGTGCCGCGATATCTGGTCTCATTTTTAATTACAAGGGGATGAGCTGTCAGATAAGCATCTGCTCCCGGTACATTTCTTAACCTCATATATCTTTCTCTTCCTTTAGTGAAAATATGTATAACCTTATTTATTTTATACTATTCTGAAATATTTGAAAACCCAAAAATACATTTTATAAGTTTTGTACAGAATATTCTTATGATATTCTCTTATTTTTTAGTAGAATTTTCTAATTTAAAGTAGTAGAATATGTATGCATTATTAAAAATGTATAAATAATTTTTAAGAAAGGAGTCGGACAATGGATCATATTGTTAAAAAGCTCTCCGAAATCGAACACGCAGCCGAAGCTGTTGTGGAACACGCGGAACTGGAGAAATCAGAACTGGAAGAACGCATTCAAAATGAACGCAATCAATTCGACAAACAACTTGAAGATCACACCCAAAAGGAGCTGAACGATATCCACAAAGGATTAAACCGTCAGATGGATGAGATTCTTGCAAGGCAGAACCGCAAGAACCAGACAGCGATCGAAGAACTTAAAAAAGATTTTGAAGAGAAGCATACGGCATATGCCGAGAAAATTGTCAGACGTATCATAGAGGGATAGCATATGGGAAATTTACTTGCATACAGTGGCATCGTAACAAAAGTACGCGCCATGCAGGCGAAACTGCTCACTGATGAAGATTTCCAGAACATCGCCGCATTTCATACAGTAACCGAAGTTGCTGCTTATCTCAAAGAACATCCCGGATATCGGAATGTCCTTGCAGATATGGACGAGAACCGTCTTCACCGCGGTGAGATCGAGAAGCTTCTTGTGCAGTCACTTTACAGTGATTATACACGCCTGTACCGTTTTTCCGGAATGGATCAGAAAAAATTCCTGGAGCTTTATCTGAAGCGCTACGAGATGAATCTGATCAACTATTGTCTGCGTATTGTATTCAACCACTATCAGAAGCCTTTTGATCTGGATCATAAGAAAATATTCTTCGACAAATATTCGGATCTCTCCATCGATAAACTGATCACTTCGGGGAATATCGGTGAGCTGGTGGAAAATTTAAAGAGCACAGAATACTATGCGCCGTTAAAACGTCTGGAAAATGCGGAGAACCCTACCCTTTTTGATTACGATCTGGCACTGAATCTGTACTATTTTACAACCATGTGGAAGAAACGCAAAAAGATTCTGAAGCATAAGGAACTGGAAATTTTCACCAGAGATGCCGGAGCAAAGATCGACCTGCTGAACCTGCAGTGGATCTACCGTGCAAAAAAATATTACAACATGCTTCCGCCGGATATTTCCACACTGCTGATCCCGATACACTACCGGATTCATGTAGATCAGCTGAAGGATCTTGTAGAAGCACCGTCTGTCGATGAATTTTTAAAGCTGGTTACCAGAACGCCTTATCTGCGTCACACCGATACTCAGGCACCAGCGTCCATCGAAACGATTTACAAAGACTGCCTGTACCGTCTCTACCTGGCAGACAGAAGAAGTAACCCTTATTCCATCGCAACCGTGAATACCTATCTTTTTCTGAAAGAGGAGGAGCTTGATAAGCTTACAACTGTGCTCGAATGTGTTCGCTACGGACTTCCTGCACGTGAGACATTAACTTATATAGGAGGAACAGCGAAATGATTGTTAAGATGAAGTTCCTGAGCATTACCGGACCACGCGCCGACATCGACCGCATGACAAACCGGTATCTTTCCAAATATGAGATGCAGCTTGAAAATGCACTCACGGAGCTCAAGACAGTAGATAATCTGATGCCATTTCTGGAAATGAACCCTTACCGTGATCCACTCGCAAAAGTGACACAGTTTCTGGGATATATGAAAGACATGCCAGCAGAGCCATCCTTTGATCAGAGCGAAGACGAGATCCTTGAGATGATTCGTTCTATCAATCATGACTACATGGATCTGCAGCAGCAAAAAGAAGAACTGAAAAAAAAGAGAGAGAATATCCAGGCACGTATGAAAGTCCTGGAACCTTTTACTTCTCTGGATTTTGACCTGCATGAGATCATGCAGTACAAATACATCCGCACAAGATTTGGAAAAATCAATGTGGATTATTATCACCGGCTGGAAAAAGCGCTTCTTGAAGACATTGATGCATTATTTCTGGAAGGCTCCAGAGATGCCTCTTATGTCTATGGCGTTTATTTTGTATCGGATGCTGATGCAGGAAAGGTCGATTCGATCATGCGGTCTCTCCACTTTGAAAAAGTCGATCTGCTGGAAGACTTTGGCGGAACCCCGCTGGAAGCTTACCGGAGCCTGGATAAAGAAGTCCAGAATCTGACCGATGAAATCCAGGCAGTGAAGGATAAACGTCAGGAGATGTTCCGCAAGAACGCTTCCAGACTACTCGGTGCAAGAATTCAGCTGGAACGTTTTTCCGATAACTTTGATATTCGGAAATTTGCGGCACGAACCGAGACAGACGAGCAGGAAGAATACTACATCCTCTGCGGCTGGATGTCCGAAGAAGATGCAAATGCATTTATCAAAGAGGCACAGGGAGATGACAAGGTTTATATCGTAGTAGAAGAGGACCGGGAACAGTATTTTGGAGAACCTCCTACCAAGCTTGAGAATCCAAAGCTTTTCAAACCATTTGAAATGTTCATCAAGATGTACGGACTTCCCAAGAGCGGTGAGATGGATCCGACCATTTTTGTAGGTATCATGTACAGCTTTATCTTCGGCGCCATGTTCGGGGATGTCGGTCAGGGGCTGCTGCTCTTTATCGGCGGTGCGATCCTGTATTTCACAAAGAAAATGAACCTTGCCGGAATCGTATCACTTGCCGGAATCTTCTCCACCTTCTTTGGATTTATGTTTGGAAGTGTGTTTGGATTTGAAGACATTATAGAAGCCAAATGGATCCGACCGATCAATCATATGACCACCTTACCGTTTATCGGAAAACTGAATACCGTATTTATCGTATCGATTGCTTTTGGTATGGGAATCATCCTGATTTCTATGATTTTCCATATTATCAACGGCATTCGTGCCAAGGATACGGAAGCGACCTGGTTTGATGCAAACGGCGTGGCAGGGCTGATATTCTACGGGGCAGCAGTTACCTGCATCGTTCTTTTCATGACAGGTCACTCTCTGCCGGGTGGAATCGTTCTTGCAGTGATGTTCGGAGTACCGCTTCTTCTGATCGCACTGAAAGAGCCGCTGACGAACAAGATCAAAAAGAAAACCGAAAAAATGGAACAAAGCAAAGCAATGTTTGTCACCCAGGCATTCTTTGAATTATTTGAAACCCTGCTCAGCTATTTTTCAAATACGCTTTCCTTTATCCGTATCGGTGCATTCGCAGTCAGCCACGCTTCCATCATGGAGGTTGTACTAATGCTTGCCGGTGCCGAAAGCGGGCATATTAACTGGGTAGTGATCGTACTCGGCAACCTGTTTGTATGTGGATTCGAAGGACTGATCGTTGGAATCCAGGTTCTGAGACTTGTCTATTACGAGATGTTCAGCCGCTTCTACAAAGGCAGCGGCCGCGAATTTAAACCTTATACAGGTACTGCAAAAAATTAGTTTTTCATTTTAGGAGGAAATTATCATGACTTTAGCAACTAAACTCATTCTCATTGCCGCACTGGTTTTAAGCATTTTCATTCCATTCGGATATTACCTGCTCGGAGAAAAAAATAAAGGACGTTATAAATGCGCACTTGCCTTCAATGTTCTTTCTTACTTTGGAACCTTCCTTGTAGCCGGAATCATGCTCTTTGGAAGTGTACCGGTACATGCAGCAGACGCCGCAGCCTCAGGCGCAGGCCTTGCAACCGGTCTTGGTTACATTGCAGCAGCTCTTGTTACCGGTCTTTCCTGCATCGGCGGTGGTATTGCCGTAGCAAGTGCAGCAAGCGCAGCCCTTGGAGCTATCAGCGAGGATTCCAGCGTCCTTGGTAAATCCCTTATCTTCGTAGGTCTTGCAGAAGGTGTATGCCTGTACGGTCTTATCATCTCCTTCATGATCATCAGCAGACTGTAATCATGAAGATGTATCTGATCAGTGACAACGTGGATACTTATACCGGAATGCGGCTTGCCGG
>OIBX01000754.1_pt1 | contig 10744 bp, 7 predicted proteins | sample 1581151 | NCBI WGS metagenome assembly OIBX01 (sample SAMEA3882527, study PRJEB24775) | human gut metagenome | biome: human-associated habitat; feature: intestine environment; material: feces | place: Netherlands | collected 2009/2010 | reverse complement strand
CGTATCTGATGTGTCTGATTTTGCACCGCATCCACTCATCATTCCCACTGCCATTACAGCAGATAATACCAATACTAACAGTTTCTTTTTCATCTTATAAATCCCTCTTTTTTTATTTATTCTGCATCAATTGCAGCCTGTGTATGTGCCACATAAAGCTGCTGGATCGCATCGATCTCACCAAGACCTGCAATCTGTGTATCAATACTGTCAAATGCTCCGGATGCTTCAAACTGGCTCTTCCAGGAATCGTCATCATCGCCTGCCATATCGTTGTTTGCATGATCTCCTGCTACAACCATCAGTGGACGAAGGATTACTTTCTTGTATCCTGCATTTTTGAGCTTTTCGATTACTGCTTCACAAGCGGTATCTTCCGGTTCGCCTTCTACGGTTCCGATAAATACATTCTCATAACCAAGTTGTTCCATCTGTGCCTGCATCTGAGAATAGCTGATCTTTGCTGTATGAGATGTTCCATGTCCCATGAATACAAATGCTGTGCTGTCCTCTGCTGCTGCATCAAGGCTGTCATATTCTGCTGTCTTTACTGCTTCTGCAGTGATTTCCTTAGCTACTGCAGCCTTGTCTTCATTAATTGCTGCTGCGTCCGCTCCAACTTCTCCAAGAAGTGGTTCTGCGATTTTAACAGATTCGAATTTATCTTTGTAACTATTTACTGTTTCTGTTAACTCATCATACTCTGCACCGTGCATCAGATGTGTAGGCTGTACAACCAGTTTCTTTACACCATTCTTTACTGCACGCTCTAAAGCCTGATCCATGTTATCAATCTTCTCACCATCTCTTGCCTGTACATGGTTGATGATGATCTGTGCTGTAAATGCTCTTCTTACAGACCAGTCCGGATATGCTGCCTGAAGTGCTTTTTCCACACCACCGATATCCTCTGCACGGCTGTCATTAAAAGATGTACCAAAGCTTACAACCAGAATTTCATTTTCTCCGATGTTATCTTCGTTCAGCGGATCATCTTTCGATGCATCGCCTGTATCCCTTCCAAAATAATCCGGATCAGCGTTCTCGCCTTCTACCAGTTCTTTCTGTGCATCAGTAAGCTTATCCCAGGCTTCTTTTGCAGCCTTACACTGTTCATCTGTCTTGTCTGTTCTTTCCTGTACATAAATGTCATCGATCAGCTTTGCCACTTTGTCTGCTGCCTCCTGATCGCTGTCTTCGGATGTTTCTTCTGTCTTTGTAGAAGAAGTGTCCTCTGTCTTCTTGCTTCCACATCCAGTCATCATAGACACCGTAAGTGCTGTTGCCAATAATGCTACTAATACTCGTTTCTTCATCTTGATCCTCCCTGACTTTTTTGTCATACTTTCAGGAATCGGAATGATATTCATTACACTTTACAGCATATTTTTTGTAAGCAAAAAAATCCCCCGTATCTAAATTTAACGAGGGCGTACAAAAAAGAAACTGACATTTTGCCCTCTGCAAAATCAGTCTGAAGTTTCTATCTTTCGTACTGCCAGTTACTCGTGGCATGAACTTTCCGTTCCTGTACTGCGAAAGGCAGGTCTCCCGACTGATTGCTCAGACGCTTGTGGCTTTCCTTCCCGGTCTCCCAGTGGTATGACAGCCTAAGCTTGCAAATTACGGTGACGAGTTCATACAGGACTTGCACCTGTTTCCCTTTTCACCAATCCAGACGTTCCGTCTGATTGACACCTTACGCATCTGTATTTATTTTTCTGAAACAAGCCTATTCTAGCACAGGCGTATGAATAGTGTCAAGAAAGGCTTGTCTGCTTCAGCACCGGCATCCGGAAAATCTGCACGATCAGCGGAATCACCATAACAAACCACACAATCGGCTCCGCAATGATAACCCCCGTGTATCCAAGATGTGGAACCAGTGTAAATGCGATCACTATTTTTCCAAGCATCTCAAGTGTACTTGATACGATCGGTGTAATATGGTCATCCAGTCCCTGCATGGCATTTCGCACAATGCAGATTACTGTTGTTACATAATAAAACAATGTATCAAATTTCAGATATCTGGTCGCATTTAAGATCACATTTTCATTATATGTACCTGTTACCAGATAGACCAGTTTATCTCCAATCGTGTAGCTTGCCACGATCACAAGTGTACACCAGATACAAGTATAGAAAATCGCAAGCCAGATCCCTTTTTTGATCCGGTCGATCTTTCCTGCTCCAAGGTTCTGTCCACAGTAGGTCGCCATCGTATTACCAAATACTGTAAACATGATCATGAACATTTCAGTCAGCTTCCGGGCCGCTGTCTGTGCTACGATATAATCATTTCCAAGTTTATTGATCGCTGTCTGAAGCGTCAGGGAACCGATATTGATCAGAGAACTCATGAATCCCATGGACATTCCCGCACCCAACATATTTTTCACCATAACCGGATTCGGATCTTTAAAATCTTCCCGGCTAAGTCTTAACAGTTCATATCTCTTTACCATATAAATCCAGCACACAACAAAGGCGATTGCCTGTGCCAGTACCGTTGCGATCGCAGCTCCCCGCACTCCGCTTTTCAGCACTACGACAAAAAGCAGATCCCCAACAATATTCAGTGCAACTGAGATTGCCAGGATCACAAGAGGCGTCACGGTATCTCCGAGTGACCGGAGTGCTGCCGCACATGCATCATAAAGAAATGTTGCCACAAGCCCTGCAATGATCACGAAAATATAGCTTTTTGCCGTTGCCATCAGATCTGACGGAACATTCAGTATATTTAAGATCGGCTGTAAAAATAACAATCCGAACACCGTAAAAAATATTGCAATTCCTGTACCCATGGTCAGCGACATTGCGAATGATTTCTTCACATTTTTATAATCCTTTGCACCGAATTTCTGTGCGATGATAATGGCGAATCCACCGGAAAGTCCCTGCAGAAATCCTACGATCAGATTACTTAAGGTTGTGGTCGCGCCGACAGCCGCCAGCGCGTCCTCTCCCAGGAAAGTTCCGACAATTCTGGTATCCACAAGACTGTATGTAAGCTGCAGAAGATTTGCGAAAAAGATCGGCAGCGCAAAAGCCAGTATCAGTGTGGATGGTTTTCCTTTTGTTAGATCTTTCATATTTTAAATTTCATCCTGTCTAATTTTTCTTGTCCATCAATCCGAACTGTATCGTAACGCAGGTCGCAATGATCAGTCCAAACATATAGAACGAATATTTCAGTACATTAAGCGGTGATACATCAGCAAGTGCCGTAATCATCAGCATACCACCATCATGTGGCATCAGTGCAATAAATGCGCAGGCAAAGATATCCACCAGACTGGCAAGTCTCTTCGGTGCGATCTTATATTTTTCCCCGATTTCTTTTGCGATCGGACAGGTAACAATGATTGCGATCGTATTATTTACCATAGCTGCGGAAAGGATACCTGACATCAGTCCGATTCCATATTCCGCACCACGTCTGCTCTTGATCTTGCTGCTGATCGCGCCCACCAGCCATTCAACACCGCCATATTCACGTACAAGACCGATGATACCGGATACAAGAATGGCAACGATACTGATGCTGAACATATCACTCATACCACTTCCAATTGCCTGGATCCATTCAAAAAATCCACAGCTTCCGACACAAAGTCCAATGATACCGGATGCAAGTATTCCGACAAAAAGGACTACTGCAACATTAACTCCCATAAGTGCCGCAATTAGAACAATAAAATAAGGAAGGACTTCGATGATACTATAGCTTCCTGCTTCGATTGCTCCGCTTCCGACTCCGCCAAAAATCGAGTACAGGATCATTGCCACAATTGCCGCCGGAAGAGCAATGAAAAAGTTCATTTTAAATTTGTCTTTCATCTCAGAACCACATCCTTCTGCTGCAGAAATGGTTGTATCTGAAATCATGGAAAGGTTATCTCCAAAATAAGATCCTCCGATCACTGCCGCACCGACTACCGCAACATTTAAATGCGCTCCCTGTGCCACATTGATCGCAATCGGAGCCATCGCTGCAATCGTTCCCATGGATGTTCCGATCGATGTAGAAATAAAGCAGCACATCAAAAATACACCCGGAACCAAAAGCTTCACCGGAATAAAATGCAGACAGAGATTCACAACCGAATCTTTTCCGCCCATTGCCGCTGCTGCTCCCTGGAATCCACCAGCCATCAGGTAGATCAGAACGATCATCATAACTCCTGAATTTCCCATGCTCGTTGTCATAATATTCAGCTTATCCTGTACACCAATGCCACGGTTAAGGAGAAGTGCTACCGCACACCCTGCAAGAAGCGCGACGTGACGCGGGAACTTTCCGAACGGTTCGTCTGCTCCAAGCAGGGTAAATGTAATCCCGCACCCTACATAACATACCAGAAATACGATCAGTGGAAGAAATGCCACTGCCCCCATATTTTTCTTTTGTTTGTCCATCTTTTTTCCCTCTCAATCCTCTTTTTATATTATTTTGCTGCCAGATGCTTATTCAGTGCGTCTTTCAGCTGAGTCAGTGCCTGTTCCAAAGTCACACGCGGGCAGGCAACATTGAATCTCTCAAACTGAGCGGTCTCCGGTCCGAAGATAATTCCCGAATCCAGCCACAGTTTTGCCTCTTCAAGCATCAGATGTTCCAGTTCTTCATTACTAAAACCATAACCAGAGAAATCAACCCATACCAGATAGGTTCCTTCCGGCTCTACCATCTTCGCTTTCGGGAAATTCTCTTTCACGAACTTGCTCATATATTTTCATAAATATACTGCACCAGTTCATCTACCCACTCAGCACCTTTGGTGTAACATACCTTGACTGCAAGCTGTCCCATCAAACTTCCCTGGCTGTAAGCTGCCTGTGTATTCGCCCACTGGTATTTTTTCCGCAGCTCTTCATTTGGAATGATGATATTTGCCGGCTGAAATCCTGCTACATTGAATGTCTTTCCAGGGGAGCTGTAAAGCGCAAGGATCTGACGGTACTTTTCGTCCAGATTCATGCAGCTTGTGAACGTATGTCCCGGGAAAATGAAATCACAGTGCATCTCATCTACCATCCAGATTACATTGTATTTCAAACAGACCTGGGCAACTCTTTCTAATTCTTCTCTTGTCCAGACTCTTCCCACCGGATTGTGGGGATTACAGAAAATCAGAGCTTTGACACCTTCTTCCCGAATCATTTTTTCCATCTTTTCAAAGTCGATGGAATAATGGTTATTCTCATAGCGAAGCTGGCAGTTCACCAGTCTTCTTCCGTCATTTTTTATTACTTCACTGAATGGATAGTAAACCGGCTGCATAACCATCATAGCATCTCCCTCTTCGGTAAATGCTCTTACGCTGGTTCCAAGTGCATAGACAATCCCAGCACCAAGTGTTACCCACTCCGGTTCGATCGTATATCCATAACGTGTGGAGAACCAATGGTTCATTGCTGCAAAATATTCATCCAGCGGATCCGTATAACCAAAGATTCCATGGTCAATTCTCTTGTGGAATTCATCCAGAATTTCATCCGGCAGACGGAAATCCATGTCTGCCACCCAGAGCGGAAGCAGATCATCTCTTCCCTTTCGTTTCATTCCAAAATCATATTTCAGACAATCCGTTCCATGTCTGTCAATTACTTCATCAAAATTGTACTTTCCCATCTTATGCCTTCCTCCTTTTCGCAAAATTCTCTCGTTTTTTATACCTCTTTTTGTTAGACATGTCAATGTTTTTTCTATGGCAGTATAAAATAGAATGTACACTGACCCAATAAAAATAGCTGTGAATTGAACCGCCTTCCAATCGTTAGAATTTAGGTCTAACTTTTGGGGCAGGTTCAATCCACAGCCATTTTTCCTTATGATTCTTTTATTTTATCGTATGCAAATATATGCCATATACACTGCATACATTCCAAGCATCGTAGCGCCTTCTCTTCGGTCGATCATTTTTGAAGTCCATGCAAACACCAGAACAACAAGACTCATCGCAATCAGTACAACCGTATCAATGATATTATCGGTAAGAAATTTCACTGGACTGATGGCAGCTGCAACTCCAAGTACCAACAGGATATTGAAAATATTAGAACCGATCACATTTCCGAGTGCCATATCCACTTCATTCTTTCTTGCCGCAACAATCGATGTTACAAGTTCCGGAAGACTGGTTCCCATCGCAACGATGGTAAGTCCGATAAGTGTCTGACTGAGTCCGAATGCGCTTGCAAGTGTTGAAGCACTGTCTACAACAAAATCACCGCCAAACTTGATTGCGATCATGCCGCCAACAATAAATAACGCACATTTCCAAAGTGGCAGGATCTGAATTTCTTCGTCTACTAATTCTCCCTCTTCGAGCATCATCTGACTCTCTTTGTGTGCTGCTCTTGCTTTCTTGGCAGAACCAATCATCCAGATCAGATAAGCTGCAAAAATAAGGAGAAATACACCGCCATCTAAATGTCCTAAAAGCATCCCGACATATCCAAGCACCATCAGCAAGGTCGCACAGATAATTGATAATGGAAACTCTTTTTTCAATGTATCTTTTTTTATCGTAAGAGGTGCAAATAACGCACAGGCTCCACAAACAACCATCAAGTTGAAAATATTCGATCCGACAACATTACTTACCGCAAGTGAGTTATTTCCTGTCAGGGATGCCGTTACACTGACCGCACATTCCGGAAGGCTGGTTCCCATTGCAACGATGGTCATACCGATGATCATCGATGGAACATGAAGCTGCTTCGCAACAGAAGAACTTCCTTCTACAAAATAATCTGCTCCTTTCATCAATAGAGCAAACCCTATAATTAAAATAATGATTGATTTTATAAGTGCCATGACCAAAACCTCTCTTTTAAATACTTCCTACCAAATTGCAACTTCCACTATAAAACAAGAAAATTTGGCTGTCAACTCTAAAGGCAGGGATTCGTGATATTTCACAAATCCCTGCCTTTTACTTGTTCTACCGAATAAAATTTGTCGGAATCTTTGCTTCTTTTTCCGGAAGTCCAAACTGCTCTTTTCCAAGTGCAATGCTCTTCATCAGGAATGTCATATTCCTTGCAAGTGTACGCATCGTCTGCCTTCCTTCCTCATCCTTTTCGGCCTCTCCCGGTGCTGCTCCATGGATGCTGTTCCAGTACTGGCTGGATGCAACCGGCATTCCGGAAATGGTAAAATATTTGTTCAGCTCATCAAATGTCGCAGAACATCCGCCACGTCTTGCACAGGCAACGCTTGCTCCCACTTTCATCGTTTTATCAAAATGACTGCTGTAGAACAGTCTGTCAAGACAGGCGATCAGAGTTGCATTTGCAGACGCATAGTACACCGGACTTGCGATTACAAGACCATCTGCTTCTTCAAACTTCGGCGCTAACTCATTCACTACATCGTCAAAAACACATTGTCCTTTTTCGTAGCAGGAACCACAGGCGATACAGCCGCGGACTGCTTTGTTACCGATAACAACTGTCTCAACTTCTACTCCGTTTTCTTTGAAAATATTCTCCATCTCTTTTAATGCAATGGCTGTGTTTCCGTTTGCTTTCGGGCTTCCGTTGATCATAAGTACTTTTAAATTTTCTTTCATGATAATGATTCTCCTTTTCTGACAATTTACTACTTCTATTCTATCACTTTTTTTGGGTTTTGCAGAAAATGTTGTCAGGCGAATAAGAAAATAAAACGAGACAAATCCAATTGTTGTGCAATAGAGAGAAGACTCAGAAATTGTGGAAGCCTTTGCTGACACAATTTTCACTCTCAGAGGCTTCTCGGAATGCCCTGCGCAACGGATTTGTCCCGTTTTATTTTCTTATTCGCCGTCAATCCTGACAACGCTTACTTTCCTTCCCCTTCCGGGAAAATAATCTTATTTACGAAGAAGAATACCACCATCGATACCCCTCCATTCAACACTGTCGTTCCAATATTGTATAACCATCCCGGCACAAACATCCCGGCTACCGCAACCCAGATACAGTTGATCGAGTTTACGATACAGGTAACAATACAGAATGCGATCAGATACCAGAATGCCTGATACCATACTTTTCCTTTACTGCGGAATACAAAATTTCTCTGGATCGGAAAGTTAATACACTCTCCGACTACCATCGCGATCATGTACGCACAAAAATAAGGAAGTCCGCCATGTGCGGCGTCATATCCGATGATGTTCCACTTGAAAGTCTCACCGAATAAAGTAATGTCAATTCCCGGAAATCCGAAATCTACTTTTGGAAGTCCTGCAAATGCCAACGGCAGGAACAACAAGAGTAAATATTTGAGCACTGTGATCAGGTTGCTGACGATCACGAACAGACCGCCCTCCCGGATCCATTTGGAGGCTCCGGGATGCTTGTCTGCGAAGTGCTGCCATGAATTTTTAATACTGTCTATCATATGCAGTCCTCTTTCATACATTCTTATTTTTTCTTTTTCGCAAGCTTTTCCTGTTTCTTCTTTTCATAATAGTCTTCTGCTTTTAAAATTTTTCTCTTTTTCACATCTTTCCAAAGAGCATAAGCCATCCAGAGAATTAAAACAGCAGCCAGAACATAAAGTACCTTTACGATCTTCTGAACCAGATTCGTCTGCTTTGTAATCGTCGGTCTTAATATATCCGTATTTCCTGTTTTTTCTGCATAATTCATGTTTGTCACACGAGCATTCAAATAAGTATAGATAATATGTTTTGCCGTTTCACGAAGTGCTTTCTGATAAGAAGCCGACTCTGTTTCTCCATTGATCGGACTCATCATATTCATCCAGATATCTCCACCTGCACGAAGCATCTGTCCACCGTTCATATATTCTGCATGGTCAGAAAAATCTGTGACAACCGTTCCTTTGAATCCCCATTCATCACGAAGAATTCCAGTCAAAAGTGCTTCACTTCCGCCAGCCCATACAGCTCCGATACGATTATAAGAAGTCATAAGTCCGGTTGCGCCATAATCTTCAACCAGGATTCTGAATGGCTTCAGATAAACCTCACGTAATGCCTGCTCTGGCATCCACAAATATACAGAATCACGGTAAATTCCGGACTCTCCATCATTACAGATAAAGTGTTTTATATACACATACATACCTGCACTCATAACACCTTTTACTTCATTTCCGGACATCAAGCCAGAAAGTATTGAATCCTCTGAAAAATATTCATAGTTTCTACCATTAAGTGGAGAACGATGGATATTAACGGATGGACCATATAAACCACCATATCCAAAGGCTGCTCCTTCCTGTCCCATCTGTAATCCCTGATTAAATGCCAGATCTTTATTCCATGTCTGTGCCAGTACTGTTGCATTTGCGAAACCAGTTCCTGATGCATTCATTCCCTGTGTAAACGATCCAACCTGGTTCGGTCCGTCAAAATCCAACGCAATTGGCTTTCCAACACTTTCAAATGCCCCTGTATTTACATATGCATAATTTACAGCTGTCTGCATTTCTTTGATTGTCAACTGATCCAATACATCTTCCCACTTTGGATCATCATAATCAGATCCAAGTTCTATTCCAAGCTCTGTAAGCTTACCGTTTTCTTCTACCTTCAGATTATTCTTTGCACCTGTTGTGATCGGCTCATCATTTTCATCGATCCAGTCATTTGCCATCTCATCGGTATACAGATTCAGTTTTTTGACATTTTCTGCCATTTCCCTTGTTTTGGTATTTTCTTTTGGATATGTTCCTGCAAAATCCGAACGTGTTAAATATATAATTCCTGATTCACTTTCCGAACCATCCAGACTGACTCCGTCTACTGCGTCTGCACCGGTAAATTTATTCGATACCGTATTTCCGGTTGTTCCGTCTTCCTGATATTGAATGTTATCCTTAAGATCAATATTAAACTGATTTTTTACAGTATGGGAATCTGTTCTGATAGAAAAAGTATAGGTACCCTCATCCAGCTCATACCCCGCAAAACCATTCTTATTATTATCATAAGCATCATAACTTGCCATATCCTCTGCTGATACAGTTACAACAACTTCTTCTGATTCTCCCGGTCCAAGTAATTTTGTTTTTGCATAATCACCAAGCTCTACCGCGCTTTTTTCGATTCCGCCCTTCTCATATGGAGCTGTATAATAGAATTCTACAACATCTTTTCCTGCTTTATCTCCTGTATTTGTCACTTTTACTGTAGCCGATACTGATCCATCTTTAGCTATCTCTACGCTGTGATCTTTCAGCTCCCAGTCAAAAGTTGTATAAGAAAGACCATATCCAAACGGATACTGTACAACCCCTTCGTATCCTTTTCCATGATCATTCTCTACTTGGTTCCAATAGCCTTCTGCATCTGCAGTTTCATACCATTTGTATCCAACATAAATTCCTTCCGCATAATCTTCATAGGATACCTGATCATACTGAAATTCTTCTCCAAGGTTACCATTACTGGTTCCATTATACGGATAAAGTCCTTTTCCATTAGAATAACTTCCTACACCATTTTCCCCAGCATTTACATAACTGGCTGCTGTATTAAAATCATAAGCCCATGTATCCGCTGTATGTCCACTCGGGTTTACATCTCCCCACAGGATTTCCGGCAGTACACTCGCTGCATACTGTCCTGTATATCCGGCGAGCAGGCATGCATCAATTCCATCAATCGTTTCAATCTGTCCAAGCGTCATTACATTTCCGGTATTTAACACAACGATCACATGTTCAAAATTCGCTCCTACATAAGTAAGTAATGCTTCTTCTTCCGTTGATAAATCT
>OIBX01000753.1_pt1 | contig 10750 bp, 7 predicted proteins | sample 1581151 | NCBI WGS metagenome assembly OIBX01 (sample SAMEA3882527, study PRJEB24775) | human gut metagenome | biome: human-associated habitat; feature: intestine environment; material: feces | place: Netherlands | collected 2009/2010 | reverse complement strand
GATTTTAAGAGAATTTATCGGCGGAAGCTGCTTTAATGTGTAAAATAGTAGAATGAAATTTCTTTACAAGTGCAAAAAAACGTGCTAGAATAGCACTTGCGCAACCAGGCCAGGTAATCGCGGCTGAACAGACGAAAGGGTTCAGACGAGGAAAGTCCGGGCTTCGCAGGGCAGGATGCCGGATAACGTCCGGTGGAGGTGACTCCCAGACCAGTGCAACAGAAATAAACCGCCTCACTTGCTGAGGTAAGGGTGGAAAGGCAGTGTAAGAGACTACCGCCGTCCTGGTAACAGGCCGGGCACATGTAAACTCCATTCGAAGCAAGACCGAATAGAAAGCGATACGGCTGCCCGTCGTGCTTTCAGGTGGGTCGCTTGAGCCTTATGGCAACGTAAGGCCTAGACAGATGATTACCCAATGACATAACCCGGCTTATCGGTCTGATTGCGTACAAAAAAACAGAACGGATTTCTTCCGTTCTGTTTTTTTGATATTTGTTTTATTATTTATTGCGTTTACCTGTATATTTCTCTTCGCAGTATTTACATCTGTAAACTTCTTTCTCTTTATCTGCAAGAACAAAGATCTGGTCGAGTCCCTGTTCAATGGAAGTGATGCAGCGTGGATTCTTGCATTTGATCACGTTGACAACCTGATTCGGAAGTTTCAGTTCTTTTTTGGCAACGATCTTCTCGTCCTTGATTACGTTTACAGTAATGTTATGATCGATAAAGCCGAGAATGTCAAGATCAAGATTCTCAACCGGGCATTCAACCTTGATGATATCTTTCTTACCCATTTTGTTGCTGCGCGCGTTCTTGATGATGGCAACGGTGCAGTCAAGTTTATCAAGCTTCAGATCATGATAGATAGTCATGGCCTTGCCTGCTTTGATATGGTCTAATACATAACCTTCGCGAAGTGCTCCAACATTTAACATGGTAATTTTACCTCCAGTAATGTGAGAATCAGGGCCATACGTACATATACACCGTACTGTGCCTGTTTGAAATAAGCTGCTCTCGGGTCTGCATCCACCTCTGTTGAGATTTCATTTACACGTGGAAGCGGATGAAGAATGTACATGTCTTTTTTTGCAAGTTCCATTTTCTGTTTGTCCAGAATGTAGAAATCCTTCATGCGGACATAGTCTTCTTCGTTGAAGAAACGTTCTTTCTGTACACGTGTCATGTAGAGGATATCAAGATCCGGTAAGGCATCTTCCAGTCTCTCTACTTCCTGAAATTCGATATTGTTCTTTTTCAGAACATCCTCGCGGATATAGCTTGGGATGCGAAGCTCTTCCGGTGAGATCAGAATGAATTTTACATTTGTGTAACGTACAAGTGCTTCGATCAGGGAGTGAACTGTACGTCCGAATTTCAGGTCGCCGCACAGACCAATGGTCAGATTGTCCAGACGTCCCTTCAGGGAACGGATGGTAAGTAAGTCGGTTAATGTCTGGGTAGGATGTTGATGACCACCGTCGCCGGCGTTGATAACAGGAATAGAAGAAGCCATAGAAGCTACTAACGGAGCACCTTCTTTCGGGTGGCGCATAGCACAGATGTCAGCGTAACAGGATACAACGCGGATTGTATCGGCAACACTTTCACCCTTTGAAGCGGAACTGGAATCAGCTGATGAAAAACCAAGAACTTTACCGCCAAGGTTCATCATAGCAGCTTCAAAGCTGAGACGGGTACGGGTGCTTGGCTCATAGAATAAAGTTGCAAGTCTCTTGTCGTCACAGACATGTGCGTATTTATCAGGGTGTTTCTCAATATCGCTGGCCAAGTCAAGAAGAGTATTTAACTCATCAACAGACAGATCCAGCGGACTCATTAAGTGTCTCATTTCATACCTCCATATTTTACTGGTTCAGGAATTTTTATTTAATCCTTCATAACATCATATAATAATCAAGTGCTTTTTTCAAGAGAGTTTTCCAAGTATTTTCTCAAAAAAAAGTCCGGCTCCGAACCAGAGGGGAGCGTAGTCTGGTCTTATCAGTCCCCGGTAATTCAGAGGAGTGTTGCTGTAGTCCCAGGGACACATATGAAAACAGCGCAAAAGAGCACCGCTGATAAATTCCACGAAGAAAAATCCGACAGTATAAATGCAGCCGCGGACAAAAAGCGGGACAGCAGAAAGTTTACCGGAGAGCGGGCGGATGATGGCACCGCATCCGTAAATGGGAAACATTAAAAGGGAAGTTTTTCCTGTCATGGTAAGTTCTCCTGAAAGGATGGAATGCAGTCCGGTCCAGAGGATTTCCATGCACCAGCCCGTCAGACCGCAGAGAATAAAAGCTTTTTTCATAGGTAACGCTCCTGTATAAATTTCTATGATTCTAGTATTGCCTGCCTTGAAAAAAACATACACGTAGGATATAATGAGAACACGTTATTACACTATAGCAATGAGGTGCCTTATGCGCAAAAGGAACGTGTGGAGGGGATCTCATGGAAATAAGAGGAGTTTATTATGAATTATCAGGAAAGCCGGGAGTACATAGACAAAATCACCAGGGAAATTCCCAGTGTCCTGGGACTGGATCATATGTGTGAGCTGATGAAACGTCTTGGAAATCCACAGGATGATCTGAAATATGTGCATATAGCCGGTACCAATGGCAAGGGTTCTGTCATTGCTTTTTTGTATTCTGTTTTATCAGGTGCGGGATATCGCATTGGAAGATATGTTTCGCCTACCCTGTATTCTTACAGAGGCAGGATGGAAGTTTCGGGAAGCAGGATCAGCAGAGAGGACTTTGCTGCTTATATTACACAGGTGTCTGATGTTATTGCTGCTATGACAAAGGATGGTTATCCCCATCCCACTGCATTTGAAATAGAGACTGCGGTGGCATTTTTGTTCTTTAAAAAAGAGAATTGTGATCTCGTTTTGCTGGAAGTGGGAATGGGCGGAAATCTGGACGCCACAAATATTATTAAAAATACGCTGCTGGCAGTGCTGGTATCGATCAGTATGGATCATATGTCTTTTCTTGGAAATACTCTGGCACAGATCGCAGAGAAGAAAGCCGGGATCATCAAAGACGGCTGCAGAGTGGTGACTGCCAGACAGAAGCCGGAAGCAATGCAGGTGATCGAGAGGATCAGCAGAGAACACGGTGCAAAATGTACCATAGCAGATGCTTCTGAGGCAGAGATGTTAAAGGAAAGCTGCTTTGGACAGACAATCCGGTACAGGGGTGAAGAGTATGAGATTCCGCTGGCAGGTGTTTATCAGAAGGAAAATGCAGTAGTTGCACTGAATGCTTTAAAAGTATTGGATGAGCTGGGCTTTTCCACCGCTGCGGAGCAGAAAAAAGAAGGGCTTCGCACAGTAAACTGGAACGGACGGTTTACAGTTATCTGTAAAAAACCGCTGTTTGTGGTAGACGGGGCTCATAATCCTGCTGCTGCGGATATGATGGCAGCTTCAATAGAGCATTATTTTAAGGGAAAACGGATCATCTATATTATGGGAGTGTTTGCAGATAAGGATTACAGAAGTGTGATTCAGAAAACTGCGCACTTTGCAGACCGGATACTTACGATCCAGACTCCGGATAATATAAGGGCGTTGCCTGCCGGAGAGCTGGCGAAGACTGTCAGTGAATACAATCCCAATGTACAGGCAATGGATACGATTAAAGATGCAGTGGAGGAGGCTTTTTCACTTGCCGGGGAACAGGATGTGATCATTGCCTTTGGCTCTCTTTCCTTTATCGGAGAGATGACTGATATTGTAGAGAATTTGTGAAAGTAAAAAGGTACAACATAAATGATAGATTTACAGGAATGCAGAAATGAAATAGATAAGATCGACAGCGATATCATACGTCTTTTTGAACAGAGAATGAAGGTGTGTGAGGATGTTGCAGAATATAAGATACGTACAGGAAAGAAGGTTCTGGATCCGGAAAGAGAGAGACAGAAGCTGGAGGTCCTGAGAGGTAAGGCACATGGAGAATTTAATCAGCTTGGTGCGCAGGAGCTTTTTCAGCAGATCATGGCGATCAGCCGTAAGAGACAGTATCAGCTTCTCACAGAGCATGGAATCGAGGATGATGAGAAACTGGAAATGGTAGATGCACTTCCGTTGAAAGATGTAAGAGTTGTCTTTCAGGGTGTGGAAGGTGCATACAGTTATGCTGCAATGAGGGAATATTTCCAGGACGATATTGAGAGCTTTCATGTAAAAACCTGGCGTGATGCAATGGAAGCAGTTGTGGAGGGAAGAGCAGACTATGCGGTACTTCCCATTGAGAATACAACTGCCGGTATTGTTGCTGATATTTATGATCTTCTTACAGAGTATGAGCTTAGCATTGTAGGAGAACAGATCATCCGTCCGGAGCATGTACTTCTGGGACTGCCGGATGCTGAACTGGAGGATATCAGACAGGTATGTTCTCATCCTCAGGCACTTTCCCAGTGTGGAAAATATCTGGAATCTCATCCGGACTGGAAGAAGAAAGAGATGGAAAATACTGCCGGTTCTGCCAAGAAGATAAAAGAAGACAATGACAAGACGCAGGCAGCTATTGCCAGCAGACAGGCAGGAGAGCTTTACGGACTGAAGATCCTGGCTGAGAATATCTGCTATAACGGACAGAATGCCACACGTTTTGTGATCGTGAGTAAGAAACCAATCTATGTGAAGGATGCACATAAGATCAGTATTTTCTTTGAACTGCATCATGAGAGCGGAACTCTTTACAATATGTTGTCTCACATTATTTATAATGGACTGAATATGACGAAGATTGAATCCCGCCCGATCACAGGGAAGAACTGGCAGTACCGTTTTTTTGTTGATTTCGAGGGAAATTTAAAGGACAGTGCAGTGAAGAATGCCCTGAGAGGAATTGAGGCAGAAGCTGACAGAATGAGAATTTTGGGAAATTATTAAAAATCATTTCCATAATGCCAGAGCGTGTTTGAAAAATCATTTCCACAATCTGCACGTCCCACTTTGCGGCATATTTTGCGTAAAGCATTTTTCAAACACACTCTGGTACATCGTTTTCGAAATAATTATACCACTCACAGCAGAACAATAAGATAAAACAACAAGGTAAGAAGGAAGTAATAAAAATGGCTAGATTAAATGAATGCATCTTATACCGTAACTTTGAACATGGAGAAATCCTTGATAAAATGGCAGAACTGATGAATGCCTGGGAAAAGAAAGCACCTGATCTGAAAGAAAAGGAAGGGCTGTTCTTTGAGTGTGCCAACGGACTGGTGGAAACTGCCGGCGCTTATGGATTTTCCGGAAATTTATGGCACTGTTATCTGACATTTCTTCTGGTAAATAATGAAAATGCATTCAGTACAGCCTGTGAGATCAGAGGGGCTGTCAACGGAAGTATTAATGAACTGGCACTGAATGATTTCGGTGTGTTTAAAGAACTGTATGATTTTGACCTGACTGTACTGGATGAGGCATTTGGAATTTCCTGCTGTAAGGTTCTCGGTGATTATACCAACACCGGAAGTAACAGCAAGATGTTTAATTCCCGTATCAGAGACCGTATCTGTGATCTGAGCAAAACGCTGGCAGCAGCGGAGTCCACAGAGGAATTCATGAAGGATATGGTACAGTTTTATAAGGATTTTGGTGTGGGTAAGCTGGGATTACATAAGGCTTTTCGTGTAGGCCATGATGAGAATGATAATGTGGAGATCCAGCCGATCACAAGGATCGCTCATGTGAAACTGGAAGACCTGGTCGGATATGAAATCCCGAAGCAGAAACTGATCGAGAATACAGAAGCTTTCGTAAGAGGCAGAAAGGCAAACAACTGTCTGCTTTTTGGTGATGCGGGTACAGGTAAATCCTCAAGTATCAAGGGAATCCTGAACCGTTATTATGATGAGGGACTTCGTATTATCGAGGTGTATAAGCATCAGTTTCAGGATCTGAATGATGTGATCGCCCAGATCAAGAACAGAAACTATAAATTCATTATCTATATGGATGATCTGTCATTCGAGGAATTTGAAATCGAATATAAATATCTGAAGGCAGTGATCGAGGGTGGTCTGGAGAAGAAACCGGACAATATCCTGATCTATGCAACAAGTAACAGAAGACATCTGGTAAGAGAGAAATCCAGTGATAAGCTGGAGATCATGGATGATGACGATCTGCATTCCTCCGATACAGTGCAGGAGAAGCTTTCACTGGTTTATCGTTTTGGTGTCCGTATTTACTATGGTGCACCGAGCAAAAAGGAATTCCAGACAATTGTGAAAGCTCTCGCAGAGAGAAACGGAATTACTATGCCGGAGGACGAGCTGCTTCTGGAAGCAAATAAGTGGGAGCTTTCCCATGGAGGACTTACAGGACGAACTGCACAGCAGTTTATCGACCATCTGCTGGGTGTGGAGAAGGAATAAAAAAGCAAATAGATGAATGGTAAAGGGGGAACGCATATGGCAGTCATGACATTTGCAGCCATTGACATCGGATCTTATGAAGTCAGCATGAAGATCTTTGAGATGTCAAAAAGAATTGGTTTTCGTGAACTGAATGATGTCAGATACAGTCTGGAAATCGGAAAGGGTGTCTATTCTGACGGAAAGATCGATTCAGAAATGCTGAATGTTTTATGTGAGGTGCTGAACGACTTTAAGAGGCTGATGCAGGACTTTGGGGTGGAAGAGTATCGTGCCTGCGGCACCAGTGCATTCAGAGAACTTGTGAATCCGCTGCTGATCATTGAACAGATCTATCAGCGTACAGGAATGAAAATTGAAATATTAAGCAGTGCAGAACAGCATTTCCTTGGGTACAAATCAATTGCTGCCATAGAAAAGGGATTCAAAAAGATGATCCAGAAAGGCACCGCAATCCTGGATGTGGGCGGCGGAAGCCTTCAGGTTTCCCTCTTTGACAAGGATGCTCTGGTCACTACCCAGGGACTTAAAATGGGAAGTTTAAGAATCCGCCAGCGTCTGCAGGAACTGGAGAAAACAACCATTCATTATGACAAGCTGGTTGAGGAATTTATCCGAAATGACCTGATGAGCTTTCAGCGTCTGTATCTGAAGGATAAGGAGATCAGGAATGTGATCCTGATGGGAGATTTTATTACAGATATGATCTTCCAGGAGGAAATGGAAGACAGGATCATTACAAGGGAAGAATTTATGAAACGCTATGAGGATACAGTTGGAAAATCTGTAGAGGATTTTTCCGAGGAACAGATGGCGGTTATCCGAAAGTTGGCTGAACAGGAGCGTATGTTAGAACCAGTATTGAATCCAGACTTTTCACCGGAACAGATGCAGTTGATATTTTTAATGCAGAGTCTCTCTGGGCACCAGGTGTTTCCCTGCTGGATGGAATTGCCTATGATTTTGCGGAGAAGAAAAAATTTCTCAAAAGTGTCCACAATTTTGAGAATGACATTCTGGTTACATCAAAGAACATTGCGAAACGCTATTCCAGCAGTAAGAGCCATATCCAGGGAACTATGAATCTTTGCCTGAATATCTTTGACAGTATGAAGAAGGTTCATGGTATGGGAGCAAGAGAACGTCTGTTATTGCAGATCGCGGCACTGCTTCATGACTGTGGCAAATATATCAGTATGGAAAAGGTTTCTGAGTGTTCCTATCAGATCATTATGTCTACAGATATCATTGGGCTGTCCTCTCTGGAACGCCAGATGATCGCATGTGCGGTCAGATTCAATAATTCTGCGTTTGTTTATTACGATGAACTTTACAGTATGGGAATCGCTATTGACAGAGAGAGCTATATCAAGGTGGCAAAGATGACTGCAATCCTTCGTCTGGCGAATGCCATGGACAGAAGTCATTATCAGAAAGTAAAAGGAATCAAAGCAGTGCTCAAAGACAGAGAACTGCAGATGATCGTGGATTCTGCACAGGACATTTCCCTGGAACTGGGACTGCTGAAAGATAAAGAGGCATTTTTTGAAGAAGTATTTGGCATTCGTCTGGTTCTCAGACGCAAGGGCAGAGCGTAAAGGAGGATGAACTTATGGACTTTGAAAAATTTGAAAAGAAAGAATATTTCGTGAATCGCGAGCTGAGCTGGCTCAAATTTGATGAGCGTGTTCTGAGTGAAGCAAGAGATAAAAATCTTCCTTTGTTTGACAGACTGAAGTTCTTAAGCATTACCGCATCCAATCTGGATGAATTCTTTATGGTGCGTGTGGCGTCTCTTAAGGATCAGGTACATGCAGGATATCATAAAACAGACATTGCAGGAATGACAGCCAAGGAGCAGTTAAAAGAAATCAGTGTCCGTACCCATGAACTGGTTCATGTACAGTATAATACACTGAACCGTTCTCTGATCCCTGCGCTTGAGAAAGCCGGAATGCACCTGGTGGCAGCCCATGAGAATCTTACAGAAGCACAGAGTATATTTGTAGACAGATACTTTGAGGATAATGTATATCCGGTACTTACACCGATGGCGATGGATTCTTCCAGACCGTTTCCGCTGATCAGAAACAAGACATTAAATATCGGTGCTCTGATCTCTAAGAAGGAGAAGAGTGATAAACTCAGCAAAAAGGATAAAACAGGAGAACTTCTGTTTGCTACAGTGCAGGTTCCGTCTGTGCTTCCAAGGGTGGTGCAGATTCCGTCAAAGAAGGATGGAGATACCACAGTGATCCTGCTGGAAGAGATTATTGAAAGAAATATTGACAAACTTTTCCTGAGTTATGATGTGATATGTGCCCATCCTTACCGTATTATGCGTAATGCGGATCTTACCATCGATGAAGATGAGGCAGAGGATCTGCTGGTGGAGATCCAGCGCCAGTTAAAGAAACGTCAGTGGGGTGAGGTTATCCGTCTGGAAGTAGAGGATAAGATGGATGAACGCCTGCTGAAGATTCTGAAAACGGAATTTGATATCAAAGAGGCAGATATTTTTGAGATAAACGGACCTCTGGATCTTACCATGCTTATGAAAGTATATGGCGCGGATGGCTTTGATGCTTACAAGACACCGAGATATCAGCCGGCACCTGTACCGGAATTTCAGAATGAGAAGGATATTTTCCAGGTGATACGTGAGGGCGATGTATTCCTGCATCATCCTTATATGAGCTTCGATCCTGTTGTAAATTTCGTACGTCAGGCAGCAAAAGATCCGGATGTTCTGGCTATTAAACAGACTCTGTATCGTGTCAGCGGCAATTCACCGATCATTGCTGCCCTTGCGCAGGCAGCAGAAAACGGCAAACAGGTTTCCGTGCTGGTAGAGCTGAAAGCACGTTTTGATGAAGAAAATAATATTGTATGGGCGAAGAAGCTGGAGAAGGCAGGATGTCATGTAATTTATGGTCTGGTAGGCCTTAAGACACACAGCAAGATCACACTGATTGTGCGCAGGGAAGAGACAGGAATCCGCCGTTATGTGCATCTGGCAACCGGAAACTACAATGATTCCACTGCCAAACTCTATACAGACTGCGGTATCTTTACCTGCGATGAACGTTTTGGTGAAGATGCAACAGCAGTATTTAACATGCTCTCCGGATATTCTGAACCGAAAAGCTGGAATAAGCTGATCGTAGCACCAATCTGGATGAAGGACAGATTCTTAAGCCTGATCGAACGTGAGGCGGAGAATGCAAAGAAAGGACTTCCGGCGTTGATCCGCGCAAAGATGAATTCCCTCTGTGATCCGAAGATTATTGCTGGATTGTATTATGCATCTTCCTGCGGAGTTCAGGTGGAGCTTCTGGTAAGGGGGATCTGCTGTCTGAAAGTAGGAGTGCCGGGAATCAGTGAGAATATTCATGTCCGTTCTATTGTAGGGGAATTTCTGGAGCATAGCCGTATTTTCTATTTTGAAAACGGCGGAAACCCGGAAATCTATATGGGAAGTGCGGACTGGATGCCGCGTAACCTTGACCGCAGGGTAGAGATTGTTTTCCCTGTGGAAGATGAGAAGATTAAGAAAGAGCTGGAGCATGTACTTGATCTGGAGTTTAAGGATAATGTAAAAGCTCATATCCTGCAGCCGGATGGAACTTATGTGAAGCCGGATAAACGAGGCAAAGCACAGATTAACTCTCAGATGGAATTCTGTATTGAGGCAACTGAGAAAGCAGCACTTCATAAACACGAAGAAAAGAAATCCCGCGTATTCATTCCAGCAGAGCCTGCGGAGGATATAGAGGAATAAGAAACAGTCAGAAACAGAAATAAATAACTGGGAAATGCCATGGAAAGCGGTGGAGCTGCCATGGCATTTCTTCTCTGGGACAAAAAAATAAAAATTTTTTTTGTGGCAAAAACCGCATAAATACAGGGCTTTTTGAACGAAAAATTCGAGAAAAATAAAAAAATTGAAATTTTTTTAAAAAAGTACTTGCATTTTAGAAAAAGATGGTGTATATTAAACGAGTCGACAGCGAAGAGCAAACGACAGATAAACAAATGGCCAGTTGGTCAAGGGGTTAAGACGTCGCCCTCTCACGGCGAAAACACGGGTTCGATTCCCGTACTGGCTGCTAACAAAATAGTGAGAAAATGACCAGAGCTTAAGCTCTGGTTATTTTTTTGTCAGGGATTTCTCCTGACATGTTGTATGTCTTCGCAGACAAAAATGATTCACGAACCTGGAGCTTTCATCTGACAATAGAGGAGTAATACTTGGAAAGGAAGAACGATATGGTCACTGATGAAGAACTTTATGGGCAATATCTGTGCGGTGATGAGACAGGACTTGAACTGT
>OIBX01000751.1_pt1 | contig 10775 bp, 18 predicted proteins | sample 1581151 | NCBI WGS metagenome assembly OIBX01 (sample SAMEA3882527, study PRJEB24775) | human gut metagenome | biome: human-associated habitat; feature: intestine environment; material: feces | place: Netherlands | collected 2009/2010 | reverse complement strand
ATCAAGAGGGCTCATTATATAGTGGATGTACTGCTGAATATATACCTTTTCCACATGCTGCCTGCCTGTTTGCCCGATGTTGAAAAATCTTGGCAAGGACTTCTTCCACATATCATAGTAAATGGTTTTAAATTATTTTCATCAACCTTTGTTATATCTCCTAAATTTAAACTTTCGTCCACACCATGAACTGCACAATAACTTTTTGTTGCGTATTTATCAAACTCACAAAAGTTTACAAGTTCATAATTTTTACCTTTTAAAACTCGTGTTTTATCTGCCATTTTTGCACCTCTGGATTTGTTGCTGTATGATATTTTGCTATTGCTTGTGTGTATTCACTTGCGGTATTTTTCAAATCTATTTCGGATTCAGTTTTAAACTTACACAATTTATATATTCCAATAACTTCGCTCAGCACTTCAGCACCACACATAATCATATCAATGGCATTAGTCGAAAGGTTTTCGCTATCTGTAACACAAATCGCAACACTCTCTTTACCATTAACATTTCGTGTTAGAACCATATCTCCTTTATTAAGGGATTCGTCATCTGGGACTTTGTATGTATATCTTTTTGCGTTTTTATCCTGTATGTGTCTTACTTGTACAATATACATTTATCATTCTCCTTCTTAATTCCATTTTTTCTTTGTAAGATAGGTTGGACGGAGCACAGAAGGTTTTAATAAGCTCCGAGTCAATGTTTTTGTCTATAATCATACTATTGTATTTCTTACCTTTACCTTTGTATTTGTCTGTAACCACCTCAATCTTACTATTATTGCTAAATACAAACGAAGCATATCCTTTTGTTATGTGTGTGTAAATCAAATCATCACAATGCGATACAATATGATCACACACAACAGTAAAACCACTTCCATCTTCTTGCATTACGACAAGTACCATTAGCTCATCTAACTTTTGACACTCTTTAATGATGGCGTCAATCTGTTTTCTGCTCACAAAATGAATCATTTATCGTTCTCCTTTTCATTTCAACAAACATTTGTTTAATTGAAACAATTTAATCTGTATAAATCGTAATTAAGTTACCCAATTTACGATAACCGAAACAAAGATTGCCGCCATCGCAAATCAGAGCCTGTTCATCTTCTGTGAAATTGAACGGATTACTTAACACCTTGTATGTAATGTTACCGTAACCATGTCCTTCCTGTGTGTAACACATATAATTCTGCAAATCATCTTGTGTAACATCGTACTTCTTTGTGTGAAAGTTCAGCCAAATCGATTTTGCTTTCGGTGCAAGTTTCTTATATATTGCAAGATTTTCTTCACGAAGTTCATTCCCATTAGGCTTAAATGCCCACCCTGTATTTATCAATGAATTACCTCCTCAACAATCTTCGTTCTTGGGACATACATTCTTCTACGCTGTTTGTCCTCAATTTTTCTGGTTTCTCCAAGAACTTTCTGTAATGATTTCAACACATCAGAATGTGACTGAATCCATTCTGCTAATGGAGCATTAAGTTCTACACTATCTTTTGCTTTCCTGCGGTTCTCTCTAACTTTTATTAGGGCTTTTCCAAGTTTGGCAGTGTCGTGATACGACACATCTTCAAGTTCAAGTTTATGTAAGATATCTTGGGTTTCGTAGTCGTGTAATGATTCGTTTTCAGTATTGTTTTGATAATCTTCTGTTGTTTGTGTAAAAAAGTTGATTGTATCTTCTAACTCTTTAGCTGTTTTGATTTTTCGTCATCTCCCTTAATAATTTGTAATTAAAACTTCTATTGAACTGTTACCTGTTTTTACCTTAGTTTGATAGTTGCAATTATTGTAGTCTTTGATTAGATAATGTGTGTTGTAGTTCTTGCTCCACTCTTTAAGAATTGTATTCTCTTTTCCTTTGTGTTCTGTAACATTCGACAAAGCAAATTTACCACCTTTTGAGTTAATAATGTCAAGTAAATTAAGAAGCTCTCTCTCATAATCTTCTGACCATTTACAAAAATAATCTCGTTCATATCCACCAACAGTAATAAGATAAGGCGGATCACAATAATAGAAAGTGTCATTAAATTCTGGCGAATCTAAATTCAAATTATGGAAATCGCTACTGTAAAAACTAATATTTTTCTTGTCGATAGCTTCGATGTATTTTACAAGTTTATCCTCTAACGACTTAGAAAAGTAAGACCTACTTGCACCAGACGGCATATTAAACTCTCTATTCTTATTAAAGGCTATTTGATAGTTAAATGCGTGAGTAATTAAGCAATATAAAACTACTGCATTTTCTCTATCAAGCTTATCTTTCAGATTTGTATTATAGTAACTTCTTAAATTAAGAAATTCTTGCTTACTAAACTTGTTCAATTTGTATGTATCAATCATTTCTTTAACTTCGTCTACGAATTTGCTATCAAGATTTCTGAAGATATTAACGAGTGGTTCACATTTGTCGTTATACACAACCTGTTTTGCATTCACATTTAGTGAAACTTCTCCACCCCCTCCGAACAAATCTACAAATTTATTAATTTTCTTCGGAAAGAGAGGTAGAATCTGAGGCAGCAATTTGTATTTACCACCAATATAATTAAAAGGATTTTTCAAATAATTTATATTTACCATCTCCTTATAGTGTTACTACTTGTCCTAATTTCAAACTTTCTTGAACTTTGATTACCCTTTGGTTTCTTGAGCCACACCAAGCAAGAGAAATATCTCTTTGCGACTCATCATATTTACCGTCAACAAGGATATCTATATAAGGTAAGATTTCGTTTGCAATAAACTTGGATTTCAACACCTGTTCATATGTATAACCTGTATATAGCCATATTGTTTTGCTTGGTAATTTGGTCTTGACCGTTTGGACAATATTAGATATTTGTTGTTGGTTTGCTTGCTCCAATGGATGCCCACCTGAGAGCGTTAGCCCCGATATATAATCAGGACTTAACGCTTCAAGTAATTCAGTCATAGTGTCATTAGTAAACGGTTGTCCGGCTGTAAAATCCCAAGTCGAAGGATTGTGACAATTGTAACAATGAACGGTACAACCGCTTACCCATAGCACAACTCTGACTCCAACTCCATTGGCAATATCGTGTTTAGTGATTTTTATATAATTCACTCGTTGCCACCTAAATGTACATATCTTTCTTTGATCTCTTGTGTTCTTCCTTGATTCCAGAAGTTAGTTCCTATATACCCACAAGTTCTCCGAGAGATGTTCAATTTACTTTCATCTGTGTTGCCACAGCTTGGACACTTCCAAATAAGTTTACCGTTTTCATTTTCTATTACCTCAATCTCTCCGTCATATCCGCACGCTTGACAGTAATCACTTTTAGTGTTGAGTTCAGCATACATGATATTGTCGTAGATGAATTGCATAACAGACAGAACAGCTTCTGTATTATTTTGCAAATTAGAAGTTTCAATATAACTAATTGCACCGCCCAAACTTAATGCCTGAAACTGTGATTCAAGTTTCAGTTTTGCAAAGGCATCAATAGGCTCTCTGACATTTACATGATAACTATTTGTAATGTAGTTCTTATCTGTAATACCTTCGATAATACCAAATCTTCGCTGTAAACATTTTGCAAACTTGTATGTTGTACTTTCGATTGGAGAACCATACAACGAAAAACCTAAATCAAGTTGCTCATTCCATTCACCACACTTTTTGTTCATATATCTCATAATATCAAGTGCGAACGGTGTTACTTCCGGATCTGTATGAGATTTACCTGTCATATACTTCACACACTCATACAATCCTGCATAACCAAGTGATATTGACGAATAACCACCAACAAGTAACTTATCAATGGCTTCACCTTTCTGAAGTCTTGCTAATGCGCCGTGTTGCCAAATAATCGGAGCTACATCCGACACTGTTCCTTTCAACCTCTCATATCTGCACAAGAGGGCTTTATGACACAACTCCAATCTCTCGTCAAAAATCTTCCAAAACTTCTCTTTATCTTTACCTGACGATAAGGCTACATCAACAAGATTAATTGTCACTACGCCTTTGTTGAATCTGCCATAAAATTTGTATTCACCATTTTCTTTGTACGGTGACAAAAAGCTTCTACACTGACTGTTCAGTATCAACAGTCTGGACTATATCTTTGGGAGTTATTATGCTAACTCGCTCACTCCGCACTTCCATCTGTATCATTATTCAGATGTACTCTACTCACTTCATCACACAAAGCTATTTGTGCTATGCTTTCGATAGTCTCTTGACCTTACGCATATGCGTCTTGGCACAGGATAGTTCAAGTCTAAGTTTCACCCCAAAAGTCCCCTGTTAGCACATTACTTAACTGTCATTTCCTACAGTTCCTATTCGTGTAATGCACACCATTTTGATTTATGTTCACGGAGTTTTAGATGAGCCGTTTAACCCATCGAAGGGAAACAATTTCCTTCTTTTAGCTTTTTCATCACCTTTTCAGATATATAATCTGGAACAAGCCTTTTAGCCGAACACTTTGCAGCTAATTTTGTTAAATACCAATACTTGCTGTCCTTTGTAATGTTGTCCTCTTCAAGTACATAAATAAGCTTTGGAAACGCAGGTGTAATCCACACACCCTTTTCATTTTTTACGCCCTTGTGACGCTGTTTGAGTGTTTCTTCAATAATCATAGCGAGGTCGTGCTTTTCCTGCTCGTTTTTAGCCTCGTTAAGATACATAAACACGGTGATAAAAGGAGCTTGTCCATTAGTTGTTAAAAGTGTTTCTACTTGATATTGAATTGTCTGAACACCTTTGTTGATTTCCTTCTGAAGTCTTTCTTCGGCTATCTCGGTAATCTTATTTTCGTCAGTTTCAAACCCACACTGACTCCACTCTCTTCTCAACTCATCTTTAATGTGCTGTCGGCTAATATCCACAAACGGTGCGAGAGCAGTAAGACTGATACTCTGTCCACCATATTGACTGCTGGCAACCTGAGCTATAATCTGTGTTGCAATTGTACAAGCCGTTGAAAAACTATGTGGCTTCTCAATCATAGTGCCACTGATAACCGTTCCGTTCTGGAGCATATCATCAAGACTACATAAGCAACAATTATAAGTATGTTGTGCAAAATAATCCTTGTCGTGGAAATGAATAATTCCTTCTCTGTCAGCCTCAACAATATCTTGAGGAAGTAAAACTCTATCAGTCAAATCTTTACTGACCTCACCAGCCATATAGTCACGCTGTGTAGGAATGATAGTGGGGTTTTTATTTGAGTTTTCTTGTTTGATGTTCTCATTGCTTAAATCAATCAGTGAAAGGATTGCATCGTCAGTAGTGTTTTTCTTGCGGATTAAACTCTGCTTGTATCGGTAAAGTGTGTATCTTTTTGCCAAAGAAAAACAGCCGTATTTGTCTATGTATTCTTCAATTAAGTCCTGTATATCTTCAACTGAATAAATTCGCTTACTTCGTCTGAGCTTATCATAAATTCTTGTAGCAATATTTTTAATTTCATCATCAGGCAATGTTTTTTCGTGGTTCTGAAGGGATTCACTATTTGCTTTCCCAATTGCAGAAATAATCTTATTGCGGTCAAAATCAACTTCTCGACCATCTCGTTTAATTACTTTCATACCTATCACCCATTCTTCCTGAGGATATCACCAAATGTAAGATGGCTAAAGTCAAGCAGGTTATGACAATTGTTACAAGGTGTGCTTACTGGACTTCTATCCTTAAGTGTGATTTTATTTACAGATTTGCAGAAAGGACATTTGGTGAGAATCTGCACACTACGTATATTCATAAAATTCCCTGCAAAAGGATCAACAACATTATGAGCTATATATGTACGAATAATATTGTCCTCATTTATGTATGCACTTTTAGTGTTCTCGCATGTATTGTCATATTTATGTATAACTGGTGCTGTTGGTACAGGCGTCTTATCACTACTAACTTTGTTCGCCTTTATTCCATCAATCAAACCTTTGGCATAATCATAACCTCCAACTTTGTGTGGATTATCTTCTGCGTTTTTTACGAATAAAACATCAATTTTATGTGCGTTTGCGTACTCAATTTCCTTGATAACACCTGTTGAATCGTACCATTTTTCGCCTGTCACCCATATTTCATCACATTCGGCAAGCTGATACAGACAAAGTTCAAGTCCATCTTCATAAGACATATCATTGTATAGAAAGCCAAACATATGTATCGGTGAAATAAACATATAATTCGGATGTTTCTTTTGCTGTGTTTTAATAATTTCTTCAACCTCTTTGAGATTGTTTTTGTCACCACCGTATTTGTGGCTGACATACACTGTTTTTTCAAATTTCTTCATTCAATTCCTCCTATTTATTTTTTACTATCAGTAAATTCAAAGCATACGCATCACCCCCCCTTTATTGTTACCTTTAACCCTGTATTAGTCTTTATTTTTGATTGTAATTCGCAACTCTACTGTTTTACCGTCCTTTAAATCCCATTCATACCCACTTGAGATTTGCTTTGGGGAAGAAAATCCACCCAACAATTTATTTACCATATAATCTCTAACAGCTCCAATTGCTTCATCTGTAACTTCAGATTTGTTTTGCCACATATATTTGTTTTTATGATTTAATGTGCCAGCGTATATGCCAAAAGCACCACAACCAACATGATATTCTGCCATTTAAGTTCTCCTTTTTGTTGATTTTTAAACTTCATATCTGTTAATCTCTTTAGCTGTCAATCCATATCACGCTCCTTTTTTTCTGCAATAAGATTTAAGCCTTTGTAACAATCATCGCATAGCTGTATTTTAATTTTTCTCTTACTTTTGACAAGAGTTTTAATCCGAGTAAAGTATTCAGTATCGATCCCTACATAAAATTCTTTCATTTTAACTATGTACGGATTTTCGATAATTTTGTAACAACTATCACACTGATAGACTCTCATTTACTTCCACCTTCTTGTAAAACTCATATCTGTTATCTTTGTTTTCAGCTTTTATTGCAATCGCTAAATCTCTTGTGCCTATTTCGTCTACACTGTCAATACTTTCCATTAATCTGTCAATTAATACAATTCTTTCACCGTTTGCAACTGCATCAAGCACATCAGAATTACAAACACTTTCATACTTTATCATTTACTCTTCACCGTCCTTAATAATCTGATTCCAACATTCAGCACAGTTACCGTCACAATCATCTATTTCCACCAGTCCTAACGCATGTGGACATAAACTTTTAGGTGCTCCGTCATCGTCAAGCGGAGTGTTTGGATAGTTTTTCAAAAGCTCTGTAAGATATGTCTTTGGCGGATGCTCATCGCTCCACCGCTGAACTATTTCAACAGCCCTTTCAGGGTGTTTTAATTCTAATTGTATGCATGAAACATCTTCACCACTATTTTTTTTATCTAACGGACAATGCTCACATCTAATTCTGCAAAATCCTGATTCATATGCTTTCGTCATCCTCAATTTTTCGGCGAAATAATTTTCTGTTTTTGAGCAATCAATCATTTAATTCACCTCTATTAACTTCATTGTATTTTCTCTTTGTTATATTTTGCCTGTCCTTCTACAAACTTGTTCACCCATTCTGTAGTTTCTGGCATTGTTTTGAGTAAGAACACACAGTCTTTAACATCTTCCTCAGTGCGATTTGAGATTACATAATCAACTTTTTCTTCAATATCTTTAAACTCTTTACGGTCATTTATAATACGCTCCATAGCTTTTACAGTTCCTGTTTTGCTGTCTTTATACCTTTTCTTCATTCTCAAGAATCTTTCAACAGCAGGGCAATCTATCAGTACAGATTCAATTAGTTTATCGCCTTTATAATTATTCTTGAAATCTTCAAGTCCTCTCGGATCAATTATGTAAAAATCAGCGTCATCAATTTGCTGTTGAGTTGCACAATATCTATAGCCATTAAATTCGGTATAAGCCACGATATTGGTCAGTTTATCAAACTCCTCATCTGTCACAAAAATATGTGAGTTTGAAGATTCGTTATCTCTTCTTGGTCGTGTCGTATAAGACACAACCTTTTTGCGGTTATATTCCTTACAAACTTTGTCTATTAAGTAATCCTTACCAGAGCCTGAAGCTCCGAGAACTAATACAATTGATTTAACAGTCATTATAGCCTCCTTTTAGTAACTACTGAAATAAACATTATCTACCACTGCATACGGTGCTCCAAATGAATGATAATAACTCATTCTGAACGCTTTGACATTATAATCTCTATCACCACTCAATATCCTTTGAGCAACCGAATAAGACAACTCACTCGGATCTCTCGTGTATAATCAAAAGCTACTGCTCTCAATCCACCGTTACTATCGGCTAAATTCATTGCCGTTGAACCTACCAACCATTGACAATACTCACTACAATTACCCGCTTCGCAATAAATTACTCTTGCCAACAAATCTACCTCATCTGACGATGTGTTATATGTATTATTTGATTTTGTAATAGTTTTTGTTTCTGCTTGAACTTCAACTTTTTCTGTTGGCGGTTCTGTAGGAGGTGAGGTTGTTTTGACCTTCTTCTTGTCTTTTTTAGTTTTCTCAGTTGGTTTTTCTGTTGTTGGTTCTGTTGTGGCATGTACAGTTGTAGGTTGCGTTGTTGATTTGACTGCCGTATCTTTAGTGGCTGTATCTCGTGTTGCAGTGTCAGGGGTGGAGATGTTTGGTTCTCCACAAGCCGAAAAGCCAAACATCATACCTAACATTACCCATAAACTTGCTATCTTCTTACCAAATCGGATATAATCACCCTTCCTTAATTTCCCATTTTCTAAATTTATCCACATAATCATCAGTGAAAAAAACCTCTGATAATAAGTGTTTGTGGTTTATTTGTATCTATAAGCATTAATCCAAGTAGACTTTTACCCGACAACACTTCCTTGCCTTGTGCTACCTCAATAATGCCACTCATTAATTCATCTGCTATGTGAAGAAAATCGTCAAAATCATCTCGCTGAAGCTGAATGTGTAACATTACTGTTCTATGTATTTTGTTTTCCATAGCTTACTCCATAACTGAGCCCACTGCCCACTTACTAATTACTGAGTAAATGTCCTTGTCGCACACACAAGTAATGGTATTCCAATCAACATTATGTGCTGCTTTGATCTTTGCTCTTTCAACACCGTTTGCAAGAACAAGACTTGCAAGAAATGATTTACCACTGATAGACCAATCTTGGCCGTTTTCGTCTTTACCGATAAGAGTTACTTCTTCGTCAATCTGACTTACAGCCTCTGTAAAATCAGACACATCCTTAAGTGTAACAAGTTCAATTTTTTGTCTCATTCAATCACCTTTCTTAATTACATTTTTTAATTTATGTTCCATAATACATTTAGTCTAATTACAAGTGACGGTAATTATAAGTAAAATAATACATCACATATCGTTTAAGATCCAACAATATGTGTATTATTTATTTAATATTTAGACGCTCATTATCAATTTAATCAAGATGTGACCGTCATTTGTATTCTTGTGATTTACAATATATATTGTACACTATACATATTAATTTGTCAATAGATTTAACCATGTTTTTCTACTTAATGAATGATTTTTTCTTAATGCCTGTTTATATGCTGAGGGTTCTGCTAAAAGCATACATTTCTTTTTAGCTCTTGTAAGAGCAGTGTACAATAAACAATTGTCTAATAAAATGTAATCGGTATTGTCTATAATTACAATTACACAATCATAACCACTACCTTGACTTAAATGCACTGTTAAAGCATAAGCAAGTTGCACTTCATTCACTTCTGAATCAATGTAATTAACCGTTTTTTTTAAGTTTTCATCTAACAAATTATTGTATTCAACTGACACACATATACTCTTACTTTGTTTTTTCGTCTTATCTTGCTTTATATGCGTAATACTTGTAACATAGCCGATTTCACCATTAAAAATATCGTTGTCGTAATTATTAACTCTTTGAATCACCTTCGCACCCACTTTTAGGATACCATTAATAGTCTTAACGCTGGGTGCATTTGGCAATAAATTATTTTGAATAATTTGATTAATTTCGGCAGTGGAGTTAATACAATCACTCTTTCGTGGGGTAATTATCACTACATTGTCAATTCCAAATTTATTAACAGCGTTTAAATAAGACTTGATACCTATATCTCTTAAACCTTCTCTATTGGTACGGAATTGATAAATTAAATCTTTATTGTCACCAACTACCATCCGCATTTCTTTACGAGGAATAGGATCAATACCATCTCTTATCTTATTGGCATTAGTTAAAATACCAGACTTTTCAGCCTGCCTATGTACTTTATGTAGTTTATAAATAGTGAATTTATTTGAAAATTCTAAAAGGTCATTGAAAACATTACCGTAGCCAATTGGAGGAAGTTGTCGATTATCACCACAGATAATTACTCTTGTACCTTGTTTAACGGCTGACAATATTGACAATGCCAATGACACATTAATCATAGAAAACTCATCAATAAATAAAACATCAATTGGCAAAGGATTATGTGAATTATATTTAAACTGTTCTTCTATTGAAGAATCACTATCTTGTTGATATTTTAATAAACGGTGAATTGTACTTGCTTTATACCCTGTGGCTTCTGTAATTCGTTGAGCTGCTTTAGCTGATAATGCACAACATCTAATTTCCATATTATTATATGTGTAAATATCAAGTAAAGCTCTTGTAATACTCGTCTTACCTGTACCTGCTTTACCTGTAATTAGCACGACAGGCTTATTTAATGAACCTCTAATTACATCAAGTTGT
>OIBX01000747.1_pt1 | contig 10812 bp, 10 predicted proteins | sample 1581151 | NCBI WGS metagenome assembly OIBX01 (sample SAMEA3882527, study PRJEB24775) | human gut metagenome | biome: human-associated habitat; feature: intestine environment; material: feces | place: Netherlands | collected 2009/2010 | reverse complement strand
ATAGGCGGGCATTTATGCCCGCTTATGTTATAATAAAGTATACTAAGTTAATATATTTGGGGAGGTAACAATGACTACATACAAAAACACGATACGATTATTTATACGAACAATGAGTGTCAGCATTCCGTATCTTCTTTTATTGGCTGCAGAGAATGTGTTTCTATTTCGACTGCTTCATGCCTTTGCAGGAGCGGCCGCAGAGGAAGTGCAGGCAATCTATTTTTTGATGGATATGAATTATCTTTATGTGTTGGGCTTTTTGTTCTTTTTATTTATCTCCTGTGAATTTATGCGAAAAAGCAGGGAGGTAAATTTGGTGGAATCCATGCGGGAGAGAGCGTGGATCGTGGAAGGAAATCAGTTTGCGGTGCTTGGAACATTAATTCTGATCTATGCACTTGTATTTTTGATTTATGTACTGGCGGGTGTTTCTATTTTGCATATGCCGCAGATGTGTTTTTTACAGATGTTAAAGATACTCGGGGTTAATATTTTCTTACTCTCTTGTGCGGCAGTGGGGATGGGATATTTGATTTCACGTATTCCCAACCGATACGCAGGATATCTGGTGATTCTTGTCGTGCTGATGCTTATATTGCCGGCAAATGCAAAATATTTTTCGATGTTATCGTGGGGCAGAGGAATTTCGATTTACTGGCTTCGCGACTGGCTGTATCTTTTGCCGCCGGATATTCAGGCACTGGGAGATCCATTATATGGAGTTCCGGTAGAGTTTTACCGCATTGCCGTGATGCTTCTTTGGATCGGGATCGGTGGCTGGCTTTTTGCGCGTAGTGTATGCAGATATACAAAAGCAAAAAGAAGAGTGGCAGATGGTCTATTTATCGTCTGGACTGCCCTTTGTGTGCTGGGTGCAGTGAATGAGGGAAGTGTATTACGCATGACAGATCATCCAAAGAGTGCGGTATCCGAAGACCAAAATTATTATGAAACACAGCCGGAAATAGAAGAAACACAGAGTGATTTTCAAGTGCAGGCGTACGATATGGAGTTGACGTTTGGTCACGAACTTTCGGCAAAAGTGACAGTATCCATTATGTCGGAAAATACACCGAAGCAATGTTATTTTACACTCTATCATGGATACAAGATTTCCAAGATAGAATCGAATGAGGGAGAAACACTTTCGTTTACGCAGGAGGGAGACGAGGTGGTGGTAGAGACACCGCAGCAAACTTCGAAACTCACATTTTATTATAAAGGAAGCAGTCCGGTTTTTTATGCAAATCGAAATGCTTGTTTCCTGCCTGGATTTTTTGCTTACTATCCGGTGGCGGGAGCGGAAAATCTATATGAGAACGGCATGTGGAAGGTAAACAAAAATGAGACAGCAGCTTTTACAATTCACACAAAAGGACTAAAAGTGGAAAGTAATCTTCCGGAAAATGGAGATGTCCGTAAAGGAGAAACTTCTTATGTAACATTGGTGGGAGGTAATTGTAAGAAACTGGAAGAAAATGGAAACGCGCAGATCGTTTATCCACTCGATACGAATTCGCTGGTGGCAGCAAAACAATTTACTACATCAGAATTTTCGGAAGAATGGAAACAGCTTATGACATTTCTTGATCTGAATGAGACATCGCCGGCGCAGGAAAAAACGGTAATCGTGATACCGGGAAGTTTTGCTTTTAACACGCTTTTAAATGAATATTATGATCTTGGCGATCATGTGTTGACGCAGAATACGGTTTCGCCTCTGCAGGTGCTGGCGTCAAGCATAAAAGCGACGGGAAAGACGGCCCTGAAAGACATCTTTTTCTCGTATGACTGGCAGACAGAAGATCCGGCGGAAATTGAACTTTTAAAAGATTTGTCGGAAGGGGCGGAATTGACAGAAGAGGAAAAATTACAGGATGATTTTATCCTAAAAATGCGTGAGTGTGGTACAAAATACGTGGCACAGCTGACCATAAAATATTTAATGGATGAAAATGATAGCAGAACACCAAACGAATTTGTGCAGGCATTGTAAAATGCAGAGGGAGGCAGACATGATAAAGATTGAAAATGTAAGTAAGAATTTTCGCAGACATAAGGCAATCAAAGGATTTACTTGTGAATTGGACAAAGGATGCTATGGACTTCTTGGACCGAATGGGGCAGGAAAAACAACACTTCTTCGCTGTATACTTGGACTATATCCGGTTTCAGAGGGCGTGGTTTCGCTGCAAAAAGGAGAGCAGATCGGGTATCTTCCCCAGCGGTTTGGAATGTTTCATGAACTGAAAGTAAAAGAAATGATGTATTATTTCGCTGCGGCGAAAAAGGTGTCGAAGGGAAAAAGAGAGGCGGAGATTGAGCGTGTGCTTGCCGATGTGAATTTGTCTGAAAAAGCGGAAGAAAAAGTAGGACATTTGTCTGGCGGAATGCAGCGGCGACTTGGTATCGCACAGGCAATTTTGGGAGATCCGGATATTTTGTTTTTGGATGAACCGACGACAGGACTGGATCCGGAAGAACGCAGTCATTTTAAAGAAATTATCCGGAAATTGGCAAAAGATGACAAGATTATCGTGATTTCCACTCACATTGTGCAAGAAGTGGAAGCGGTGTGTGACCGTGTCTTAATTATGAAAGATGGGACACTTTTGGAAAATGTGACGGTAGAGGAAGCGTGCCATTTTGCCGGAGACGATAATGCCACACTTGAGCAGGGCTATTTACAAAGACTGAAAGAGGCGTAAGGATGAGTAAATTATATTTTGTTCAAATGACAAAAAATAAGCTGCGGTTTGCGGTGCCGTTGATTGCTTTATTTGTGCTGATTCCGGCACTGGCGGCGCTGATTTTGAGCGGACCGGAGTCAGATATTAAGATGGCTGACTGCATCCGGCAGCTTCATGTATGGGTTCCGCTTTTTTCAACTTGGTGGATTCTCCTGTATGCGGGAGATTTCTTTTCCCGTGATGGCAATGAGTTGATGTATCTGATCTGGAAACCACATCAAATCATTGCCTGCGAAGTGGCTGGCGTGTTTGGGTATATGATAGCGGCGGTACTTTCGTTTGGCGTGCTTCAGATAATTCAGCCATTTGATATCTTACTGCTATGGCAGATATTGTCAGAAATATGGATGATGGCGGGCATGGCATTTTTCTGCTGTTTCCTCTTTCAAAGTACGGGAGCAGCGCTGATGACAGCGGTTTTATATGGGATTTACCTGAACTTATTTGATGGATTGCATATGTTTTCGGCAATTTCCATTTTCCCGCAGCAGACATTGACGATTGAGGCGGATCCGCTGCGCATGACTGCGGCAATTATAGCAGGCAGTGTATTTTTTGCTGCGGGCGCTGCATGTGTGAAATATAGGAAAGTATACTGGTAGAAACGTCCAATTGGAAGAGAAGGCGAAAGGTAAAAAATATTATGATGTATGCTCTTGTTGGAATTTTGTTTTTAGGATTGGCGATCTTTTTTTATGATAAACATTTTGATCGGTTAAAAGTGATATGTTATTATATAGCCATAGTATTTCTTGTCCTTGCGGCAATAGAGGTGATGGTAGGAGATCTTCGCTTGGTATTTGGACATTAAAAAGCGTTCTTTTCTTAATTCATCGTTTGAGGCGATGGAAAGAAAGAACGCTCATGAAAATATTTCATATATAAGTATACAACATTATGTTGAAAAAATCAAGAGAAATTTTATGACTATTTTAGATAGTTGCAGAAAGGAAGAAATGTAAAATGAAGAAAAACTTTTACAAAAAATTAGCAGTAGCAGCGATGGGGACATTACTTGTGTTTGCCTGTGCAGGGTGTTCGAAAAAAGAGGCAGACAAGGAAAACGAAGCGGTTGCTGTCGTCAATAACATGCAGCATGCGTCGGCGTCGACAGACGGTGCCCTTTTATTTAAGGATGGGGTGGTTTATTATTCGGATGTCAAAAAGGGCGTGAGTACACCGCTTTGTACAAAAGCAAACTGCCCGCACACATCCGCTCGGGAATGTACGGCAAATTATGGAAAGGGCTCGGGAGACGGAATGTGCGCATTCTTTTATGAGAAAAAATTGTATGTTCTTGTGAATGACGAATTGACAAATTCCAAATTGTATGTCGCGGATCAAAATGGACAAAATCGGAAAGAAATCGGCAAACTTGACTATTCGGTGAGCGCAAATGCACGGTTTATCGTGAAAGATGGTATGGCAGCGGCCGTGCTTGAAAAGAATCAAAGTGATGAAAATACCGGCGAAGTTACGTCGATGCCGGTGCTGGTAACGATTGATTTAAAGAGCGGTACGGCGACAGAATTGGTTGAGCCATTGAATCAATACCGCGCACAGATTTCGCTGCATAGTGTGAATGACAATACGGTGTACTATAGTTATTCGTATTGGGATGAGAAAAAAGAAGTTGTGGATAAGTGCGGGGATCCTGCGACGACGGTGGAAGAAATGAAAGAATTGATGAAAACCAATGCGCATACATTTGCCGGCTTCCTCTCGACGGATGGAAATCAGGGAAAAGAAAATGAACTGGAGGCGGCCGATGCCCCGAATGTCGTTTATATGGATGAAGACAATGTGTATCTTACGAAGGGAACGGAAAATTCGTTGTATAAAATGACGTTCGAAACTATGGAAGCGGAAAAAGAGGCCTCCTGGGAGAGTGACATGAATTTTATCGATGGCATGATGGTTTATGGAGACCGTGCTTCAGAGAAAACCAAATTCCATGCTGTCAATTTTAAGGATGATGGGAAAACCAGTGAGTTTGAGGCACCTTCCGACAGCTTGTTTACTGCGGTGATCGGCGAGGATCTGTATTATACCTATATGCCGGAAGTAAACGAAGAGGGCGAAGGTACGACGGAGTTAGGGGTGGCACATTTGAAATGATTACTGTGCCTGCATCGAAGACATCTGCAATCGCCATGATGCGGGCACACAGTGGGATGTCCTGGTCGGCGAGCCCCTGCGTGAGAATTTCACGATAACACGATAATAATTATGGCGTTTCATTCCTTTTAAAATAATGCCGACATATGCGGTGGTACGTTTTACATGGTTTCCGGTACTGTCGTCACGGTTTTCGATAATATCTGCAAAACTGTTAAAGCGGTGCTTTTCGTGCAGTTTGCCGGTCCCGTGAATATATATAAAGATAATGTAAAAACCGGAAATTAAACTTGCTGCTTCAAACGGTTACCGTACACAGATATAAACCCAGTACACGATATATAAGGCAACCATAAAGATTCCCTCACCCCGGCGGATTTCTTTGCGGGAGCAGGAGAAGATCCAGCACAGGATGCTGATAAAAATAAGAAATACGAGGTCAATCGCATTTTCCGTGATAAAGGCAATCGGACTGATTGCAGAACCGACACCGAGTACAAGCAGAATATTGAAAATGTTCGATCCGATGACATTTCCTACTGCCATATCGACTTCATTTTTCCGGGCAGCTACGATCGAGGTGACAAGTTCCGGCAGACTGGTTCCGATCGCGCAGATCGTAAGTCCGATCAGTGTCTGGCTCATACCAAATGCCGCAGCGATGTCAGATGCAGAATCTACGACAAAGTCGCCGCCATATTTGATCGCTACACCACCAAGTATAATGAATAATAGACTTTTCCACACCGGGAGAATTTTCGCATCTTCGCCTTCTACCTCAACTTCGATGCCGGCAGCTCTTGCTTTCAGGGCAGAACGGATCATGACAACGAGGAAGATGGCAAAGCAAACTATAAATACGATACCTTCCACGCGGCTGATCGACATTTCCAGCCAGCCGGCCGCCAAAAGCAGGATGGCACATACGATAGAAACCGGAAAATCACGCTTTCGTGTATCTTCATGAACGGCGAGCGGTGTAATGATGGCACACACTCCGCATACCACGAGCAGATTGAATATATTCGAACCTACGACGTTGCTTATTGCCAATGAGTTATTGCCGGCGAGCGATGCGGTCACGCTGACGGAACATTCCGGAAGGCTTGTCCCCATGGCGACTACCGTCATTCCGACGATCAGGGAAGGCACGCGCAGCTGTTTGGCGATACTGGCACTTCCGTCTACAAAAAAATCGGCTCCTTTGATCAGGAAAACGAAGCCAATAATAAGCAGGATAAATGATTGAAATAATTGCATAGTGTACTCCTTTTAAATTTCGTGAAACGATTTGGGGGATTTCCCCTTCCACGCATTCGCGTTTTGGTAAATACTAGTGTATCACGATTTAAAAAAAACAACAAGAGGGAAGTGACAAAAGAATAAAAGTGTGCTATAATGCGTACAATAAATACAGAATGAACGGAGCGTGATAAAATGTATCCTTATTATACGTATTGGGATCCGACGTACATTCTTGTGGTAATCGGAGCGGTTATCAGCATGATTGCGTCGGCAAATGTAAAGCGAAGTTTTCAGAAAAACAGCCGGGTTTATAACCAGCGCGGGCTGCGTGCAGAGCAGGTGGCAGAGATGATTCTGCGAAGTGCCGGTATCACGGATGTCAGCATCCGCCGTGTGAGTGGCGATCTGACAGACCATTATGATCCGAGCAAAAAAGTAGTCAATCTGTCAGATTCGGTGTATGGCTCGACTTCTGTTTCCGCGGTTGGGGTAGCTGCACACGAATGCGGCCACGTTATCCAGCATGCGAGAGGATACGTGCCAATCACAATCCGTACGGCACTCGTACCAATCGTCAATTTCGCTTCCCGGCTTTCGATGCCGCTCATTTTGATCGGTTTGATCCTCGGTTATGTCGGACTGGCAAAAATTGGAGTTGTTCTTTTCTGCGGCGTCTTGATCTTCCAGCTCGTGACGCTCCCGGTTGAATTTGATGCGTCTGCGCGTGCCATGCGGGTGCTTGACAGCCTCGGGATCCTTTACGGCGAAGAAATCAAAGGGGCAAGAAAAGTATTGACGGCAGCCGCACTTACGTATGTGGCAGCCGTTGTGAGTACGGCACTTCAGGTATTCCGACTGGTCCTTCTCATAAATAATCGAAGAGATTAAATTTTCTCTTGATATATTGAGCAAATTTAGGTATACTATAGTTACAGATTTACTTTCCTGGAATGTTCGACACTCTTGAATTTTTGAACCTACAATACTTTAAACGGGATTCCTATATCTGTGTTTGGATGCCGGGCCATCCCTGCTGACTTGTCAGTACAATGGAAACATTGCAAATGGAAGGCAGAAGAGCACATGCGGTCGCCCACCTAGCATATGCTAGGAGTCAAAAATCAGGAACCGGCATTTTGGGAAGTAAAAGAGTACTGCAAGGCGGCGAGAAATCGTCGCCTTTAGTTGTTTTGTGTGATTTATGGTTAGTTTATGGAGTTTATGGTTTGGGTGGTGAGAAATGGAAATGTGGTCCAGGGAGAGAAATTATGGTCCTGGGTCAAGCGCTGGTGGCGGGAAGTATGGTCCAGGGAGAGAAATTATGGTCCTGGGTCAAGCGCTGGTGGCGGGAAGTGTGGTCCAGGGAGAGAAACCGTGCCCCTGGGTCAAGCCCGTCCCCGCCCGAGTGTGGTCCGAGGAGAGAAATTATGGTCTTGGGTCAAGCGCTGATGGCGGGAAGTATGGTCCAGGGAGCCAAACTGCGGCCCTGGGTCACCCCCTGCCCCGCCGAAGTGTGGTCTAGGGAGCCAAACCGTGCCCCCGGGTCACCCCCGGCCCTGCCCGAGCATGGTCCTCGCACCTGAAATACAAAAAGGAGTCAAAAACAAACATATGAAAGATGGATTTATCAAAGTCGCAGTAACTGCCCCGGACAGTAAAGTGGCAGACTGCGCATATAATATAGAAAAAATGATCGAAAAGGCAGAGGAGCTTGCCGGTAAGGGCGTGCGTATCGCGGTATTTCCGGAGCTTGGGATCAGTGCGTATACATGCAGTGATCTATTTTTACAGGAGCCTCTGTTAACAGGAGCCGAAAAAGCACTGGAGAAATTTGTAAAAGAGACAGAAAAACTTGACTTGTTGTCCGTTGTATCGCTGCCACTCCGCCATCAGGCGCGCTTGTACAATGTCGCAGCGGTAGTGAAAGGCGGTAAGGTTCTGGGGCTTGTGCCAAAGAGCCATATACCGATGTATTCCGAGTTTTATGAGGGAAGACATTTTGCCTCGGGAGACGTCGCGCAGGCGCAGGGAAAATGCGCGGAAGAGAAAATGGGTACACACCGCTTGGCCTTCCAAAAAGAAGAAATTGTGTTTGGCATTCGGCAGTTGTTCTGCTGTGAGCAGATGCCGGAACTTTGTCTCGCGGTTGAAATCTGCGAGGATCTGTGGATGCCGGTTCCGCCGAGCAGTTATCATGCGATGGCGGGAGCGACGATCATCGCCAATGCGTCGGCGAGTGACGAATTGACCGGGAAGGCAGCATACCGCAGAGATCTTGTGAAAAATCAGAGTGCGAGAACCGTGAGCGCCTATCTGTACGCGGACGCTGCGATGGGTGAATCGACGACAGATCTTGTGTATGGGGGACATCATCTGATCGCGGAAAACGGAACTCTTTTGGCGGAAAATAAAGCTTTTGCGGGAGAAGATGCGATCACCGAGATTGATTGTAAAAAACTGGCAGCCGAGAGGCGGCGCATGGGAACGTTTCCATTGTATCCGGTGCCGGAAAATGAGGGATATGTGAGACATTTTTTTGCCTTTGAAACGATGGAAGAGACGAAACTGACACGGGAATTTGAAAAAACACCGTTTGTGCCGGTTGACCGTGGAGACCGCGAAGAGCGGTGCAACGAAATCTTAAATATTCAGGCGGCTGGACTTGCCAAACGTCTGCGCCATACGGGATGTAAGAGCGCTGTGATCGGGCTTTCCGGAGGACTGGACTCGACCCTTGCTTTGCTTGTCACGATCCGTGCATTCGATCAGCTGAACCTTGACCGTAAAGGAATCGTGAGTGTGACGATGCCATGTTTTGGTACGACAAACCGAACCTATGATAATGCTGTCAAACTGGCACAGGAACTCGGAACGACATTGAAAGAAATTTCTATTGAAAAGGCTGTATTGCAGCATTTTAAAGATATTGGACACGATCCGGAAGTACAGGACGTGACCTATGAAAATGGGCAGGCGAGAGAGCGGACCCAGATATTGATGAACATTGCGAACCAGGCCGGAGGGCTTGTCATTGGAACCGGCGATATGTCGGAACTTGCGCTCGGATGGGCGACGTACAATGGCGATCATATGTCCATGTATGGGGTAAATTGTTCGGTGCCAAAGACGCTAGTCCGTTTTTTGGTACAGTATTTTGCGGATAATAGTGGAGAGGGCACATTAAAAGACGTATTGTATGACATTTTAGATACACCGGTAAGTCCGGAACTTTTGCCGCCGAAAGAGGGCGAGATCGCACAGAAGACCGAAGACATCGTGGGACCGTATGAACTGCATGATTTCTTTTTGTATCATATGCTGCGGTTTGGCTATATGCCGTCGAAAATTTACCGGATTGCCAAAATTACCTTTGAGGGAGAATACGAAGCGCAGACCATTTACCGCTGGTTGTCCACCTTTGTTCATCGGTTCTTCCGCCAGCAGTTTAAGCGTTCGTGTCTGCCGGATGGGCCAAAAGTGGGAAGCGTCGCTGTGTCACCGCGAGGAGACCTGCGTATGCCAAGCGATGCCTCCGATGCCCTTTGGAAGGAAGATCTGGCAGCAATCCGTAAAAAGGAAGGATGGGACTGATCTCATTCTTCCGGAACGGCTTTGTTAAGTGCTGCTTTGATGCCATCGATCAACATGGACTGGGTAAATTTGCTCTTTTCCTGAACCGGAATTTCGTCAATTGGGGTACCGGCGATCAATTCCTTTTCGATGCCTTCCAGAGACGGTTTTACGAGCGGATACATCGTTGTAACCGAGTCATCGAGGTTGACAAAAGAAACCGATTTGATCTGGTCTTCGTCGACAACCACCTCGAGATTTAAGGTGTTTTCGCCAAGTTTTAACTCTGAATTGTAGATACCGGGAACATACGATGCCGCTTCGGCTGTAACATCGGCGGTGGCATCGGATGACTTCTCTTTCTTTGGGTAAAACATGACAAAAAGCAGGACGATAAGCAGGATGCCAAGCCCTACGAAGATGCCGGTATATACTAATTCTTTCATTTGAAGTACGATAATTTTAGTTTTTGACATGTGGATAATACCTCCTTCGACTGGAGTGGGATTCCATCTTACTAAATCATATGCAGTAAGAGGAAAAATTATGAATCATGGAAGGGAGAAATAAAATGGGACTCGAATTTATATGTGGAAGTGCGGGAAGTGGGAAAAGTACCTATCTTTACCGTCAGATCTGCGACGAGGCAGCGGCGCACCGGGAGAGAAATTATTATATTCTGGTGCCGGATCAGTTTACGCTGGAGACGCAGAAAACACTTGTGGAAATGAGTGGAGAAAAGGGAATCTTAAATATCGATGTTCTGAGTTTTCATCGTCTGGCGTTTCGCGCATTTGAGCAATTTCCGGCAGAACAGAAAACGATATTGGAAGATATGGGAAAGACCATGCTTCTGCGGAAAATCTTTTCCGAGCAGAAAGACAATCTTGTCTATTTTAAAAAGGGCATTGACCGCCCCGGTTTTTTAGACGAATGTAAATCGTTTTTGTGCGAATTGGAGCAATATGGCATCCGGGAAACCGAGCAATTTGAAAAAATGGAGACACTGGGGAGAAAATTTGAGGATATCCGCTTGATCCACGACTGTTTTAAGGAAAAAATGGGCGACACTTACCAGATGGCAGAGGAGCTGGTCACCCAGCTGACGGGGATGATCGAGCAGATG
>OIBX01000746.1_pt1 | contig 10819 bp, 9 predicted proteins | sample 1581151 | NCBI WGS metagenome assembly OIBX01 (sample SAMEA3882527, study PRJEB24775) | human gut metagenome | biome: human-associated habitat; feature: intestine environment; material: feces | place: Netherlands | collected 2009/2010 | reverse complement strand
ACGATGGCGTCGCGGTGCATGGTGCGCACCATGTCGCCGGTCAGCAGGCCGGGCTGCGACACGCCGATGAACACGTCCGCGCCGCGGACGACATCGGCCAGCGTGCCGGCCTGGCGGCGGAGGTTCGTGACCTCGGCCATCTCGGTTTTGATCCAGTTCATGTTCTCCGGCCGGCCGGCATAGATCGCGCCCACGCGATCACAGAGCGTCACGTCGCGCGCGCCCGCGCTCAGCAGCAGCTTGCTGATGGAAATGGCGGCCGCGCCCGCGCCGGACAGGACGATCTTCACATCCTCGAGGCGCTTGCCGACCACGCGCAGCGCGTTTGTGAGGCCCGCGAGCGTGATGATGGCCGTGCCGTGCTGGTCGTCGTGAAAGACCGGAATGTCGCACAGCTGCTTGAGCTTGCGCTCGATCTCAAAGCAGCGCGGCGCGGAGATATCCTCCAGATTGATGCCGCCGAAGCTGCCGGAGAGCAGGTACACCGTGCGCACGAACTCGTCCACATCCTTCGTGCGGATGCACAGCGGGAAGGCGTCCACGTCCGCAAACGCCTTGAACAGCACGCACTTGCCCTCCATGACGGGCATGCCCGCCTCGGGCCCGATGTCGCCAAGGCCGAGCACGGCCGAACCGTCCGTGATGACGGCGCAGAGATTGTGCCGGCGCGTGAGCGTGTAGCTCTTGTCCGGGTCGCGCTGGATCTCCAGACACGGCTGGGCCACGCCGGGCGTATATGCGAGCGACAGGTCGTCCTTTGTGGAGACCGGCACGCGGGTGTTGACTTCGATCTTGCCGCCCCACTGCTCGTGCAGACGGAGCGATTCCTTTGCGTAATCCATGCTTATGCCTCCTCCTGTTTCGGGTGCACCATATCCTCGGGCCGCACCCAGGCGTCAAACTCCTCGGCCGTGAGCAGGCCGAGCTCCACCGCCGCGGCTTTGAGCGTCTGGCCGGTGGCGTGGGCGTGCTTTGCGATCTTTGCCGCGTTTTCGTAGCCGATGTGCGGGTTGAGCGCCGTGACAAGCATGAGCGATGCGTCCAGATGCGCCTGAATGACGGCGTAATTTGGCCGGATGCCGCGCACGCAGTTGGCCTCGAACGAATCCATGGCGTCAGAAAGCAGACGCGCCGACTGCAGGAAGTTATAGATCGTCACCGGCAGGAACACATTGAGCTGGAAGTTGCCCTGCGACGCCGCGATGCCGATGGCCGTGTCATTGCCCATGACCTGCACGGCCACCATCGTGACGGCCTCGCACTGCGTGGGATTGACCTTGCCGGGCATGATGGACGAGCCGGGCTCGTTGGCCGGGATGATGAGCTCGCCGATGCCGCAGCGCGGGCCGGAAGCGAGCCAGCGCACGTCGTTGGCGATCTTCATGAGATCGGCCGCCAGCGCCTTGAGCGCGCCGTGGGCAAACACCATCTGGTCCTTGCTCGTGAGCGCGTGGAACTTGTTCGGCGCCGACAGGAAGGCGTAGCCCAGCAGCTCGGAGATCTCCTCCGCCGCCAGATCGCCGAACGCCGCCGGGGCGTTGAGCCCCGTGCCGACGGCCGTGCCGCCGAGGGCAAGCTCACTCAGCGCACGGCAGGCCTGCACGATCATGTCGCGGTCGTGGCCGAGCATGGCGCTCCAGCCGCTGATCTCCTGCCCGAGCGTGAGCGGCACGGCGTCCTGCAGGTGCGTGCGGCCGATCTTGACCACATCGCGGTACTCCGCGCTCAGGCGGTCGAGCGTCGCCGTCAGGCGGCCGATGGCGGGCAGGACCTGCTCCTCGAGCGCGACGCGCGCGGCCACGTGCATGGCCGTCGGAAACGTGTCGTTCGAGCTCTGCGAGCAGTTGACGTGGTCGTTCGGGTGCACAAGATCTTCACCCAGCAGCTCATTGGCGCGGTGGGCAATGACCTCGTTGACATTCATATTCGTCTGCGTGCCGCTGCCGGTCTGCCAGACGGCGAGCGGGAAGTTGCCGTCGAGCGAGCCGTCGAGGATCTCATGGCAGGTCGAGCACACCGAGCTGCGCGTTCGCGCGCGCGGCCGCGAGCTTCACGACCGCGAACGCGCGGATGACCTCCGGCGGGATCTTCTCGGTGCCGATGCGGAAGTTTTCAAAGCTGCGCTGCGTCTGCGCGCCCCAGTAACGGTCAGCAGGCACACGCACCTCGCCCATGGTATCATGCTCCAGACGGTATTCCATCCTGTAACCTCTTTTCGCAAAAATCTCAGATGCCGCTATTATACGCCCATCTGCCCGCGCACCGCAACCCCGGAAACGCGCAAAAAGCAGCGCCGTCCGAAGACGGCGCTGCTGAAAACTGTCGGAAAACCCAAGCGGTTTTCCGACAAAGGGCTTGCAGTCTGCTGCGCGCAGAATTTGTGTGCCGCCGGCGCACAAATTTCACACTTGCAGCCTGAGAAGTATTTTTTCCGCCGCACATATCGCCGGAAAAGATGACGGGATTTCCTTTCGCCGCTCCGGCGGCGAAACTCTGCGAGGCTTCTCCTTATCCGGCGCTTAGCCCGCGCGGCGCAGCACCCAGAGGCTCTGGATCTGCCCGGCGAGGGTATCATAGTCCCAGCTCTTTTGGGAGTTCGTGGGGCTGTTCGGATCGTTGAGCGTGATCTTGTCGCCGTCGCGCCCGGTCAGGACGAGGAAGTGCCCGTCGGTCGTGAAATCGCCTGGGCCGACGACCACGATGATCGGATTGCCAACGTCGAGATTGCGGTAGATGCGGTCCTTGTCCAGCGGGATCTGCGTCACGTCCAGGCCGAGCATCCGCCCGCCCTCGGAGATGAGCGCCCACTTGCTGCCGCTGCCGGGCACGTTGAACTGGTGCGCTTCCGCGAACTGGCACATCCAGAGCGGGTCCTTCGTCGTGTCGCCGGTGAGGTAGATCGTGGCCATGGACAGGCACGTCGGCCCGCAGCCGGCCAGACCGATGATGCTCTCGTTGTATTCGCGGTAGCCCCAGCGCTCGTCCCACTGCAGCAGCAGCGGCACGGTCTCCGACCCGGCAAGGCCGCTGAGGTCGATCGTCGGGGTCAGATCTTTTTTCTTCGGGTAGTCGCGCACGAAATCGCGCGCGTCGGGATTGCGGGCATAGAGCTGCACGAGCGCGTCCGGATAATCATCGAGCGAGGCATCATTTTTCTCGGCATAGCTGTCCAGCTCGCGCTGCGCGCGCTCGGCCGTCGTCTTGCCGCTCGTGAGCAGACCGCGCGCAAACACGCCGAAGACGATCAGCGCCAGCAGCACCACAATGACCAGCAGCCGCCGGCGGCCGCGTTTTCTTGTCTTTCGGGACATGGCAGAGTTCCTTTCCGAATGGATGCTCCTGATTATACACGATTCCGGGCCGAAAATCTCGAAAAATTTCTGAAATCTTTTTTAAACGCAAAACGGCCGGACGCTCTGAGCGTCCGGCCGGGAGGATCCGGGTGATTCAGTTGGCCGTCTCGCCGGACGTGCTCTGCGTCTGGCGGAACACATCGGTGAAGGCCTGATACGCGCCGTTGTTACTCATCGGCGTGAGGTACATGAGCCCGTTTTCCAGCGTGCAGCGGAACATCTGCACCGTGCCGTTTTCGAGCGCGAGCGTCAGGTTGTCGCCGTTGAGCGCAAACTCGAAAGCCAGCGGCGTGCCGTTGGCATCCGTGTAAGTACCCGTGCCGTTGGTGCGGAACGTCAGCTCGCGGATCGTGCCGGGCTCCTTGACGTCCGTGGTCTCCTTGGCGCCGGTGTCCGTGCTGGGCAGGATCTGGCTGGCGCTGCCCTCATCCGTCTTCTTGTCGGCGTCCGTGCGCTCAAAAGTCCACGTGCCGGCCAGGATCTTGTTGACGGCGCTGTCGCCAGTCTGGATGCCGGACATAATATCTGCAGTGGCCGTCGGCGTCGCCTCCGGGGCGGCGGTCGCCTGCGCCTCGACGCCGCGGCCGGTGCAGCCGGCGATCAGAAGCGTGCAGAACAGAAAAATTGCGGTCGTAAGAAGCTGAAAACGTTTCATCAGAACAATCTCCTTTCCTGTGCACTGGCGATGCCGGCCTTGACCGGCGCCGCAGCGGTATCGGGCTGCCGCTCCACGACCACAAACATGGCCACCATGAGCAGCGCATTCGGCATCGGGCAGAACATACCCGGGTTCGTCATGGAAATGAGCAGCATGGCAAAGTAGGCCAGCGCGAACGCCAGCGTCGTGCGGCTGCGCTTGCGCCAGAGCAGGCGCACGCGGTCATAAAACAGCCAGCCATAGCCGACCGCGCCGACAAGCCCCATACTGCCGAGGATCTGCGCGATGAGGTTGTGGTACCAGACGATGCTGCCCTCCACGCCGAGGAAGATCGGCGCATTGTGCATCGAGCCAAGACCGCAGCCAAAGAGCGGATTCTTCACAAAGTCCAGCAGGCCCTGGATGAAAAACGTGTACCGGCTGTCATCCGGGGAGATGAGCGCACCGTCGACCATGCGCGAGGCGAACAGCCGCGGCACGAGCGCGATGAGCAGCGCGACCGCCGGGACCAGGCTGATGAGCCCGACGCGGCGATAGACCGCGCGGCGCTCGGGATTGCAGTAATACACATAGGCAAGGCACAGCAGCAGCATTGCCGTACCGAAGATCAGGCCGCTGCGCGAGCCGGTCATGAGCATCATGAAGTACAAAAACGCGACCGCGAGGAAGTGCCGCCGGTCACGCGCGGCAAAGTACGACACGGCGGGCAGCGAGATGAGCAGCATCGTCGCGCTGAAATTGCGGTACTTGAAATAGATCGTGGAAAAGTCCTGCACGAACTCCTGCATATGGCGCGCATAAAACAGCGCCACCACAAAGCCCGTGAACAGACCGCCGGCATAAAGGATCTGCAGCATCCGCTCGGCGACGTCATAGTCGCGCGTGCGGTCCACCTCGCTGCGGCACAGCAGGTAGACCAGCAGCATCACAACGCCGAGGCCGAGAGAATAGTACAGCGCCGTGGGCGCGAAATACTCCTCGCGGGAGATGAAGCCCAGGCCGCCGAGCAGCGTTGCGACCGACACGGCCACCATGCCGTGCAGGCAGCCGCCGTTGCGCGGCGCGCGGGCGTAAGCACCGATGTGCACGAGCAGCGCCGCCGCTGCCAGCAGGCCGATCCACCAGAAGCGAAGCAGGCTGTAGAGCTCATCGTAAAACTCCGTGCCCACCATGGCCAGCAGCACGACCGGGAACAGGACGCTCAGCAGATCGTCGCAAAACAGCAGCAGGAAGATCAGCGTGGACATGACGAGAACGCCGCCCACGACCGGCAGTCCGGCCGCCATGAACACCGCGAGCATCAGAAAGCAGACCGGGAAATACAGCTTGCTGTGCCAGAACCGGTCAGCCACGCTCTGACAGGCGGCGATCAGCGCCGACGCGCCGCCGACGCGCTCATCGAGAAACGCGCACACGCGGTCAAACGTCCGCGCGAACCCATGGCCGCGCCCCGCCTGCTCCGTATTCGATTGGACAGGTTTATCAAAAGCATTCATAAGCATCAAAAATCGTCCGGAAAGCTCCGCCGGGGCACCCCGGCGCGGGAAGAAAAAAGGATTTGTGTAACCGGCTGATACCAGCCTAAATCTTCCCATCTTTCATTCGCGGATGCATTATAGCGCGCCGCCTGCCGGAAGTCAATACTTAAAACAGATTTAACATTTCCGAAATCTTTTCGCGTGTGTTTTTGATGTATATTACTATATATTCTCCGCGTATTTTGTCGTATTTGCACAACAAAGCCGCAGTTTTCCAAAAACTGCGGCTTCCTACTTGCCGAACATTTTAAGAACTCGGGGCGCGAAAATGTTACAAAATCATGACGAAGTCATCTCACGCCTGCGGAAAATGCCCCGTTTTGCGCAGCGCACGCACGAGATACATGGCGGCCACGCCGGTGAACGCCCCGGTGATCACGCTCGCCGCGACGAGCGCGGGCGCATACACCAGAATGGACGGCGTGCCCGTGACCCAGACGGCGACCAGCAGCTGCCCGGCGTTGTGCCCGAAGGCCGCCAGCACGCTCACGACCCACAGCAGCCGCTCCGGCAGGCGGCGGATGGTCAGGCACATGACGAGATAGGCGAACACGCCGCCCGCGATGCTGAAGAGCATCGCCGACACGCCGCCGGTGAACACGCTGCCGAGCACGATGCGCACGAGCAGGATCTCCCCCGCCTGCCGCCGGCCGAGCAGGGCCATGGCAATGAGCGTGACGATGTTGGCAAGGCCGAGCTTCACACCCGGGATCGGCACGACGGGCGGGATCTGCGCCTCGGCGACGAAGATCGTCAGCGCGATGGCGGTGAACATGGCCAGAACGGCCAGACGCTTCGTCCCCTTCATGGCGACCCCTCGATCTGCACCGTCAGGTGGTGCGGCACGCAGGCGATCGGGATGGCCGACGTAGTGATCTTCCCCTGCTGGACGCACAGAAGATCCGGACAATCGGCCTGCGTGACGGACACGCCGTCGGACTCGACGTGCACGGTGTTCGTGCCCCAGTCGGTCTGCACTTCAATATCATATGGTATGGTCACGGCGCGCAGGTCGATGCGCTGATAGACCTCGCCGTCGATGCGGATGACGGCCGTCTGCCCCGTCTGCCCATGGCCGCGCAGCAGCAAAAATGCGCCGCCGCCCAAAATGGCGAGCGCGGCGAACAAAAGGACCCAAAATTTCGTCTGTTTCATCATAGGTTCATTGTAGGATGCCCGGCAGTGGTTGTCAATGGATTTTTGCCGTGGTATAATGGTTTGATTTTTTATCGCTGTATTATAAATGTACTGCTCCCCGCGCGGGAGCTTCGGAAAGGAGGCGGACGCCGTGTCTGCCGTAACTGCCTATGCCGCGCAGGCCGCGCACTTCATTCTGCCGGTCATCGCGCTCATCGTGCTCATCCGCTGTGTCGCGTCCATGTTCTACGGCCGCGCCGAGCCGGAGACCTGGGGTCATCTCGTCACGCCGGACGGCAAGGTCTATCCCCTGCTGCACTGGGAGTGCCTGATCGGCCGCGCCCGCAGCGCAGACATCACGCTGCCCTATCCCGACGTGGCCAACGTCCACGCCGTGCTCATGCGCAACGACGCCGGCGAGTGGACCGTCAGCGACCTGAGCCGCAGCGGCGGCGTGTACCTCAACGGCGAACAGATCACCGAGCCGACGCAGGTGTTCAGCGGCGACATTCTCCGCTGCTCGACGCACATGCTCAAGTTCGCCGACATGAGCGAAGAGCGTCGCGCCGTGCAGGAGCAGCGCCGCACGATCGCCGGACGGAAGGTCTCCGCCGGCGGCACGCTGTTTTTCCTGACGGTGTTTCAGCTGCTGCTGGCGCTGGAGTTCGTGTCCTCGGCCGACAGCGCGCACCTGCTGGGCATTCTGATGTCGTTTGCAGCCCTCGCGCTCACGCAGTGGTTCTGCTACGTGCTCATGCGCACGATGGACCGCTCGGGCTTCGAGGTCGAGACGATCGCGTTTTTCCTGTGCACGCTCGGGCTCGAGATCTGCGCGACGAGCACGCCGGACGATCTGACCAAGGAGATCATCCTCATCATCGTGGGCATCGCGCTGTTTTTCCTGCTCGGCTGGTGGCTGCGCGACCTGAGCCATGTCAAGGCGCTACGCTGGCCGGCGGCCATCATCTCGCTGGCACTGCTGGCGCTGAACCTGTTCGCCGCGCGCGAGGTGTTCGGCGCGAAAAACTGGCTGACGATCGCGGGCTTCTCCCTGCAGCCGTCGGAACTGATCAAGGTCGCGTTCATCTACGTCGGCGCAACGTCGATCAACCGGATGTTCCGCAGCAAGAGCATCCTGCTGTTCATCGCCTTTTCCGCCATCTGCGTGGGCGGGCTGGCGCTGATGGGCGACTTTGGCTCTGCGCTCATCTTCTTTGCGACGTTCCTCGTCATCGCCTTCATGCGCTCGGGCAGCATTGCGACCGTGCTGCTGGCCGTGGCGTCCGCCGCCATGGCGGGTACGCTGGTGCTGAGCATCAAGCCGCACGTGGCGCAGCGCTTCGCCACCTGGGGGCACGTGTGGGAGGACGTCTCTGGCGCGGGCTTCCAGCAGACGCGCGCGCTGAGCGCGGCCGCCTCCGGCGGTCTGTTCGGGCAGGGCGCAGGCTGCGGCTGGCTGAAAAATATCTTTGCTGCCAACACCGACATGGTGTTCGGCATGCTGTGCGAGGAGCTCGGCCTGATCGTGGCGCTGTGCGCGATGCTGGCCATCATCGCCCTCGCCATCTTCACCGTCAAGAATGCGGCCCAGGGCCGCTCGTCGTATTACGTCATCGCCGGCTGCGCCACCGTGACGCTCATGCTCGTGCAGATGTCGCTCAACGTGTTCGGCGTGCTCGATATCCTGCCGTTCACGGGCGTGACGTTCCCGTTCGTGTCCAAGGGCGGGTCGAGCATGCTCTCGTGCTGGATGCTGCTGGCCTATATCAAGGCGGCCGACACCCGACGCGGCGCGAGCTTCGTGGTGCGGCTGCCATCGCGCAATAAAAAGGAGGCGCAGGCATGAACAAAGTCAAACGCCGCGCCATGAGCGCGCTGCTCGTCGCCGTGCTGGTGCTCGGCGGCATCGGCGTGTACATCGTGCGCTACATCGAACACGGCGCCGAGTGGGCGACCTTCGCCGCCAACAGCAGCGTCTATACCAGCGGCGTGCTCAGCACCGGCACGCTCACCGACCGCAGCGGCGTCGTGCTCGCAACGGCCAACGGCGGCTCGCGCAGCTACGCCGAGGACGCCGCCGTGCGCACGGCCTGCTACCAGGCCGTCGGCGACTACACCGGCAACGTCGGCACCGGCGCGCTCAAGGCATTTTCCAAGCAGCTGTCGGGCTACAACCCCATCACCGGCACCTATGCCACCGACGGGCACACCGTCGCGCTCACGCTCGATTCGAGCCTGTGCGTGACCGCCTATGAGGCGCTCGCCGGGCGCAAGGGCGCCGTGCTCGTGAGCAACTACAAGACCGGCGAGATCCTGTGCATGGCCTCCGGCCCGAGCATCGACCCCAGCAGCGACGGCGACGTGCCGGACGGCGCATACATCAACCGCTGCATCAACGGCTCGTTCACGCCGGGCTCCATCTTCAAGCTCATCACCTCCGCCGCCGCGATCGAGAACATCAAGGGCACGGGCGTACACGGCAGTCAGACGTTTGAGGACGCGCTGGCCAACTCCTGCAACTGCGCGTTCGCGCAGATCTCGCTCGAGCTCGGGGCGGACACCATCGAGAGCTACGCCAAGAAGTTCGGCTTCCTCGATTCCCAGTCGCTGAGCGGCATCCCGACGATGGCCGGCAGCTTCACGAAGGGCGCGTCCGGCAGCGCAAATCTCGCCTGGTCTGGCATCGGTCAGTATGAGGACCTCATCTGCCCGTACTCCATGCTGCGCTATGTCTCGGCTATCGCCAACGGCGGCAGCGTCGTGGAACCATCGCTGCTGCTCGACACACCCAGCGGCTCGACCACGAGCCTGCTGAGCACCGCGACCGCCAACAAGCTGCGCGACATGATGAACTACAACGTCTCGGCCCACTACGGCACGAACCGCTTCCCGGGCCTGAACCTCTGCGCCAAGACCGGCACCGCCGAGGTGGGCGACGGCACGTCGCACGCCTGGTTCACGGGCTTTTTGCACGACGATGCGCACCCGTACGCCTTCGTCGTGCTGGTGGAGAACGCCGGCGGCGGCCTGACGAATGCGGGCGCTGTGGCCAACACCGTGCTGCAGGCGGCCGTGAACAAGTAATTTAGGAGTCACACATGATCGATCTATCCGTCCGTGGGCTCGTCAAGGGCTTTGAGCAGGGCAACGATATATTAAAAGGTATCACATTCGACGTCAATGCCGGCGAGCGCGTGGGCATCCTCGGGCGCAACGGCTGCGGCAAGACGACGTTTTTCCGCATCCTCTCGGGCGAGCTGCAGCCGGACGCCGGCACCGTATCCATCGCCTCCGGGCGGCGGCTGGGGCTGATCTCGCAGATCCCCGTCTACCCCGACGGCTGGACGACGGAGGACGTGCTGCGCGAGGCGCACCGGCGGCTCTACGATATGGAAGCGCGCATGAACGAGCTCACCGCGCGCATGGCGACGGACGACTCCCCCGCCCTGCTCTCGGAGTACGACCGCCTGTCGGAAAATTTCCGCCGTCTCGGCGGGTACGACATGGAACACGAGCGCAACCGCGTCGCCAACGGTCTGGACATCCCGGCCGCGATGCGCGCGCAGCCGTTCGACAGTCTCTCCGGCGGGGAGAAAACGCGCGTGAACCTCGCGCGGCTCATCCTCGAGGACACGGACATTCTCCTGCTCGACGAGCCGACGAACCACCTCGACCTGCGCGCGACCGAGTGGCTGGAGGCGTACCTGCTGCATTTTCGCGGCACGGTACTCGTCATCAGCCACGACCGGTATTTTCTCGACCGCGTCGTGCAGCGCTCGATCGACTTTACGTCCGGGCAGGCGGAGTTTTACAGCGGCAACTACAGCTTTTACGTCGTCGAGCGGCAGCGCCGCTTTGACGAGCAGCTCAAAAAATACGAGAAAGATCAGGCCAAGCTCCAGCAGCTCACGGAGGCGGCGGCCAAGCTGCACCTCTGGGCCTTCATGGGCAACGACAAGCTGCACAAGCGCGCGTTTTCCATCGAAAAGCGCATGGAAAAGCTCGAAACGACCGAGCGGCCGACCGAGGCACGCAAGCTCAACGTGCACTTCACGGCGCAGGAATTCCGCGGTGACGACGTGCTGACCATGTCGGGTCTGGGCAAGCGCTACGGCGAGCGGACGCTCTTTCAC
>OIBX01000745.1_pt1 | contig 10821 bp, 8 predicted proteins | sample 1581151 | NCBI WGS metagenome assembly OIBX01 (sample SAMEA3882527, study PRJEB24775) | human gut metagenome | biome: human-associated habitat; feature: intestine environment; material: feces | place: Netherlands | collected 2009/2010 | reverse complement strand
CTGCAAATCATTTATCAGATCCAGATCATATCCTATCAATGTCTTTCCATCTTCATCATAATAAGAAAATGGTCCGAAAAGTCCGGTTGTTCCGACTTTCAGTTTTACACCTTTCATGCTGTCTTTGATATCATCTTCTGTCAGAGTTTTCTTGGTCTCGGATTTGAATGAAGAATCATCACTTGATTTACTTCCACATCCTACGCCAAGCATTGCCACCATTGCTGCACACATCATAACTGCTACTAATTTCTTTTTCATAATTGTGGTCCTCCTTACTGTTCCATTTTTGAAATCTGCTATAAGACAGTTTTCTTTGGATCCTCTAATAACTGAAAATGTAAGGGCACATTACAAATGATTTTTGTAATGCGCCCTTGCACTTCCGTCCGACAGACCTTCTAACCTACCCGGGATGAATTAGAAAATAGTTTCTTATATTTCAGATAAATGAAATACAAAAAAGCTTTAGCATACGAAAAGGCGCCGCAGGTATGTGAACCGCGACGCCTTTGTCTGTCTTGTTCTTTATGAACTTGTGATTATTCTAACTGTTTTACTGATTTCCGTCAATCTGCAATTTTGCTTAAAATTGTCTGTTAATTTTGTTGATTTATCGTTTTTATCACGAATTAGTTTCTTCTTTTTTACACTATTTCTAAAATGTAATCTTTGTTTTAGTATTATTTTATGTTATTTCACTATTAAGATTTGTAATACTTCTTTTTATTTTATTACCATGATATACAGGTCAACCGATAAATATTCTTTTTATTTTATTCTTTTTCTTCTTTCCGGATATATTCTTCCAATGTCGGAAATGATATGGCTTCTCCGGTACACATGACCATAAGGTCATCCCTGAGTGCTCTTGCTTCTACTGTATCTACCTTTCCAAGCTCTTTCAGCAGACCAAGCGTCTTTTCCTGAATTTCTTCTGATACATCTTCCCATTTTTCACGGAATCTGCGCTGTCTGTAGTACACTTCCTTCTCAGCCGTATACTTTTTCATGATCTGCAACATATGCTCCGAACATCCTTCCAGATCAATGTGCTTAATGATATTCTTCAGATCTACCGCATCATCCAGTGCATTATGACTGACTTCCGTTCCCAGTCCACAAAGGATCTTCAGACTTCCGATCCCGGCACTCTGCAGATCCAGTTTCGCCGAATAGATGTCTTCTATATCTTTGATCATACGAAGGATACGGTTCACGATCTTTTTGGTCCGTTTCGATGCATCCTTGCGGTATTCCAGAAGATCTCTCTGTATCACGTACTTATCCGGTCCCCATACATAGACCCTTGATACCTCCCATGCTTCCAACTGCTCTGCGACTTCTTCCATCACCAGTTCATAATCCGGCGCACTTAAGAGATCTTCCTCCTCAATTCCGGTCATCTCCTGAAACCGGTCATGCAGCTTATCCTCTGCATAAATATAAGAATGAAATCTTGTCACTTCCTCAAAATCTTTCCCGCAGACCACGAATCCAACCGATACAAGCTTCGCCGGCGGTCCACCCTTTACCTGAGATGTCAGGAATTCTGTGTCTAAGAATGCTACCATCTCGTTGTCCAGTTTTTCTGCGATGTTTGGTGTATTTTGTATGAATGATTTTTTATTTATGTTTTTCGTTATATTCTTCTTTGGTTTTTTCCTGACTTTTGTCAATGAAACCCACTCCTTGTTATTTCGTTTTGTTCCTTTTGAAATGATACAGGGTGTGGGGGGATTTTGCAAGTGGGAGCAATTATTTTCTGTCTTATATCATTTTATTTTCTTCATAGCAGGTAAATATATACAATGGATTTTCATAATACAAACTGCTGTTATAATCATCTATCTTTTCGCTGATAAATGAATTATAGACTTTAATCAGTGCATTAATTACGTTAACATTATCTTTTTTCGATACCATTTTAATTAGCCGTTTATATACTTTCCCTATGTCCAAATATGATGGAATTATATATTGACATGCTTTCACATTATCAAATGTTCCATCCTTAATATTAGCTTCAGCAATAAAATCTTCTGCTTCTGTTTCATTTACAGTAATCATCTTTGTATCCTGATGATAATCATAACCAAAACAACCATTAAAGCTAACCAGTTCTCCACGTTTCATTTTCATCTGTAATCCCATTTTCACGTTACTGGAAAGAGATTCCACTTCTTCCTGCGCCAGAGAACTTAAAATTATCAAAAGCATTTCGCCGTTCAGACACTTCCGGATCATTTCCTGAAATCCTTCACGCTTATATTCCAACTTTAACTATGGTGTTGTGAAGTTCAATCAACTTTCAGCATCCGATACCCCACGCCAATGTGTGTTTGGATATATTGTGGAGAGTTCGGTTCTTTCTCGATTTTTTTACGAAGTGTTGCCATAAACACACGAAGGGAAGCAATATCATTATCCCAACTACTTCCCCAAATGCTTTGCGTAAGGAAAGTATGGGTCAGAACTTTTCCTATATTTCTTGTCAACAGGCAAAGCAACTTATATTCAATAGGTGTTAAATGCAACTCTTCTTCATTCAAATAAGCACAACCTGCAGCATAATCTACACGAAGTTTTCCGTTTACAAAAACAACCGCTTCGGCAGGGGATACTTTTTGCATCATCGATAACCTTCTTTGCGTGACTCGTAGTCTGGCAAGCAGTTCCTCAACAGAAAATGGCTTTGTTAAATAATCATCTGCGCCAGCATCCAACGCATCAATTTTATCGGTATCTTCACTGCGAGCACTGATTACGATAATTGGCATGTTTGACCAAGTACGGATTTTTTTAATAATCTCAACACCGTCTATATCAGGAAGTCCTAAATCAAGTAAAACAATGTCAGGATTGTGTGAAGATGTTTCTAAAATTGCCGATTGACCATCGGGTGCCGTCAGATATCGGTATTCGTGTGCTTTTAAGGTTGTTGTAATTAAATTTCTGACAGATGTGTCATCTTCTACAACTAATATTAGTGACTTATTCATATACTTTGACCTCCCCTGCCGGTAATGTAAATGTAAATACTGTTCCGTGCGGCAGATTATCTGAAACAGTAAGTTCTCCGCCGTGGGCGTTAATAATGGACTTGCACAAAGATAATCCGAGTCCTAAACTTCGGCGGCTGTCTGCAATTTGATTTGCACCGCTATAGAACATGTCGAATATCCGTGGCTTTATTTCGTCAGCAATTCCGTTTCCGTCATCCGATATAGATACGATTGCTTGTTTTCCCCGCTTTTCTGTCCGAATAACAATATGAGAGTTTTTAGGTGTATATTTGATAGCATTATCAACAATATTGATGATTACCTGAACAATAAGCTTTGCATCCATTTTTGCAAGAAGAAATTCTTCTTTGCTTTCAACGGAAATATGATGTTCTTCACTCTTTCGGTTAATATGATGTAACGCTTCTGTGATCACGTCATCCATCAAATCTTCCGTTATACGGAGATTCAACCGTCCTTCTTCAATCCGGGTTACAGCCAGCAAGTTTTCTACAAGGTTAATCAGCCACATGGAATCATCATAAATATCCATGTACAGCTGCTTTTTTGTATCATTATCAAAAGAATCGCTGTTGGATAAAAGATTGCTGGCATTACCGGAAATGGATGTCAGCGGTGTCCTCAAATCATGTGAAATAGCACGCAGCAGGTTCGCTCGCAACTGTTCATTTTTTGCAAGAATGGCCGCCTCCTGTTTCTCACGGGCATTTTTCTCATTTTCCAAAGCCAGGGCACATTCTCCGAGAATGGATAGTAGAATACTGTTTTCAAATGGATCAAGAGGTATTTCCCCCATCACGATTCCAATAACTCCATATACCATACTGCTGCTGCGAACAGCAAGGTACAGGCATTTTGCATTGGAAAGCGTTCCTGTTGTAGCTCCGGCACGTTTATTGTTTTTCAATACCCAGCCGGCAACGGCCTTTTCATTTTCGGAAATACACGATTCCAAATTTTCTTCAGTTACAGAAAAAATATGCGGCGTATCCAACACTTCTCCATCAGCTAAATAAAAAACGATATCTTTTCTCAAGAGTTTAATGAGCTGATTTGAAGTTGCAGATACAATTTCATTTTTATCTTTTGCCTGTTGCAATAGCTGGTTTGTATCAAATAACACTTTGGTACGGTAAGCAGATTGTGCCGCCTGTTTTGCTTGGTTTTTAATCCGTATAGCAAGAGAACCGGTTAAAAATGCCGCCAAAAACATGATAATAAAGGTAACAGGATAACCCTGATCATACGCCTGCAAGGTAAATTGAGGTTCCGTAAACAGGAAATTAAAGACCAAAACACTTACAATCGAGAAAATTAGGCTGTATATCTGATGTTTCGTGATGACAGCGGTGACAAGAACACCTAAAACAAAAACAGTAATGATATTTGCTTCGTCAAATCCAAATTTCTGGAAAATCATTCCGACTAAACTGGATAAAATCAGAATCGCAGTAGATTTTAATGTATCAGTGACAGAGAATACGATATGGTTCTTTTTCCTGCCCCCTCTTAACTGATACACTGCCGCATTAGAAACCGTATCCGGAATAATATGCACATCCAGGTTAGGGGCATAATCAATCAATTTTTCTGTCAGGGTCGGTTTGCTGAGCAAATGCCGTTTTGTAGCAGAACTACGTCCGATCACAATCTTTGACACACCGGACAAACGAGTAAATTCCGCAATCTGAAACGGAACATCTTCTCCGTAAACTGTTTCTATTTTTGCCCCAAGCTGCTCAGCAAGACAAATATTTGAACGCAGGCGTTTTACATTTTCCTCGCTCATCACCGAAAAATCGGGGGTTTCTACAAACAGAGCCGTAAACTCCCCTTTAAAAGCAGAAGCCATTTTTGCGGCGGTACGGATAATTTTCGCATTGGATGGAGAAGAAGATAGACATACAAGAATATGTTCGCCTGTGTGATAATCTCCATGATTTTTTATGCGGGTATTTTCTGTGAGGATATTCACCCGGTCCGCACATCGCCGCAGTGAAATCTCCCGGAGAGCTGTCAGATTTTCTATTGTAAAAAAATTTTCTACTGCCTGTTTTGCCTGTGTCTGTCTGTATACATTTCCTGTATTCAAACGGTTGATCAAATCCTGTGGTTCAATATCTATTAATTCAACCTGATCTGCATTATCAAAAATAGAATCCGGGATGCGTTCCCGTACAACAATTTCCGTAATGGATGCAACTGTATCACAAAGGCTTTCAATATGCTGAACATTGACAGTCGTATAGACATCAATCCCTGCATTCAAAAGTTCCTTAATGTCCTGATACCGTTTTGCATGACGGCATCCTTCGGCATTCGTATGCGCAAGTTCATCTACAAGGATAAGCTGTGGTTTTCTTTTCAACGCCATGCCAATGTCGAATTCGTCCAGTATCATACCATTATAAAAAACTTCTCTTGTAGGAAGAACTTCTAAGCCATTCAAAAGAGCTGCTGTTTTGGGACATGCGTGGGGTTCTACATAACCGGCTACCACGTCAATTCCCTGCTGTTTTTCCATATGAGCTGCTTCTAACATGGCGTAGGTTTTACCCACACCAGCTGCATATCCGAAAAAGATTTTCAAATGTCCTTTATTACGTTTTTCTTCATCAGCTTGGATTTCCTTTAATAACTGATCCGGATTGTGTCTGCTTTCACTCATACGGTCATCTCCTTATACAAAAACATTATATAGAATAATACGTAAATTTCAGAAAAGCATTTTAGCACTGACATTAAAATCGCATAAAGATTATACCACCTTTTCTTCTTTTTTTCCATTCGGGCGTGTAGCCGAAAGCAGAAAACGCTCCGAAAAATCACGCAATTTTTCGACAAATAGACCCTTCATACAATTAATGTCATTTTGCCATATCACTCTCGCTGGTTTCTCAATCGTGTTGATGGGATGTACCGCAATGTCTATAGAGCCTGGAGTAATGACACTTTGCTTTATTTGAAGGGATAAGGAACAATACTCATCTTTCAAAATATCGTTAGAATTTTCTATGATAAAGCCAAAATCAAGTTTATTATTTCCCAGCCCATTTATTATTTCACTTACAGAACCGTAGAACAGGTTCAGCTCATAGTTTGGGTATTCGCTTGAAAATTGTTCTAATAGATCTGCAATAGAATCTATGATTGCAGGTGTTTCAAATCCAATCCTGAGCTTAGAATCTGAAATAAGTTTTTGGGATTGATTTTCCTTGAGAAATTTATCCAGCTTTTCCATAAGAAAATAACCATAAATAAATGCTGTCAATACCACTATAAGTAAAACAAAGTCTTTCATATCACCAACTTCTTTCAAAAATTAAATATGAAAACATTTTTGAATATGTTTCGTCTCCCCAAGAACAAGCATGGTACTGTCCTTTAACAACTGCGTATCGGAACTTATTTTCAAATTCATAATATCATTTGTTTTCAGCGCCATAATATTGACATTATATTTTTTTCGTATATCCAACTGACCGATTGTTTTTCCTATCCATTCTCCCGGTATAGATATTTCAAAGATTGCATGTTCTTCATCTAGTTCTATGTAATCGAAAATATGATCAGCACTATAACGGATCGCAACCCAATCGGCAAGCTGCCTTTCGGGATAAACAATTTCATCTGCGCCGTTTCGTAAAAGAAATTTTGCATGAACATCACGAGCGGCACGAGACACCACCATTTTTGCACCGAGTTCCTTCAAAAGGGACGTTACTTCCAATGAATTCTGAAAGTTATCTCCGATAGCCACAATACAAACATCAAAATTTCCAACACCAAGCGAACTTAAAAAATCCTCATTAGTCGCATCCCCAATCTGAGCGTTAGTTACAAAGGGAAGTACAGCATCAACTCGAGTATCTTCTTTATCTACCGCCATCACCTGATGATGCAATTCATCTAATTTTATAGCAATGTGCCGTCCGAATCTTCCCAGACCGATAAGTAATATTGATTTCATTTTTTTATTCTCCTTAACCTACTGTAATTTTTTCCTGAGGATATTTTGAACCGTTAGGCTTTTTTTCAGAAATGGTAGCAAAAATCAAGGTCAATCCTCCCACTCTGCCAAAAAACATCAGGCAAATCAAGATTATATGGGAAACAAGCCCCAGGTCAGGAGTTATTCCCAACGATAACCCTACCGTCCCGATTGCCGACGCCGTCTCAAACAAAGCGGTCATAAGTGGAATATCTTCTGTTCTGCTAATTACCATTCCTCCGACAAGGAATAAAACGATATACATCAAAAAAATCGTAGCTGCATTTCTGATAGTGCCATCCGGAATTTGTCTGCCGAAAAAATGGGTGTGTTCCTTTTTTCTAAATACAGATAATGCCGATGAAACGAGAACTGCAAGAGTCGTCGTTTTCATACCACCTGCAGTGGAACCGGGCGAGCCACCGATGAGCATCAGCATAATGATAAGCATTTGCCCAACTTCACTGAGTAAAGTCAAATCTGCCGTATTGAATCCTGCTGTTCTCGGCGTAACGGATTGAAACAAAGAAACCCATACTCTTTCTGTAAGAGGCACATTTGAAAACTCAAAATAAAAAAAGTAAAGAGCCGGTAAGAATATCAATATTCCTGTTACCATAAAAATCACCTTGCTTTGCATCCGGTATTTTTTAAAATGCCATTTATGATTCTTTATATCCTCCCAGGTAAGGAATCCAATACCTCCTGCAATAATCAGCATCATAATTACAAGATTTACAATCGGCTGTACAGAATAAGAGGTCAACGAGGAAAAAGGGGTTCTTATACCGATTAGATCAAATCCTGCATTGCAAAAAGCAGAAATAGAATGGAACAGTGAATACCATATTCCTTTCCAAAACCCAAAGTCCCTGCAAAAAACGGGCGCTAAAAGAACCGCACCAATGATTTCGATAAGAATAGTAGTCCGAATAATAAATTGCGTTCTCCGCACAATACCACCCACCGTTGGAGCCGAAATTGCCTCTTGCATGGTACTTCGCTGCATCAACCCGATTTTGCGTCCGGAAACAACAGCAATCGCAATAGCAATCGTAATAATTCCCATACCTCCGATTTGAATCAGCAGTAAAATAACTCCTTGGCCAAATAAAGACCAGTAGGTTGCCGTATCATTAACAACCAGTCCCGTCACACAAACCGCAGAAGTTGCGGTAAACAAAGCATCCAAAAAGGAGGTACACTGACCGCTTTTTGTAGCAATCGGCAGCATCAAAAGCAGACTGCCTAAGAGAATCACGGATAAAAACCCTAAACTAATCACTTGAAATGATGTTATATGTCGATGTCTTGATCTGTTTGTCTGTTGCATAACTATATCCCCATAATCTTAATTTCATTTTTATATTTCCTTTATTCTATCTTTATTTGTATTAAATGGGCGTAAGTAAGTTTGTTTTGAAATTAAGATTGTATAAAGATGAGCAGAAGTCCCATCATGGTCTTCCAGGCAAACGCCGTGTTCATAATAATAAGGCGTGATTTCCACCACAAATTTCTTTCTTCCTTGCCATTTTTTATCTTCTCCTTTGCCTTGAGATAAAAGAAAAGGACACTCATCTTCCAGAAGTTCTGAAAACAAGCGTCCTTTTGACTTTTCTCTATGCTATTGAATAAAAAATGTTAATTCTGTCCGAATGTATTTCCTCATACCAGATGCAATACTACTGACACTTCGATGCCATTCATAATCTGCTTTTTCTTGCCCTGTTTGCCTGTTGGTGTGAAACTCATATGCCTCGCAAAGTGCCTAAAATTAAGGACTTCTACGAATTCACCCGATGTAGACAACACACGACTTCCACATGCACCGTATGCGGAAACTGATCCACAGGCGTCACATCCTTAAGCTCATACCCATTCGCTCTTAAGAACTTCACATCCCGCGCAAGTGTCGCACTGTCGCAGCTTACATACACAACTTTCTCCGGCTGCATATCCACGATCGTCTGAAGCAGGGATTCCTCACAGCCTTTTCTCGGCGGATCGACCACGATCACATCTGCGTGTGCGGTCTCTCCGTTATGTGTCTTTTCATATTCTTTGTAATACTCCGGCAGGACTTCTTCTGCCTTACCTACATAGAATTCCGCATTCGTAATGTCATTGATCTTTGCATTATTCTTCGCATCGTCAATGGCCTGCGGTACGATCTCCACGCCATATACCTGCTTTGCTTTCTTTGCAAGGAACAGGGAAATCGTTCCGATTCCACAGTACAGGTCCCACACCGCCTCATTGCCGGTCAGGCCTGCATAGTCTAATGCCAGTCCGTATAATTTCTCTGTCTGGACCGGATTCACCTGGTAGAATGACAGCGGAGATATCTGGTACTTGATCTCACCGATATAGTCTGTGATGAACTCCTGTCCCCACAGAAGGCGGATCGTATCGCCCATGATCACATTCGTCTTCGCTGTGTTCGTACTGAGAGTGATGCTTGTCATACCCGGAATCTGACGTAGCCGTCCGACCAGATCATGACAGTGCGGAATCGTCTTTCCATTGATGACCAGACATACCATGATTTCATCTGTCTTGAATCCGTAACGGAGCAGTACATGGCGTACCAGTCCTTTATGCTTCACTTCATCGTATGCCGGAATTTTGAATTCTTCCATGAAGTCCAGAATACAGTTCAGGATCTCTTCGTTGACTTCCACACCAAGCGCGCAGTCTGTATTCTCGATAATGCTGTGTGTTCTTCCGGCATAGAACCCGGCGATCACTCTGCCGTCTTTATCTGTTCCGATCGGGAACTGCGCCTTATTCCGGTAGCGGAACGGCTGCATTCCTTCTCCGTCCATGCCGACAGCCGGATGCATGATCTGATCCAGAAGTTCTGTCGGAACTTCTCCGATTCGCTCCAGATTGCCGCGTACCTTTGCTTCTTTAAATGCAAGCTGTGCCGGATACTTCATCTCCTGGATCTGACAGCCGCCGCATTTTCTTGCCATCGGACAGACCGGCTCTTCCACACGGTCTTTTGATGGAGTCAGGACATTCATCAGGCGGGCATAGCCGTAATTCTTCTTGGCTTTCATTACTTTCGCCTCTACAACATCCCCGATGATGGCATCTTTGATAAACAACGTGTATCCATCCACCTTGCCGATGCCTTCTCCTCCGACTCCGATATCTTCTATTTTTACCTTTACTATTTCATTCTTCTGCATCATTAGATAACTGTCTTTCTGATATTTGATTCAAACAGGCGGTTATATCCCAGCCAGTCATTTCCTTTTTTATCTTTGAATAACTCTGTCAGTGTCTGCATCTTGGCATCTGCATTGTCTGCAAGATTCAGTGCCATCGCCTCGGCAAGTGCCGGTTTCTTCGGCGAACCGTATTCCAGTTCTCCGTGGTGTGCCAAAATGCAGTGTTTCAACTCATTGGTGGTTCCCTTCGGGAATCCCGGAATCGTGCGGATCCGCTCTCCGACCATCTCGGCGCCGATCATGATATGCCCTAAAAGCTGTCCCTCATCCGTGTAATCGTTCTCCGGGAACGTCGAGAGTTCCTCCAGCTTTCCGATATCATGGAAAATTGCCGCAGACACGATCAGATCGCGGTTTAAGATCGGATAAGTTTCCGCAAAATAATCACAGTTCTTTGTCACAGAGAGCGTATGCTCCAGCAGTCCGCCCACAAATCCGTGATGCACGCTCTTTGCTGCGGAATGGAACTTGAACCGTTTTTCAAAATCCTTATCTTCGACAAAAAAGCTCTCCAGAAGCTTTTTTAAATACGGATGCTTCACGGAAGCAATCAGTCCCAGAAGCT
>OIBX01000738.1_pt1 | contig 10880 bp, 7 predicted proteins | sample 1581151 | NCBI WGS metagenome assembly OIBX01 (sample SAMEA3882527, study PRJEB24775) | human gut metagenome | biome: human-associated habitat; feature: intestine environment; material: feces | place: Netherlands | collected 2009/2010 | reverse complement strand
GCTTTCCGCAGTCTCATTAATCCCGATGCCCCCTGCTTCTCCAATCCGACATCTATGATTCAAGCCATCGGACATTATTGCAAAGAAACCAACCAACCTGTACCACAGAGTTATGGCGAAATCACCCGTTGCATATTCGACAGTCTTGCCCTGCGCTACAAACAAGTATTCGGCTATTTGCAACAAATGGCCCCGTTCCCCATCGAAAAGCTGCACATTATCGGTGGAGGCTCACGAAACAATCTGTTAAACCAGTTCACTTGCAATGCAGTGGGCGTACCTGTCATAGCAGGTCCCAGTGAAGGAACAGCTATCGGTAACATTATGTTACAGGCAAAAGCCAACGGGCTGGTAAGCGATATCGCGGCTATGCGCCAACTAATCAGCACTTCCATAGAAACCGTTTCTTTTGAGCCCCAGCAAGCAGAAGAATGGGAAGAAGCATATAAGAAGTATTTAGCTCATTATAGAGAAGATATTTAATATTCACCTTGAAATTTATTCATTAAACAAACAAATAATATCATGAAAGAAGAATTGATTAATAAAGCGTATGAGATCGCAAAAGAACGTTATGCCGCTGTAGGTGTCGACACAGAAAAAGTAATGGAAACCATGCAGAATTTCCATCTGTCACTGCATTGCTGGCAAGCAGATGATGTAACCGGCTTCGAAGTTCAGGCAGGTTCATTGACCGGTGGTATCCAGGCTACAGGTAACTATCCCGGCAAAGCCCGCAACATCGACGAACTACGTGCAGACATTCTGAAAGCAGCTTCATATATACCAGGTACTCACCGTTTGAATCTGCACGAAATTTATGGCGACTTCCAAGGAAAAGTCGTAGATCGTGACGAAGTAGAACCCGAACACTTCAAAAGCTGGATTGAATGGGGTAAGGAAAACAACATGAAACTGGATTTCAACTCTACTTCATTCTCTCATCCTAAAAGCGGTGACTTGTCTTTATCAAATCCCGATGAAGGTATCCGCAACTTCTGGATTGAGCACACCAAACGTTGTCGTGCCGTAGCCGAAGAGATGGGTAAAGCCCAGGGCGATCCTTGTATCATGAACCTGTGGGTACACGATGGCAGCAAAGACATCACTGTAAACCGCATGAAATACCGTGCTTTGTTGAAAGACTCTCTGGATCAGATTTTCGCAACAGAATATAAGAACATGAAAGACTGTATCGAATCAAAAGTATTCGGTATCGGACTGGAAAGCTATACAGTAGGTTCTAATGATTTCTATATTGGCTACGGTGCCAAGAACAACAAAATGATTACCTTGGATACCGGCCATTTCCACCCGACAGAAAGTGTTGCCGACAAAGTTTCTTCCTTGTTGTTGTATGTCCCCGAACTGATGCTGCACGTAAGCCGCCCAGTACGTTGGGACTCAGACCATGTAACCATCATGGACGACCCGACTATGGATTTATTCAGCGAAATCGTTCGTTGCAACGCCTTGGATCGTGTACACTATGGACTTGACTACTTCGATGCTTCCATCAACCGCATTGGTGCATACGTTATAGGCAGCCGCGCGGCTCAAAAATGTATGGTACGCGCTTTATTGGAACCGATTGCCAAACTGCGCGAATATGAAGCAAACGGACAAGGCTTCCAACGTCTGGCTCTGCTCGAAGAAGAAAAAGCTTTGCCTTGGAATGCTGTATGGGATATGTTCTGCTTGAAGAACAATGTACCCGTAGGCGAAGAGTTCATTGCAGAAGTAGAGAAATACGAAGCAGAAGTCACTTCGAAACGCTAATCAATATCCAACTACAAGATTGTCTTCCGTAGGGGCGGCCTCAAGTGCTGCCCCTACCGGGAACATAGTTGTAGCCTTAAAGAATATAAACAATGGAAATCATTATCGGATTAATCATCATCGCCATAGGAAGTTTCTGCCAATCCAGTTCATACGTACCTATAAAAAAAGTGAAAGAATGGAGTTGGGAAAGTTTCTGGCTGCTACAAGGTGTATTTGCCTGGCTGATATTCCCGTTATTGGGTGCGTTGCTAGGTATCCCTCAAGGAAGCAGTTTATTTGACCTTTGGGGAACAGGAGGTGCTCCGATGAGCATCTTTTATGGTATATTATGGGGAGTAGGCGGTCTCACCTTCGGTCTTTCCATGCGTTATCTGGGAGTGGCCTTAGGACAAAGTATCGCACTGGGCACCTGTGCCGGATTCGGCACACTTTTTCCCGCCATTTTTGCCGGAACCAACCTGTTTGAAGGAAACGGACTTATTCTTTTACTGGGAGTATGTATCACTTTGTCGGGTATTGCCATTATAGGATATGCCGGCAGTCTTCGCGCCAAAAACATGAGCGAAGAAGAAAAACGCGCGGCAGTAAAAGATTTCGCTCTGACCAAAGGACTGTTGGTAGCCCTACTGGCAGGTGTGATGAGTGCCTGTTTCGCTTTAGGACTCGATGCCGGAACGCCCATCAAGGAAGCTGCATTGGCAGGAGGTGTAGAAGGGCTTTATGCAGGACTTCCCGTAATCTTCCTGGTAACATTAGGCGGTTTCCTGACTAATGCGGCTTACTGTCTGCAACAAAATATAGCCAACAAAACCATGAGTGATTATGCCAAAAGCAATGTATGGGGAAATAACTTGATATTCTGTGCTTTGGCAGGAGTACTGTGGTATATGCAATTCTTCGGTTTGGAAATGGGTAAAAGTTTCCTGACCGGAAGTCCTGTACTGCTAGCTTTCTCATGGTGTATATTGATGGCTTTGAATGTTACTTTCAGTAACGTATGGGGTATTTTATTAAAAGAATGGAAAGGCGTATCTACCCGGACTATCACTGTTCTGATAACCGGACTGGTAGTTCTTATCTTTTCTCTCGTATTTCCTAATTTATTTTAAAAGAATTACTATATTTGTAGCATACTGTTATTCAGAATGAAAAAGATGAATAACAATATCCTATGAACAATCAAATAAAAAAGATATGAAATCAATCTTAGACAATCGCCCTGAATTGGCCAAAGAGGTGAATAAAGTAGCCGAAGTAGCCGGATATTTGTGGCAAAAAGGATGGGCTGAACGCAATGGAGGTAATATCACCGTCAATATCACCGAATATGTAGACGATGAAATCCGTCAGATGCCCGCTATCAGCGAAGTAAAACAAATCGGTGTAACACTGTCTCACTTGAAAGGCTGTTATTTTTATTGCAAAGGAACCAATATGCGTATGCGGGATTTGGCGCGTTGGCCTATGGACAACGGTTCTGTCATCCGTATTTTGGATGACTGTGCCAGCTATGTCATCATTGCCGACAAACCGGTTCAACCTACTTCGGAAGTTCCCTCCCACCTGAGCGTACACAATTACCTCATCAGCATAGGTTCTCCTTACAAAGCATCCGTGCATACACACCCCATCGAACTGATTGCCCTGTCTCACAATAAAAAGTTCATGGAAAAAGATGTGGCAACCAACCTGTTATGGAGTATGATTCCTGAAACAAAAGCATTCTGTCCGCGTGGCCTGGGCATGATTCCTTATCAATTGCCTAGTTCTGTAGAATTAGCCGATGCAACCATCAAGGAACTAGCCGATTATGATGTCGTTATGTGGGAAAAACACGGCATTTTTGCCGTTGACCGTGACGTAATGGCCGCATTCGACCAAATCGATGTTTTAAATAAATCCGCATTGATTTACATCGCTGCCAAGAATATGGGATTTGAGCCGGACGGTATGAGTCAGGAACAGATGAAAGAAATGAGTGTGGCTTTTAATCTACCCAAATAATATTTTATAGTCTTCCCCTAACGGGGAGATTTTAAAGATGATTTGACTCCGCATGGGGACAAATCATCTTTTTGATTATCGGGGCTCAAAAGATAAATCGCGTACTTAACTCATTGACAGTTTGATTATCTTATGTTTTTTTTCAGAACAATGAGTATTCTTTTTGGCTATCTTTGGCAAGGACAGATTCACTAAACCTACAGAGAGATATGAAAGCAAATAAATTATTCCTTTTGGCAGGTCTCCTTCTATCAGGCAGTATGATACCTATAACGGCTCAGAACAAGAAAGAGAAGAAACAACAAAGAGAACAAGCAGTACGCGAGGCTGTTGACGCAAAGGCATACAAAATCAATGTGGACCGGGTAATGCCTATGAAAGGAGGCAGCAAACACCTGACTTCCGATTATTCTTTAGAAATAAGAAACGATTCGGTATATTCCTATCTGCCTTATTTCGGAGTGGCGTATAACGTTCCTTACGGAGGTGGAAAAGGATTAAATTTTAGTGCTCCTTTATCAGAATATACTTCAACATATAGCAAAAAGGGAAATGCTAAAATCACACTAAAAGTACGGAACGAGGAAGACAATTACCTTTACAATATCACCATTTATCCCAATGGCAGCAGTAACATACAGGTCACCCCCACAAACAGACAATCTATTTCTTTCTCCGGAGAAATGGATCTAAAGAAGAAAGAATGAACCATAAATAAAAAAGGGGAGATGTCAAAATTATACCTCCAGAAACACTTAGAACAAAAAGGTTAGAGGCTGTTAAGATAAAAAATTGTATATTTGCCGATAAGTGTGACCTAATTTTAAAACAGAGAAACATGCATTACAACGACCAAGGCGCTGATTTTAAATACCTAATTGTCAATGAGCGTGACAAGCGTTTCGGCTTGTCGGTGACTACCGTCGGATTCCAGGCTATCAGGGCCGGAAGCGTTTATCCACCACGCAACCACCCGGACGCCTATTATTTCACAGCCCAGAAAGGACGTGTGCTGCATGAATATCAGTTGGTATATATCACTAAAGGACGAGGAACTTTCGCCAGCGACACAACCCCGTCTGTCGACATATCCAAAGGGCAGATACTTTTCCTGTTTCCCGGACAGTGGCATACCTATGCGCCGCTGCAAAAGACAGGATGGAACGAATATTACATCGGTTTTGAAGGCCCGATTATAGACAATCTGGTAAAAAACAGCTTTATCTCAAAAGAAAGCCAGATTCTGGATATCGGTATCAATGAAGAACTGGCCAGTCTTTTTGCCCGTGCACTGGAAGTAGCGGAAGCAGACAAGACCGCAGCGCAACAATATTTGTCCGGCATTGTTTTACACATTATGGGAGCCGTACTTGCTATCTCGCAGAACAAACGCTATGAGGTGGACAATGCGGCACAAAAAATAGAAAGTGCCAAAATCATCATGCACGAAAATGTGTACAAGGATATAGACCCGGAAGAACTGGCCATGAAATTGGGAATCAGTTATTCCTGGTTCCGCAAAGTATTCAAAGAATACACCGGTTATGCGCCCGCCAAGTATTTCCAAGAGCTGAAACTGCGCAAAGCGAAGCAGCTGTTGATTGAAAGTTCCATGTCAGTGAAAGAGATATGTTATGAATTGAATTATACCTCTACTGAACACTTTTTCTCGGTATTTAAAAAGCGTACCAATTTCACCCCTACCGAATATCGTAACTTCGGACGGGGCGGAAAAGAAAAAGAGAATGAAAACGAATAAAGAAAAAATGAGAAAAATAACCATCAATCTGGCTGCTGTGGCAGCCTTTTGCATTGTAGTTGCATCACCGGCCTTAGTAAGCAGCAGTTGCGCTACTCCAAAAACGGAGCAGGAAGATACCACTATCATACGGGAAGATTCAGGTATTACGGCATTGAAATACAGTAGTCCCGAAGTTCCCGCCAGTATTGAGTTCTGTGGCAAAACCATTGATTTGAGCCGCTTTGACCGCCACGAGCGTATGGACCGTGAACTATTGGCATTCACCTATATGCACAGTACTTCCTTGCAAATGCTGAAAAAAGCCAACCGCTATTTCCCCATTGTAGAACCCATACTGAAAGAAAACGGAATACCTGATGATTTTAAGTACCTGATGGTAATAGAAAGTAATATGAATCCCACCGCCCGTTCTTCTGCCGGAGCTGCCGGACTATGGCAATTCATGCAAGGTACGGGACGGGATTACGGATTGGAGGTAAACAACAATGTGGACGAGCGTTACCATATTGAGAAAGCGACCCGTGCCGCCTGCCGCTATCTGAAAGACGCGTATGCAAAATATAAGGACTGGGTGGCTGTTGCCGCCTCTTACAATGCCGGTCAGGCACGCATTGCCAGCCAACTGGCCAAACAGGATGTGGACGACTCGTTGGATTTGCAACTGGTAGAAGAGACTGCCCGGTATGTGTACCGCATTCTTGCCGCCAAACAATTATTCAATGCCCCCACTACTTTCGGTTTCCGCCTGCGTGCATCGGATTTGTATCCGCCTATTCCTTATACGGAAATCACTGTGACGAAAGGAATTGCAGACTTGGCACGTTTCGCACGCAGCAAAGGAATCAATCTGGCCATATTAAAGAATATGAATCCCTGGTTACGGGAAACATCCTTGTCCAACCACAGCGGGCGGACTTACGTGATAAAAATCCCTACCAAAGAAGGAATGACTTATGATCCGAAAAAGACGGTGGCGCATGATAAGCGATGGGTGATAGAATAACTTTCTATCATACAGCATTCCATAATCAATTTACCAGTTTTCCTCCACAGTATTTACAATAAGCAGCCCCGTCCTCATGTCCGTCCTTACCACAATGCGGACATTTCAGGGCCACCCTGCGTCTATGTTCCTGGATCATAGACGCAGAAACAATTCCTGTGGGGACTGCAATGATGGTATAGCCCAGTAACATTACAATGGCCGAAAGGAAGCGCCCTAGCGGAGTTTCCGGAGTGATATCCCCATAACCTACCGTCGTCATCGTCACTATCGCCCAATAAATACTATTCGGAATATTATTGAAAGAAGTGCCCGGCCGCTGTCCCTCAATCATATACATCAATGTACCGATCGAAGTCACCAATATCAGTACAAACAAGAAAAAAACAATAATCTTCCGACTGCTGAACACCAAGGAACGCAACAAGAAATTACCTTCATTCAGATAATTGAAAAGTTTAAAGATACGGAACACACGAATCAACCGGAAAGTGCGGATCACCAGCAGATAACGTGCCGTGCCGAAAAGCCAGCCTATATATAGAGGTAAGGTAGCCAGCAAATCCACTATACCGAAAAAACTCAGAGCATACTTCCGCGGTTGGGGAGAACAATAAAGCCTCAACACATACTCTAACGTAAAAAAGAAAGTAAAAACATACTCCGACACCCGCAGATAAGGCCCGATAACGGTATCCCAACTCTTGATACTCTCGGCAATAACCACCAGAATACTCAAGACAATGAACCCTATCAACGCCACATCGAATAACTTTCCCATCGGTGTGTCGCTTTCAAAAATAATCACATATATTTTATGCTTTAATTTCTCATCATGCAGTAAATTCTGCCATTTATTCCAAATACGCCTCAGAAATGCCATAATTTTTTAGGATAGAACACAAATCATTCACAATTATAACAAATATTGCCCGATTTATGTCCCATCGGTAACTATTATTTTCACTATATTTGCACAAAACCAATAAAATAATAGCATGAAGAAACAACTTATGACAGGTCTGTTCACAGTCCTCGCCCTTACAGCAGTCGCACAGACCTTCCAAGAATGGCGCAACCCGGAAATAAATGCGGTAAACCGTGCGCCGATGCACACGAACTACTTTGCTTTTGAGAATGCAGATGCAGCTAAGAAAGCAGACAAAAAACAATCAACTAACTACATGACTTTGAACGGAACCTGGAAGTTCAACTGGGTAAAGGATGCAGACTCCCGTCCGACTGATTTCTGGAAAACCGGCTTCAACGACAAAGGCTGGGATGACCTGCAAGTTCCCGCCGTATGGGAGCTGAACGGATACGGTGATCCTATTTATGTGAACGTAGGCTATGCCTGGCGTAACCAGTTCCAGAACAACCCTCCCGAAGTGCCGACAGAGAATAACCATGTAGGTTCTTACCGCCGTGAAATTGTAGTTCCCGCCTCATGGAAGGGAAAAGATATTATCGCCCATTTCGGTTCGGTTACCTCCAATATGTATTTGTGGGTGAACGGACGTTATGTAGGCTACAGCGAGGACAGCAAACTGGAAGCCGAATTTGACCTGACTCCATATTTAAAACCGGGTCAGAAAAACCTGATCGCCTTCCAAGTATTCCGCTGGTGCGACGGTACCTATCTGGAAGATCAGGATTTCTTCCGGTATAGCGGCGTGGGACGTGACTGCTATCTATATGCCCGCAACAAAAAACGCATTCAAGATATCCGTGTAACTCCCGACTTGGACGCAGCTTACCAAAACGGCAGTCTGGCTGTCAATCTGGATTTGAAAGGCAGTGGTAAAGTCGATTTGGAACTGGTAGATGCACAAGGCAAGCAAGTGGCAACCGCTACCGCCAACAAATCCGGTCTGGTGACCATGAACGTAGAGAACCCCAAAAAGTGGAGTGCCGAAACACCTTATTTATATACCTTGCGTGCCAGCATGCAGGGCAGCAATGAAGTGATTCCTGTCAAAGTAGGTTTCCGCAAGATTGAATTGAAAGGTGACCAGATCTTGGTTAACGGTAAGGCAGTCCTGTTCAAGGGGGCCGACCGCCACGAAATGGATCCGGACGGAGGCTATGTAGTATCTCCCGAACGTATGCTACAGGATATCCAGATAATGAAGCAATTCAACCTGAACGCTGTACGTACCTGCCACTACCCGGATGACAACTTATGGTACGATTTATGTGACCAATATGGTATTTACGTCGTGGCCGAAGCCAATATAGAATCTCACGGTATGGGCTACGGCGACAAGACGCTGGCCAAGAACCTCTCTTATAAGAAAGCCCATCTGGAACGTAACCAGCGCAATGTACAACGCGGATTCAACCATCCGAGCATCATCTTCTGGTCATTGGGTAATGAAGCCGGTGACGGCCCCAACTTCGAACAATGCTATAAATGGATTAAAGCAGAAGACCCCAGCCGTGCCTGCCAATATGAACAAGCACGCCAGAAAGAACATACCGATATCTTCTGTCCGATGTACTATGATTATAACGGCATGGAAAAATATGGTCAACGTACCGATGCTACCAAACCATTGATTCAGTGTGAATATGCCCATGCAATGGGTAACTCGCAGGGTGGTTTCAAAGAATATTGGGATTTGATCCGTAAATATCCGAATCTGCAAGGTGGATTTATCTGGGATTTCGTTGACCAGTCCTGCCGCTGGAAAGGAAAAGACGGCGTGATGATCTATGCTTACGGAGGAGATTTCAACCGTTTTGACGCTTCTGACAACAACTTCTGTGACAATGGTTTGATCAGCCCCGACCGTGTTCCTAATCCGCACATGTATGAAGTAGGTCACTTTTACCAGAATATCTGGACTACTCCCGCCGATTTAAGCAAAGGGGAAGTAAATGTATTCAATGAGAACTTCTTCCGTGACCTGTCCGCCTACTATATGGAATGGCAAGTACTGAAAGATGGAAAAGTAATCCGCACCGGACGCGTGGATGATTTAAAAGTCGCTCCTCAGGAAACAGCCAAGATTACGTTGAATATCGGCAAGACCTGCACCTGCAAGGAATGGTTGCTGAACGTTTCCTACAAACTGAAAAACCGCGAAGGTTTGCTGCCCGCAGGTTTCACCGTCGCCAAGAATCAGTTGACACTGAATGATTACAAAGCACCGTCTATGGATTTGAAGAACGTGGAAACGACCAATGTAGCCACCGTTGTTCCGCAAATCATCGACAACCAATATCATTATCTGATCGTAAAAGGCAATAACTTCGTAGCCGAGTTCAACAAACAGAACGGTTACTTAAGCAAATATGCAGTGGACGGAACGGAAATGCTGAAAGAAGGCGCAGCCCTGACCCCTAACTTCTGGCGTGCCCCGACAGACAATGATATGGGAGCCGGCCTGCAAAACAGATATGCCGCATGGAAAAACCCGGGATTGAAACTGGTTTCCTTGAATTCCAAGACAGAAAATGACCAGATAGTAGTGAATGCGGAATATGACATGAAGAATGTTTCCGCCAAATTATATCTGACTTATGTCATCAACAACGAAGGAGCCATCAAAGTGACCCAAAAGATGACAGCCGACAAGAATGCCAAAGTATCTCCGATGTTCCGCTTCGGTATGCAAATGCAGATGCCTAAATGTTTTGAAACCGTAGAATATTATGGTCGTGGTCCGGTAGAAAACTACAGTGACCGCAACCACAGCACCGACTTGGGTATTTATCGCCAGAGTGTGGATGAACAATTCTACTCCTATATCCGTCCGCAGGAAACAGGAACCAAGACCGATATCCGTTGGTGGAAGCAACTGAATGCCGGCGGTAACGGACTGAAGGTAGTAGGTGATGCTCCATTCTCTGCATCCGCTTTGCATTATACCATCTGTTCACTGGATGATGGCGAACAAAAAGACCAGCGTCACTCGCCCGAAGTACAGAAAGCAGACCTGACCAACCTGATCATCGACAAGGCTCAGATGGGATTAGGTTGTGTAAACAGCTGGGGAGCTCTGCCGTTGCCTCAATATATGTTGCCCTACGGTGATTATGAATTTACTTTCATCCTGACTCCGGTAAAACATAGCGTCGAGATAGAATAAAACACAGGTTAAACAATAAAAACAAGGTGGCTGAAAACAAATCCAGCCACCTTGTTTTTATTCCCTCTGTTCTTCATAGCTACTGCCATCTACAATTTTCATAAAACAAGTATCACACAAGTATCTGCCCCAACCGTCTCTTCAAAACACATTTTCCACCTTTTTTCCTTCAAATTCTTCATACTTGGACAACGAACCTATGTATTTCCGTCCCTTGATGTCGAACCTTTCTGAT
>OIBX01000734.1_pt1 | contig 10930 bp, 11 predicted proteins | sample 1581151 | NCBI WGS metagenome assembly OIBX01 (sample SAMEA3882527, study PRJEB24775) | human gut metagenome | biome: human-associated habitat; feature: intestine environment; material: feces | place: Netherlands | collected 2009/2010 | reverse complement strand
CTGGCAGCTTCCCACACAAGCTTCTCATACTGCTGCGCTTTCACCGGATCTCTGCGGAGCTCCCCGATGGTATTATCATAAAAAGCAGTCATCACATTAAAGGCACAGTTGAGGATATACTTTCTCCAGATCTCCACCTCGATATCCCCCTGATCCTTATAGTCAATATCCGCACCTTTCAGGATCCCTGCCACTTCTGCAACTTTCTTCTGCTGCCGTTCATCCGCATCTTTGATTCCAATACAAAGCCACGTAAACGTATCCTGCTGGGAAATGGAAAAATCCTCATTGGCAAAAGCCACCGTATAGATCAGCGAATCCACAACCGTTCCCTTACCAACCAGACGGCGGATGTTTTCTCCCGGGTCCACACCATTCATCACAGGAATGATCACTGTGTCATCCGTGACCATGTCCCGGATACTTTCGCACACCTCAGCCAAAGAATAATTTTTTACACAGATAAAAATATAATCCTGCTGTCCCATATCCTGAATTGGAATTACCCGCTCTGGCTTTGCCACGATCTCACCCTTATAATCACTGTGAAGCACCAGGCCTTTTTTCCGGATGCTCTCTGCCCTGGCGCCACGTGCAACCATCGTCACATGAGGATACGCCTTCGCCAGCAGCCCGGCTATGTAACCACCAACACCACCAATTCCGATCACTGCGATCTTTTTCTCTTCTGTATTCATATTTTCTGTTTCCTTTCCTGCTGTTTCTCACTGAGGACTTACCCTCCCCGGAAAAAATGTGGATATTCACGATCCGCATTGACAAACAGCATGGATATTCACAATCCGCATTCGCTACCTGCTCATTGTATCAAATATTCCCATACATTTCCAGAAATCAATTTTCAGTAATATCCTATTCGAAAAAAATACAGAAACTTTTTATCCCGTCTTTTTTTGTCCCGGATTCTGGTGTATACTGGATATAAATTTTTTACGAAAAAAACAAAAATGTGAGGTGACAAAAATGGATACCAAACCCGTTTTTCACGGAAGTGATATAGAAAAGATCTGCAGCTACTACAATCTGAAAAAAGAAAACATCGTCAAATTCGGTGCAAATGTCAATCCTTTGGGACTTTCCCCAAAAGCCGGCAGAGCCATTGCAGAACACGTGGATATCCTTTCCTCCTACCCGGACAGAGAATACACATCCCTTCGAAATACGATTTCCAGCTACTGCAATATTCCCGCTGATTTCATCCTTCCGGGAAACGGCTCCAGTGAGCTGATCTCCCTTCTGATCCAGGAGCGTGCCCCGAAGCATACTCTGATCCTTGGGCCTACCTATTCTGAATACTCCAGAGAACTCTCTTTCTCCGGAAGTACCCAGGAATACTACCACCTTCAGGAAAGCAATGATTTCGAGCCGGACATTCCGGATCTCTGCCGGAAGCTGGAGCAGGGCTATGATTTTCTCATCCTCTGCAACCCCAACAATCCGACCTCCTCTGCCATCACCCAGGAAGAGCTTCGCAGACTTATCGGTTTCTGTGCAGAAAAAAATATCTTCGTGATGATAGACGAAACCTATGTGGAATTTGCCCCGGATATCAACGCCATCACCGCAGTTCCGCTGACACGGGAATTCACCAATCTCATGGTACTCCGCGGCGTATCCAAATTCTTCGCTGCTCCCGGAATGCGCCTGGGCTACGGCATCACCGGAAATATGGACTTTCTTGCAAAAATGCGCGAAAAACAGACACCATGGTCACTTAACAGCCTTGGTGCCTTTGCAGGAGAGATCATGCTGCAGGATGAAGATTATATTAAAGAAACCAGAAATCTGATCCTTTCCGAACGCGACCGGATGATCCGGGAGCTGAAGGATACAGACACCTACAAAATCTATCCCGCCTATGCAAACTTCATCCTGCTCCGGATCCTGAAAAACGGACTGACCTCCTATGACGTATTTGAAGCCTGCATCAGACAAGGCATGATGATCCGTGACTGTTCTTCCTTCCAGTGCCTGGACGGGGAATTTGTACGATTCTGTATTATGATGCCGGAGGATAATTCACGGCTTGTTAAAGTGCTGAAATCGCTGTAAAAGCTGTACAATACGATCCGGTATTTCCGGATTCCCTGTTTTATGCTTCCTGTGCCTGATAGACATTTCTGTCAGGCATTTTTTTACCTGCATATTTTTCTGCAAAGATCACTCCAATATGGTGCACTCATATATGCGCACTTGTCATTAATTTATTTTTTCTAAATATAAAAAAGAGTTGTTTCCGAACAGATGATCACTCACACCTGCCATACAACAGCTCTTTTTTCATTTCATATCTTCAAAATCAATCCGTCATTCAACTATTTGCTCATAACAAAGCGCTTTTTCCCGAGTTTATCAAATTAAATTCAACACCTTCATCGCATTACTCTCCGTCACAGCCACAACCTCCTCGCAGCTGATTCCCTTAATCTCCGCAATGGTCTTCACAACCTCCGGCAGATACAGGGAGCTGTTTCTTTTTCCACGGTTCGGCACAGGTGCCATGTAGGGGCAGTCGGTTTCAAGCAGGATCTGATTCAGCGGCGCATACTCTGCCACCTCTTTCAACTTCCGGGAATTCTTAAAAGTAACCACTCCACCGATTCCCAGATAAAGTCCCATATTCAGATACTCTCTTGCAATCTCCTTACTATAGGAAAAGCAATGGATAATTCCACCATACATCTCGTCCTTCATATATTCTTTCACGATATTCAGCGTATCCTCCGCAGCGTCACGGCTATGAATGATAAACGGAAGCTTTTTCTCACGGGCAATGTCCATCTGCTGGCGGAATACCTTCTGCTGGAGAAGATGCTCTTCCTTCTCCTTATGCCAGTAATAATCCAGGCCGATCTCGCCTACGGCTACCGTTTTTTCCATGTCACAATATCTGCGGATCTCATCCAGCACAGCTGCATCCACCTTATCCGCATCATCCGGATGAACACCCACTGCGCCATAAACAAAAGGATACTTCTCAACCAGATCATAAACCCGGTCAAAATGTCCCACAGAAGCACACACATCCACAATATGCCCGATCCCGTTCTCCTGCATACTATCCAGCATGGCAAAACGATCCTCATCAAAAGCCTCATCATCGTAATGTGCATGAGTATCAAAAATCATAGCTTTATCCACAGTCATCTCGTCACCGACGGAAACTTTTCCACCTTTCAGCACTCTTGTAAACACACCTTCCCGGGGCATGATGCACTCACCCATCTTCTGAAAAATAGCACAGCCATTGTGGCACTCCTTTCCGATCTGAGTCAGCTCCAGCACAACCTCACCACAGCGAAATCTGATGCCAACCGGAAGCTTTGCAAAATCAATCCCTTCCACAACCAGATTCTCACCAAAAGCACCATCCTCAACCTCTGCGCCCTTTGCACGAAACGCATCAATCTTTTCACCGGAAAGAAGACTCACCTGCCGGTGCCACTTTCCGGCATGAGCATCCCCCTCAAGCCCCCAGTCCTCCACAAAAACCGCAGACCCAACATTCTTCTTCTGTGTTCCTTTCTTCTCACTGATACAAACCGCAAGTACTTTTCCCATAGCAAACTCCTATTAATCACACATCATTACCAAATTTATTCCTATATCACACCAGCAATATTGATTTCCAAAACCTACCACATGTAACTCTCAAGCCTCAGGAATTATGAATCGCTGGAGATGAATTTTAATCATAAAACCTACCACATTCAACAACCAGCCCAACGGAGTCAGGGCCAGTACGGTGACGTTAGCGGAGTGGCCGTCGAGAGGCGAGTATAGCTGCTGCCACCGAGCGCCCTGTTTGAGCCGCAGGCGAGTTGGCGCGAATGGCAGCAAACCAGCGACGCAGCCGAACAGGCCGCGCAGCGTGTCACCGTACTGGCCCTGCCTCCGTTGGGCGTCCGTTCGTTAATACAAGTATACACCGCACACTACCGTCCGCATTCTCCAGTCTCGCCGGTCAAAATCTCAATCCCATGCCCCAACGCCTCAATAATAACCTCCAGGCACTCCCTGACAGCCTTAGGACTCCCCGGCAGATTAACGATCAACGTCCCCTTCCGGATCCCGGCCGTAGCCCGGCTCAGCATCGCCCGCTTCGTGATCGTCAGACTAAACGCCCGCATCGCCTCCGGAATCCCCGGCACACGCCGCTCGATCACATCCTCCGTAGCCTCCGGTGTCACATCCCTCTGAGAAAACCCGGTACCGCCCGTAGTCAGGATCCGGCAAAACATCCACAGAAACAACCTCATACCCGGCCGCCTCCATAATCTCCTTCACAGCAGGACCACTAAGATCCTCACGCTCTCCTCTGTACCCCTTATCACTAGAAGTGATCACAGCAACTCTCTTCATCACTCAACCTCCGATCTGAGCCATACAAAGCTTCTCCGTCTTATCATCCTTCTGTTTCTCCAGACCTCCGCTAAAAACATGCCCGTCCGGTTTCTCCGCCAGAGCCTCCAGGATCACAGCCTTCAGCACCTCATCCGAACCACCACTGCGGATCACCTCCCGAAGATCCCTTCCCGCCGCATACTGCAGACAAGTCTTCAAAAAGCCCTGAGAAGTCAGCCGGATCCGGTTACACTCCCCACAGAACTTATGGCTCACCGCGCTGATAAACCCGATCTTTCCGGAAAAACCATCCACATCATAATAATGACACGGTCCATTCCCAAGGGGCTCCCCAACATACGGCGAAAACCGCGGAAGCTTTTCCCCAAGGATCCGAAGCAGTTCCTCCTCCGACACCCCATGAAATTCTTTTCCCATCCCAAATGGGCATCATCTCAATAAACCGCACATGCACCCTGTGATCCCTGGCAAAAAGCGCCACCCGGCAAAGATCCTGCTCCGGGATCCCAAGAGGCACACAATTGATCTTCAGTGAAATCTCCGGATACTTCATTGCCTCCGAAATCCCTTCCAGCGTCCGCCCCAGTTCATCCCGCCGCGTGATCCTCCTGCTGCAGGCCTCATCCAGCGTATCCAGGCTGATATTCAATCCGTCCAGCCCCGCCCGGGCAAAATCACTCATCTGATCTTTCAGAAGCACACCATTTGTAGTCAGAGTCACCTTCTCGATCCCCGGCATATTTTTCAGTTTTTCCACCAGCTGAGGCATCCGCGGCCGTACAAGCGGTTCCCCACCGGTCAGCTTGATCTTCCGGATACCCAGCTCTGCCATCACCCGGCAGATCCTCAAAATTTCCTCTTCCTGCAAAATGAGGGAGCGCTCCACATGCTGCACTCCCTCCTCCGGCATACAATAAATACACCGCAAATTACATCTGTCAGTTACGGAAATCCTGAGATAATCAATATTTCTTCCGCACCTGTCTATCATTATTTTTCCTCAAAACGAAAATCTCCGCTTTTGCCTCCTGTTTTTTCTTCCAGATGGATATCAGACATGACCATGTGCTTGTCAATTGCCTTGCACATGTCATAAATGGTAAGAAGCGCCACCTGAACACCTGTCAGCGCCTCCATCTCCACGCCTGTTTTTCCCTCTGTTTTTACCGTGCAGAATACACGGATCACTCCCGCATCCTCATCGGTCTCAAAATCCACAGAACACTTCTGGATGGGAAGTGGATGGCACATGGGGATTAGCTCAGAAGTACGCTTCACACCCATGATACCTGCCACACGGGCCACACCAAGTACATCACCCTTTTTCACATTTCCGCTTTTTACCGCGGCCATGATCTCCGGGCTTACCTGAATGGAACCCGTGGCTGTTGCCGTACGGTGAGTGACCGGTTTGTCGGACACATCCACCATAACAGCATTGCCGTTTTTATCAAAATGATTCAATTCCATATCTGTCTATACTTAGCAGATCTCAGCGCCTGCAGGCATCTCTTTCTCCGGTACCATCAGGGAAAGATTTCCGTCTGCATCCTCTGCACAGAGGATCATACCCTCGCTGAGGATTCCGGCAAGCTTGGCAGGCTTCAGGTTTGTAACGACCATAACCTTTTTGCCCACCATTTCCTCTGCGGAATAATGAGCCTTGATTCCGGATACGATCTGACGAACCTGGCTTCCGATCTTAACCTGAGAGCAGAGAAGTTTTCTGGATTTCTTAACCTCCTCACAGGCGATGATCTCACCAACCTGGAACTGCAGCTTCTCAAAATCATCGAAAGTGATCTCCGGCTTTGCCTCGATATCGATCACATTCTCTGTTTTCTCCTCTTCTACCTCTTCCTTCGGCTCTTCTTTCGGCTCTTCTTTCTTCGGATGAAGCTTCTCAACCTTCTCAAGAACCTCTTTCAGGTCAAGTCTCGCAAAAAGGATCTCCGGTTTGTCGGTTACGCGGTTTCCTGAAGGATAAAGACCAAACTGCTCCATCTCCTCAAGAGTTCTCTCGTTTGCGTTGAGCTGTACAAGAATACGCTCTGTTGTACGCGGCATAAAGGATTTCAGAAGAGATGCGCCGATGCAGATTCCCTCAACCAGGTTGTAGAGAACGGTTGCAAGACGATCCTGCTTTGTCTCATCCTTTGCAAGTGCCCATGGCATTGTCTCGTCGATATATTTGTTGCAGCGTTTAAACAGAGAGAATACCTCTGTGATAGCATCTGCCACACGAAGCTTGTCCATTTTTGCGGAAACGTTCTTCGGAACCTGAAGGATGAAGCTCTTAAGATCCTCATCAACCGGCTCAATAACATTCTTATTCTCAACGACTCCGTTAAAATATTTGTTGGACATGGAAATTGTACGGTTTACAAGATTTCCAAGTGTGTTTGCAAGGTCGGAATTCAGTCTCTCAACCATCAGCTCCCATGTGATCACACCGTCATTCTCAAATGGCATTTCGTGGAGTACAAAATAACGGACAGCATCTACACCGAAGAACTCAACCAGCTCATCTGCATAGATTACATTTCCTTTGGATTTACTCATCTTACCATCACCCTGAAGAAGCCATGGATGTCCGAATACCTGTTTCGGAAGCGGCAGATCCAGTGACATCAGGAAAATCGGCCAGTAAATTGTATGGAAACGGATGATGTCTTTACCGATCAGATGCAGGTCTGCAGGCCAGAGTTTGTTAAACTGTTCTGTGCTTTCGCCATCGCAGTCGTAGCCGATTCCTGTAATATAGTTTGTAAGGGCATCAAGCCATACATATACTACGTGTTTCGGATCAAAGTCTACCGGGATTCCCCATTTGAAGGAAGTTCTGGATACGCAAAGATCCTGAAGTCCCGGGAGAAGGAAGTTGTTCATCATCTCATTTTTACGGGATTCCGGCTGGATGAAGTCCGGGTGTGTATTGATGTAGTCAATGAGTTTGTCGGCATATTTGCTCATTTTGAAGAAGTATGCTTCTTCTTTTGCAGGTACACATGGGCGGCCACAGTCCGGACATTTGCCGTCTACAAGCTGGGATTCTGTAAAGAAAGATTCGCATGGTGTACAATACATTCCTTCGTAGTGTCCTTTGTAGATGTCGCCTTTTGCGTACATTTTTTTGAAGATTTTTTTGACCTGTTTTTCGTGGTCTTCATCTGTGGTACGGATGAATTTGTCGTAGGATGTGTTCATCAGATCCCAGATTCTTTTGATCTCACCGGATACGTTGTCTACGAATTCTTTTGGAGTGATTCCGGCTTCTTCGGCTTTTAATTCGATTTTCTGACCATGTTCGTCGGTTCCTGTCTGGAAGAATACGTCATAGCCCTGCTGACGTTTGTAGCGGGCGATGGCATCGGCTAAAACTACTTCATAGGTGTTGCCGATGTGCGGTTTGCCAGATGTATAGGCAATGGCGGTAGTGATGTAGTATTTCTGTTTTTCCATGGTTTGTTGTCTCCTTTTTTGAATGTGGACGCTCCGGAAAATATAATTGTTTTCTGTGCGGTTTCGGGAGCTAGGAACTCTAAGTGTCTGAAAATCAGCTAAAACCATTCGAAAAAATCTCAAACTCGCTTCGCTCAGACAGTGAGATTTTTTCGAATAACGCAGATTTCCAGGCACTAAGAGTTGCTACACTCCCTGCAAATGCACAGAAAACAATTATATTTTCCGAAGCTGGTGTTTAAAAATGGTAACAACTGCTCCTTATTTATGGAAGAAAAACATAAATTCTTCATAGTAGGAAGGAACTGGTGTTGGGGGAAATAATTCCTCTCTGTCGCAGTGTGATCCTGCCCGGAGGGCTTTTTTATGTTATAGGAACATTACAGAGTAATTTCCTATAACATAAAAAACGTCTCCTCAGATTATCTGAGAAGACGAGTATTACCCGTGTTACCACTTCTGTTCGTTTCCGGGCTCGCGCGGGGAAACCTTGGGAGGTACGTTGTGATACCTCTACGCTGTAACAGGCGTGCCTGTCGCTGCCTAAAGCTGTTGGCTCTCAGCAGTGCCTCTCGGAAGCCATCTTCAACCTGCTCCTTGCATATCCCTCTCAGCCTTTGAATCTGTGATATATGATCCATGGGGATTTCTCTGTAATACGGTCTGCGGATCTACTCTCTTCTTCAATGAGTTTGTGTTATTTCGTGACAGCACTCCGCTCTGTGATCGTGGAACGCTGTTAGCTATAGGAAATAGTTATTTCCTGTTATAGGGAAAATATAGCACATTTTGGTGGATTTGTAAACCCACATCGTTATTGTTCACTCCGTTCTCAGTAACCAAACTATAACAATTCTATAAAATAATAATTTTATATCTTGACAATTTCAATCCAATATTGTATAGTATCAATATCAGTAATGATTATCGTTATTGAACAGATTATAACTGCAACTATCCTGAACAGTTATGATAAATCATTTGCGAGTAAACAGGGAAGGGAGGAATACCATGGCGACACTGAAATACAGCCGTCAGAGGGAATCGATTAAAGAGTTTCTAAGAACCAGAACAGATCATCCTACTGCCGATGTGGTATATGAGAATATGAAGCTCATCTATCCGAATATCAGCCTCGGTACGGTATATCGCAACTTATCTCTGCTGGCTGATCTGGGAGAGATTAAGAAGCTTTCCTCTTTCGCCGGAGCGGATCACTTTGACGGGCGGACCGAGAGGCACTGCCACTTCATGTGTATCAGATGTGAGCGGATCATCGACCTTGAGAGCGAGGGAATTCACCACATTATGGATCTTGCAGGTGAGAACTTCAAAGGAAAGATTACTGATTACAGTGCCAGATTCTTCGGCCTGTGTGAGGACTGCCTGAAAGAGACAGAAGGCAACTCTGATAGTTCAAAGTAGTTTTTGCTTACATCATTAGTGGCCAAATTGGGAATAACAACTAATGATAAAAAGTTGCAAAAAAGCTAAAATTAAACTTGACTTTTTCAATCAAGTATGGTAATCTAAAATCACAGAAAACAGTAATGATTACTATTATTAAAAGATTACTTTTTCTGCCGCACAGACGGAAAGCAGTAAGAACTAAACGATGCTGAGATAATCAATTTATTTTCTGGCATCCCTAATAAATTCATTAAAAAGAAAAGGAGATTTTAATTATGACAAAATGGGTATGTAGTGTATGTGGTTATGTTTATGAAGGTGAGAAAGCTCCGGAAGCCTGTCCTGTATGTAAGGCACCGGCTGATAAATTCGTAAAGCAGGATGGCGAAATGTCATGGGCTGCTGAACACGTTGTAGGTGTTGCTCAGGGATCCAGCGAAGACATCATGGCTGATTTAAGAGCAAACTTCCAGGGTGAATGCTCTGAAGTTGGTATGTATCTTGCAATGGCAAGAGTTGCTCACAGAGAAGGATATCCGGAAATCGGTTTATACTATGAAAAAGCAGCTTATGAAGAAGCAGAACATGCTGCTAAATTCGCTGAATTATTAGGTGAAGTTGTAACAGACAGCACAAAGAAAAACCTTCAGATGCGTGTAGAAGCCGAGAACGGTGCTACAGCTGGTAAAACAGACCTTGCTAAACGTGCAAAAGCTGCTAACCTTGACGCTATCCATGATACAGTTCATGAAATGGCAAGAGATGAAGCAAGACATGGAAAAGCATTCGCTGGTCTTCTTAAGAGATACTTCGGAGAATAATTTCATAACAGGAATTTTAAAAGGGAGAGCCGAAATAATCGGTTCTCCCCTTTTTTACTCATTGATTATTCTTTCAAGAAATTTATAAAAAATTTCACTGATACATCTGCCATGTTTTATATTGTGCCACCCAGAAGCATGGTATATGAATATTTTTTGCTGGTATTCTTGTAATTTATCTCTAAATAGTGCTGGCTATCCAGAGTAATGATACTTCCACTCTTAATCTTTTTCCGTGCCCCGGTTCCATATTCGCAGAAATATAAACTATCTAATTTGTAACCCTTCTTAACAGCAATATTTATTTTTCCTTTTTTTGCAGTACCGAAAGAAGCAAAGTAGTGATCTCCCTTATCAAACTGTTTACTGTAATCTGTTTTTCCAAAAGTACATTTACTCAGTGGATTGGTATAATTGAATACTGAAACTTTGGATTTAAAAGAATATTTTTTTCCATTTTTTCTCTGTATTGTAAATGATACTGTAGTTGTACCTTGTTTATTTCCTTTTATAGCAATCGAGTGATCACCTCTGAACTGCACGTTTTTTACCGTCGCTACACTTGTGTTGCTGGATTTTAAATTCAGGATCTTATCGGATTTCACTGAATTCATTATTCCATATGTTCCCGTTCCATCTGTTCCATTTTCTCTCATAAGCGTTATCGACTTTGCAAATTTAAGAGTGCCGGCCGCCTGTGCTGTTGCTGGTGCTGCTGCAAGATCCGCTACAATAAATGTAAACGCCAGGAATAATGCAATAACCAGATTTTTGACTTTTTTCATATCTACTTCCTCCTTAGACAAATGTTTTTCTTACTGCTTATTTTATTACTTTTCTTACCGACAAGC
>OIBX01000733.1_pt1 | contig 10930 bp, 7 predicted proteins | sample 1581151 | NCBI WGS metagenome assembly OIBX01 (sample SAMEA3882527, study PRJEB24775) | human gut metagenome | biome: human-associated habitat; feature: intestine environment; material: feces | place: Netherlands | collected 2009/2010 | reverse complement strand
GGAAGATTCCGCAGACGCAGCAGATGACAGTTCAGAAGATATGATCGATCCGAATGAAGAACTTGTGCCAATTGATGAAGCACCTGGTATGAGTGCAGACGGCAATGTGGAGGGAATCGAATGATACTGGAATTGAAAGGCATATATAAAGAATATCAGCAGGGGAAAATGAAGGTTCCAGTGTTAAAAAATGTAGACTTTTCTATGGAAGAGGGAGAATATGTCGCAATCATGGGACCGTCCGGTTCGGGAAAATCAACTTTATTAAATTTAATTGGGGGTATGGATATTCCTACTTCGGGTTCTATTTGTGTGAATGGCCAAGAACTTTCTAAATATACCGAGAATCAATTAAGTGAATATCGAGCGCAAAATGTGGGCTTTATTTTTCAATTCTATAACATCTTGCCAACTTTAACGGTCAAAGAGAATGTGGCATTGATTCAGGATATTGCACCGCAGGCCCAAGATGCCGAAAAGGTGCTAAAACAAGTGGGTTTAAAAGCACATATGCATCAATTCCCTAATCAATTATCGGGTGGTGAACAACAACGGGTTTCGATTGCCCGCGCGATTGCGAAAAATCCCAAACTGTTACTCTGTGATGAACCGACAGGAGCTCTTGACTCCAAGACTTCAAGAGATATACTTGTTCTTCTCGAGGAAATAAATGCGAAGTATGGAACGACCATGCTGATAGTAACACATAACAATTCCATCAAGAACATGGTGCACAAGGTTATCTTCATAAAAGATGGCCTTATAAGCAAGGAGTATGAGAACGAAGTGAGAGTTCCTGCGTCAGAATTGGAGGATTTGTAATATGCAGAAGGTTTTGAGAAAAAGGGTTCTGAGGGATCTGAAGGAGAATCTGTTCAGATACATAGCACTTGCATTTCTTATCATCATGGGTATGTATGTCATTGTCTCGCTGATAGGAGCCGGATATACGATCATTGACAATGGCGAGACACATGACGAGGCAAATAAGATAGAGGATGGTCAGTTTTCCGTATTCGTTCCACTGAGCGATGAAGAGATATCCCGGCTTGAGGATGCTGGCGCAGAGGTTGAGGGGATGTTCTACGAGGATTACGATGTCATGGATGGCAAGACTATCAGGGTATTTGCCAACAGGGAGAACATAGATCTTGTGGAATGTGATGAGGGAAATCTTGCGGAGGCTGATGATGAGATAGTTGTTGAGAAGAGATTCAGTCAGGTAAATGATATTTCTGTCGGAGATATAATACAGATAGCAGGAAATGAATTCAAGGTGACAGGAATAGGGACATCACCTGATTATAATGCTCTTTTCAAGGAGATGTCAGATACAGTTGTCGACAGCAAGGTGTTTGGAACAGTATTCGTTACAGAGGGTGCATATGATAAACTTCATGCAACAGGCGAGAGTGTTAAGACAGAGACATATCTTTATGCGTTCAGACTTAAGGGCAAGACCACATGTGATGATGTGAAGGACGCTCTTGAAGACATTAAGGTTGACACAGACAGAATAGATGATGAGTATTTTCAGGAATACTGGGATAGAACTGGCGCAGCCATAAACGATTTCAAGGATGGCATAAAGGATCTTAAGTCAGGCGCAAATGAACTTGCAGATGGACTTGGAGAACTCACTGATAACAACAGGAAGCTCAACAATGCGGCACAGGAGCTGTTTGACGCATACCTTGAACAGGTGTCATCATCTCTCTCAGCGTATGGTTTGGATACAGAGCTCACAGAGGATAATTACAATGACGAGATGACTAAGATTGCCGACAGTCAGGGTGGAATCGTGGCTATGAGTGTCAAGAGTGCCATGAGCGATATTGACAGCATAAAGGTATTCAAGGACGGCATAAAAGAATACACAGATGGAGCTATGGATGCAAAGGATGGCTCTGATGAGCTTGCAGATGGAATGGCAGAACTCAAGAAGGAGATGGATTCATTCCTCAAGGATTACGACACAGATCTTGCAAATATTACATCATTTGTGACAAGTGATGATAATCCGAGAACAGGTGGAGCCGCTGATGACCAGCAGATCAATGTACAGGCGGGATATTTCTTCGGTGTGCTGCTCATGCTTCTGTTCACATATGTCATATCGGTATTTGTTGTACATGGAATAGAGAAGGAGAGCAGCGTCATAGGTGCACTTTATGCCCTGGGGGTCAAGAGAAGAGATCTCATGATGCATTATCTGACACTTCCGGTCATAGTCACAACAGTTGCAGGCATAATCGGTTTCCTGATCGGAATAAGCAATGTTGGAATCCCTGTTCAGATGGCAGATGCATATGCGTATTATTCCATCCATGCTATGGATGTGAAGATCCCGCTGATTCTTATAGTGTATGGTATCGTGATGCCGCCACTGGTAGCGATAGTTGTGAACTACTTCGTTATCAGAAAGAAGCTCTCACAGACAGCTCTTTCACTTATAAAGAATGAGGTCAAGCAGCCGAAGGGCAGCAATGTCGATCTCGGAGACATGGGATTTGTCGGAAGATTCAGAGTCAGACAGATGCTCAGAGAGATGAGAACAGGGTTGACCGTTGTGATCGGAATGTTTATAGCCCTCATATGCCTGATGTTAAGCCTTAACACTGCAACTTTCTGTTCAAAGGTCAAGAAGCAGAATGTGGAGGATACCCATTATGAATATATGTATACATACAAATATCCTACAGAGAATCCCCCTGAGGGCGGTGAGGCAGCGTATGCTAAGACTTTGAAGAAAGAGGTATATGGTTACAACTGGGATGTGACAGTTCTTGGACTTTCAAAGAATACTAAGTATTTTGATGTTGACCTTAAGGATGGCAAGAACAGAGTTGCCATATCATCATCATTTGCTGAGAAATATGGTTATAGTGTGGGTGACGAAATCGTGCTCCACGACGAGGAGAATGATATAGATTATGGTTTTACAGTGGACAGTGTGACACAGTATACTCCGGCATTTTATGTTTTCATGACTATAGATGATGCAAGGGAGCTGTTCGGAGCTGGAAGTGATGAGTACAATGTAGTATTTTCAGACAAGGATCTGGAGGTTGATCCTGCAAGACTTTACGCAACCACAACAAAGACCGATATAGAGTCGGCTGCTGGAATATTTGCAGATCAGATGAGAAGTATGGTTATTATGATAGTTATTATCTCGACACTTATATTCGTAGTGGTAATGTATTTGATGATGAAGGTTATGATTGACAGATCAGCATTCTCGATTTCATTGATAAAGGTGTTTGGTTTCAGGACGAAGGAGATCAGAAAGCTATATCTGGATGGCAATTTCTTCATAATCGCAATCGGAGCAGCCATATGCCTGCCACTTGCAAAGCTTATAATGAGTGCAGTGTATCCTTCTCTGGTGTCAAATGTAAACTGCGGCGTCAAGCTGACATTTGCCCCATGGCTCTGGGCTGTGCTTTACGGCGGAATACTTGTCCTGTATTTCATAATCAACAGAGTTCTTGTTGGCAGGCTGAACAAGATCGTGCCGGCTGAGGTGCTGAAGAACAGAGAGTAAAGATAGTGGCAGTATGATATAAAAGTACCTTAAAATAATATATGATTGCGGAGACGGTATAAATAATCGTCTCCGTTATTTTGTGTGAAAAATTTGTCTGAAAAGCGGATAGGTATTGTGATTGTTGGCGGGACTATACGGGATATATACGCGTTTTTTCTTGCACAATGTGCAGTTTATATTGTAAAATCATATATGATATGCAAAAAAGTAATAGGAAAAGAGAAGTACAGATATGGAGAAATTACTTAAGATCATTGCCGATGTGAATTCATCGGTGAACAATTTTATATGGGGAGTGCCATCCATGATATGTATCGTGGGCGTGGGACTGTGGCTCCTCATAAGAAACAGGGGGGTTCAGTTTACAAAGTTTGGATACGCGTTCAAGCATACGTTTGGAAGGATATTCAACAAGAAGGAGACTTCAGATGGTGCCATCAGTCCTTTTCAGGCCATGTGTACGGCGCTAGCGGGAACGGTTGGAACGGGAAATATAGCCGGTGTTGCTGGAGCCATCGCCATAGGCGGTCCTGGTGCGGTATTCTGGATGTGGATCTCAGCACTTCTCGGAATGGGAACAAAGTTTGCAGAGGTCGTACTTGCAGTGTTCTACCGTGAGAAGGATGCGAATGGTGACTGGGTCGGTGGACCAATGTATTACATCAAGAATGGCCTTGGCAAGAATGCTTACTTCCTGGCTATAGCATATTCAGTCCTCGGTATACTCACAGTGTTCGGAACAGGAAATGCAACACAGGTCAATACCATCACAACAGCTATAGATTCAGCACTTTTTAATTATAATCTGGCTGACAAGAGCAATACATTTACAATCAATCTTGTGATAGGAATCATGATAGCTATTCTTGTTGGTCTCATACTTATAGGAGGAATCAAGAGAATAGGAAGTGTGACAGAGAAGCTGGTGCCATTCATGGCTGCTATGTATATCATCATGGCTATAATTCTTGTAATAATCAATATCAAGAGTGTGCCGGGAGTGTTCGCTTCTATATTTGAAGGTGCATTCAATCCGAAGTCCGTGACCGGTGGAATAGTTGGAAGTCTGTTCCTCAGCATGAGAAAGGGTGTATCGAGAGGTATTTTCTCCAATGAGGCAGGTCTTGGTACAGGATCCATAGCCCATGCATGTTCTGATGTAAAGCATCCGGTGCAGCAGGGACTCTGGGGAATATTCGAGGTATTTATCGATACTATAGTTATATGTACGCTTACGGCACTAGTAATACTGTGCAGTGGAACTGAGGTAGCCTACGGACAGGCTGCAGGAGCCGATCTCACGATCAACGGCTTTGTTGCAACCTACGGCAACTGGATATCGATATTCACAGCGGTGGCTTTGTGCTGTTTCGCGTTCTCAACCATACTCGGATGGGGACTTTACGGTTCAAGATGTGTCGGATTCCTGTTTGGAAGTAAGCTTATCAAGCCGTTCATGGTTGTGTATGCATTTGTCGCAATCATCGGTGCGACCATGGATCTCGGACTTCTCTGGGATATAGCGGACACCTTCAACGGACTTATGATCATACCTAACCTGATCGCAGTATTCATGCTGTCAGGTACAGTTGTGAAGCTTACCCGTGAGTATTTTCAGGATGGACCGGGCAAGTTTGGGGTTGAGACCGGCAAAGAGAACTGATAAATGAAAGGGACTTTTATATGGAAGAAATATCAAGTGAGATTTCTAACAAGTATGCGATACTTATCGATTCAGAGAATGTATCGGCAAAATATATTGAGAGTATATTTGATGAGCTGTCAAGGCTCGGCTCAATAACGGTGCGGAAGATATATGGGGATTGGTCAAAGAATAACAATGGCTGGGACAAGGATTGTCTGCTGTCATATTCTATACAGCCTGTACAGCAGTTTTCATACACGGCGGGAAAGAATTCAACGGATTCGGCCATGATAATAGATGCGATGGATCTTCTCTATACGAGCAATATAGATGGATTCTGTCTGGTGACAAGCGACAGCGATTTCACTAGGCTTGCATCAAGACTCAGGGAGGCTGGCAAGCAGGTCATCGGAATGGGAGAACGCAAGACTCCGAAAGCGTTCGTGAGTGCGTGTACAAGCTTCAAGATCCTTGATTCACTGGTGACAGAGGATCTCAACAAGCCGGCATCGAAGAATGCCATGCTTGAGGCTGCGGCTGTGGACGAGTCATATATCACAAGCATAAGGGACATAAAGAAGACGGTCTACAATATAATAGATGAGAACGATGACAAGGATAAGAAGACTCATATGGGTGAGATCGGAAGCCGCCTTGTGAACAAATATCCTGACTTTGACGTGAGAAATTATGGATATTCCAAGCTGTCAACATTCCTCAGTGAGGAGTTTGACGATCTGGATATAGACAGCGGCAGGCAGAAATTTGTGTCCATCAAGAACCATATCGATCCTAAGAGTGCTGTCAAGCTGCGCATAGTGAGACTTCTCACGGAGAATTCTGACACTATGTACAATATGGGACTGCTGAATACAGAACTTAAGAATATTATACCCGGATTCAGCATAAAGAAATATGGATACAGTAAGTTTTCAAGCTTTCTCAAAAGCTTCGGTTGTTTTGAGATCGTGGGAGACAGGGTAAAATTGACAGATAAGTAGAAAGTGTTTAATGCTTAAATATGTCAAAATTTAGAAAAAATGCCAAATAAATTAACGCTTTTTGTTGAAAATCAATAAGAATAGTGATAAATTGAAAATGTGGGTTTTCAGGTACAGAAAATTCACTATGGGGGAAGAAGTGTACGTGCATATTAAGGAGAGGCATAATCTATGATACTTATTGATACTCAAAAAGAGGAGTTTAGCAAATTAAAAGACATACGTGTTTTTGGACGTATAAGTCATGAGAACAGATTCAACAAGAATCTGCTCGTAATAGGTCTTGGGGGACTTGGAGGCAGGACCGTTTGCGCGCTTAAGGGTATGCTGATGGATAACATCACACCCGAGGATAACATTAATTTCCTTATGATAGATTCAGATATAGCAGAGATGGAGGCTACCATAGATGATAGCAAGGAGGGTGTAGGTTTCAATGCCCTTGAGGTTATCAGTATATACAGACCGGACATTGAGAATGTTCTGGAGAATGGAATCCAGAAGAATCCGATCCATGAGAATCTTGCAAACTGGATGGATCCTGAATTCCCGGCTATCACGATAGGAAGAGACGGAGCAAAGGGGAACAGACAGATTGGACGTCTGATGTTCTCGAATGCATATACGGATGTCAGAATGCTCCTTTTTGATAAGCTTCAGGATGTATACGACAAGACGACGGAGGGAACAGTCGATGTTCTGATCGTATCCGGAATCGCCGGAGGAACCGGAAGTGGAATCCTCTCAGATGTCGCATATAACATACGTGCGTATGGCAAGGCGAAGAAGTGGAACAATCTGAGGATTGGCGGTTGCCTGCTCACACCGGATGTATTGTTCGGTCATAAGGCTGTATATGAAGATACAGAGCTTGTGGCGAGACTCAATGCAAATGGATGTGCGACCCTCAAGGAAGTTGATTATTATATGAAGCTCTCCGAGAAGGATGACAACTATACATTTATCAGTAAGTCAAACAAGATGGTCATCAGGGAGAATCTCTTTGATGCCTGCATGCTTGTATCAGGTAGAAAGGACGAACAGGGCTACATACCTGAGGGATACATCACAAGGGATACAGCAAGCTTCCTCTACAGGCTAGCCAGCAACAAGTTCATTGGCAACAATGACGTGGAGAACGACAGGAAGCTTCTCAGGGATGTATTTTTTGAGAATGAGGGATATTCCATCACGAACTGGAAGATGGAGCACAGTGACGAGAATATCAAGAAGTCAAACTGCTATTACAAGGTAGTAAGCGAGGCTGACTACCATATTCCTATCAAAGAGATAGAGAATATGTGTGAGAATGATCTGTTTTCCCAGGCATATAAGGGATTGTTCAGATCTCCGTTCAAGGAGGGCAATGCCGAGGAGGATATTAAGAATGTACTCACAGAGCTCACTGTATTCTTGCAGGAGGAGCAGGGTGAGGATATCAAACTTGCCGTGAACGGTCTCATACAGTACGGTCAGATCACCAAGCCTACATATAAGATGATAAAGAAGAATACGGACGGTCTTCGAGAGGGCTTTGCCAAGAAGATGGAGAACTTTGAGAAGGAACTTCCGGTTATCATAAAGTCGATGAAGAACAAGCTTTGGAGTTCACTTGATGATGTGATATCCAAATATATGAATGAGTTTGGCCCATATGGCGCAATAGATGTCATAGGTGCACCGAGTGCCGGTGTAACAGATTCCACAAAGGGTATGATGGCTGAAGTCAGAAAGCTTGAGAAGATGATGAAGGATTATACACCGTCGGGTGAATATACCAGAATCATTGATTCCATCAAGACCATTGTTGCGAAGAGATTCTTCACTTTCCCTTCAGCGAAGAGGGAGACTGAGAATGGTTATTTCGATGCATGCATCAAGGAAGCACTTGCTGCGGAGAGAACAAAGCTTATAGATGAACTCGATGCACAGGATCTGTTTGGAGATACACTTAGATGGCTTCAGCAGAGGGCAGAGAGACTTGACGAGATATATTCACAGTTTGGAGAGGATCTGAAGAATTCCATCGAGGATCTTGCGAATAACGGTGATAAGGCTGTTGGCAATATACTCAAGAAAGCCAAGAGACATGAATTCCTTCCGACTGATTATGTCACATCCAGAAGGATAAAAGAGATGGAGACAGGGATCATCAAGCTCATGCTGGACAACGAGTCCAATATAGACAGTGGAAGAGTTGTTCCTGTCAAGGATGAGATGGAGAAGATATACAGAGAGCTATTTTCCGGTGTCGGAGCATATGGTCCTGAGAAGATGTTCACAGTGGCATTTGCTGATAAGAAGCTCACGGAGCAGGATCTCAACGTTATGTACGGATCTCCGATCAACGACAGGAGAACATCCATCATGGAGGAGGCTGCCAGGGCGTTTGTGGATGATATATCAGAGGAACAGCCTCTGTGTGTTCTTGCTGACGGATATAAGGAGAAGCTTCTTGCAAAGAAATATATATCGGTTCCAAATGTGATGCCGTATTTCAGCAAGGCAGTCAAAGCGATATTGATGGCTCCACCTTACAATGAGAAGGAGGATTCAATAACGCTCAATCCGGGTGAGATAGAGATCTCGATCGATGATATATTTGTCGGTGTTCCGGTATCCATGATGCAGTGTGCGATGGAGATGCAGATGGCTTATAATGCAGTATATGATTACAAGGGACTTCATATTGATGAGGTGAACAAGGATATGAAGAGCTTCCCTGATTTTGTCACAATATAGGTTAGTTTATACAGCCCTTTAATATGCGAGTATTAAGGGGCTGTATTGTTGTTATGACCATGGCGTATTTGGTAGAAAGAGATGGAATTGGATTTGAATAAATCTTTTAACGGATACAGAGCATATATAATGGATACGGGGGCATTTGCTGACGATGGGATATATGGCAGATGTCTGGATACAGTATCGGAATACAGAAGGTGTAAGGTGGAACGTCTCAGGAGGCGGGATGACAGGAATGCCAGTCTTGCAGCGGGAATCCTGCTTGCACATGCTCTCAGGGAATGTGCCGGAATTGATGAACGGCTGGTCACGTATGAGAAGAATAAGGCGGGAAAGCCGTTTATAAAGGACATTCAGTTTTCGATAAGCCATGCCGAGGGTTGTGTGGCGGCTGCGATAGGCAGTGAGCCTTGTGGTATAGACGTTGAGAGAGTCAGAAGGATACCGGACAGCATAGTTAACCGCCTGTATTCGGATGAGGATAAAAAATGTGTGATGTCGTGTGCACACCCGGAAATATACAGCACATGTGTGTGGACAAGGCGCGAGGCGTACAGCAAGATGACCGGAACAGGCATACTTATGAAGGATGAGGAACAGCAAATGGTCATGGACAATGCACATATGGAGAAGAAGAATATCTGGCTGGGCAATTATGCCGTATGCAGGGCTGAGTGTGACGGCCGTATGCATATGGATGAAATAGCGGATCCTGCGCATGCAGAGGGAGATATGAATATAGACTTTATAGCTGCATTTTGCGCAGCTTCTGATGGAACTTTTTCACCGGATATTAAGATGATTGATTCGGCTGATATTGTGTGTTATTATGTTTAATTAGGTGTATTAGGAAGAACTACATAAGGAGAAAAAAATGAGTAAAAAAGCTACAAAGGCGCTTAACAATAAATATTATGTCGCAAGATATAATGCGTCTAAGGTGAACGATAACCTTACAAGCAGGGAGAAGAGTGCAGAGGTGCTCAATATAGACAGGACAAGGCTTTCAAGAATAGAGCTTGGCACAGTAGTTCCGTACCCTGAGGAGGTACTTTCCATGTCAAAGGCGTATGACATACCCGAGCTCTGTAACAGCTATTGTTCAGGCGACTGCCCTATAGGAAAAGAGACGGTGAAGCCGATAAATGCGGACAGCCTTGACAGGCTCATACTTCAGTTCCTCGGATCCTCCAAGAAGATGGAAGATATATCTGAGCAGCTTATAGAGATCACCGCTGATGGAATAGTCGATGAGACCGAGGTTGCAGCTTTTGATGCTGTCCTTGAGGAGCTGGAGAAGATGTCTGTGAATATACAGTCGCTTATGCTCTGGGCTCAGAAGAACAGGGACATTTTGAAGAATAAGAATCAATAAATTGTATATGAGGAAAAGATAATGGATGACAAGTTAAGAGAAGAGATCAACAGAAGAAGGACATTTGCCATAATTTCACATCCTGATGCAGGTAAGACTACACTCACAGAGAAGTTTCTGCTCTTTGGCGGCGCAATAAACACAGCGGGATCTGTAAAGGGAAAGGCAAATTCCAAATATGCAGTGTCAGACTGGATGGAAATCGAAAAAGAACGTGGTATTTCTGTTACCTCTTCGGTATTGCAATTTAAGTATGATGATTTTTGCATCAACATCCTGGATACACCGGGACATCAGGACTTCTCAGAGGATACGTATCGTACCTTGATGGCTGCAGATTCCGCAGTCATGGTCATTGATGCTTCCAAAGGTGTCGAAGCTCAGACGATCAAATTGTTTAAGGTTTGCGTTATGCGCCATATTCCAATCTTTACGTTTATCAATAAAATGGACCGAGAGGCGAGGGATTCCTTCGAATTGCTAGATGATATCGAGTCCGTACTCGGCATCCGCACCTGTCCGGTAAACTGGCCAATTGGATCTGGAAAACGTTTTAAGGGCATTTATGACCGCCGTGCCAAAACCGTCCGCACTTTTGAATCGGTATCTACCGG
>OIBX01000719.1_pt1 | contig 11104 bp, 10 predicted proteins | sample 1581151 | NCBI WGS metagenome assembly OIBX01 (sample SAMEA3882527, study PRJEB24775) | human gut metagenome | biome: human-associated habitat; feature: intestine environment; material: feces | place: Netherlands | collected 2009/2010 | reverse complement strand
TCAGAAAATACGTGATACATTTGACACAGATGTAGTTAAGGTATTTGTTTGTTTACCGGATATGGAGTTCGATACAATGAATCTGGATGAGAGTAAGCAAGTTGCGGAGATGTATTATAGTTATGATGGAGAAACAATAGGATATATAATTAATATGCCATATAGAGATAGCTCATGGGGAGTGGATTTTGAAGATTCTATAGAAAAGGAATATTCAAAATCTGTAAATAATTGTGAAATTAAGATAACATTATATAAGCTAAAAGATAATGAAAAATCAGGATGTGTAGCAAAGTTTAAATATGGAAGTATAGAATATTTATTAACAGGAACAATGAAACAACAAGATTTCGAAAAAATTTTAAAAAATTTATTTTTTCCAAAATAAATGCGACAGTTTTTTGAAAGTTATGTGTATTAATATATGAGGGCGAAAAAATAAGTACGAATGGAGGTGAAATATGAAGAGGAGATTAGTGTCTATGTGTCTGGCAGTAATGCTGGTCGGAGGATTATCGCTGTCGTCAATGCAGGAAGTTAGAGCTGCAGGAAATAAAGTGATTGATGGATCGGAATTAACCCATGATGAGGAATCAATAGGTTATGATACCAAGATTACCAGAGGTGAAGATTTGATGACGGGTTATTCTAAATGCACGAAGCTCGCAGAAGGCAAGATATATGTTGGTGGGACGACGATTGCAAGACATGTAGTTGACAGCGTACAAATAGGTGTACTTGTAGAACGCGCCAAAGAAGAAGATACAAAATGGTCTTACTACGACGGATGGCAGAAAGAAAACCTGAATATGAATCGTGTAACTTCTAACAGGACGTTATACGTCGAAGGTGATTATTATTACCGTGTACGTTGCACACATGCAGCTAACAGCGACGTGAGCAGTTCTTTTACAAATGGCGTTTATGTTGAATAGCACAATCCTTAAAAGAGCATAGAAGCAAAAAACACAACACAAGAAGCAAAAAAACAGTAAAGTTAAAAAAACGACGATGAATGTTTAAAGTAGAACAATAGGACGGAATAACTCGAGGTAATTAAAGGACCGAAGGTCCGATGCAAGCAGAAGATTATAAAGCAGTGGTAAAAGATGTAGTTGGCAGGGATTGAAAAATAAGGTAGTTTATAACAAGGCAAAGACGTAAAAATATGTAATTATAATGTATAACAAAAAAACCATAAACTAATAAAGACAAATATCCATAAAACAAATAAAAGATAAGTAATGCATCAATACTAGTGAACGAAAAACAATTAAAAAAGTAACAATTGTAACAAGTAAACGAAACACTGAATAAAGATCGAAATCTTGCAGTATGAGTACATAAAAAAGAAGGTATCCCCATAAAAGGCTACAAGTCTTCCCCGATAAGGGGAGGACAAGTAGCCTTTTTTTTCTGTAGTTATGAAATTCGTAGAAAATTATTCTCCAAGAGCCTGTTTTAAAGCTTTGGATAACTGGTCAGGGCAAGATGTTGGTCTTGCACCACATTTTGTTCCTTCCAGACGTTTGATCACTTCGTGAGCGTCCATTCCTTTTACAAGGCTGCTGATTCCGGCTGTATTTCCGGCACATCCGCCTACGAATTCTACATTTGCGATTTTATCTCCGTCAAGTTCTACATGAATCAGTCGAGAACAGACTCCTGATGGTTTGTAATCCATATCTATTACCTCCTGTTGCTTTTGTAAATAATTGTTTTATTGTCATACGTCTCAGATTATAACAGAGATTCTGTCTGTTTGCTACTTATTTCGCCGGTTGAAATCGAATTTTCTATAAGATATAATAGGGCATAGACGAATTAATATAGAAAATATCGTAATAACAGGAGGACATAGAGCTATGATAGGTATTATCGGAGCAATGGAAGAAGAAGTGGCAGAACTTAAAAAAGATATGCAGATCGATGAGACTATAGAACAGGCAGGGATGGTATTCTGCAAAGGTTCATTGGGCGGCAAAGATGTTGTTATTGTAAGAAGTGGTATCGGTAAGGTGAATGCAGGAATCTGTGCACAGATCCTGGTGGACAGATTTGATGTGGATACATTGATTAATACCGGTATTGCGGGTTCACTGGATGCACAGATCGATATCGGAGATATGGTGATCTCGACAGATGCACTGCATCACGATATGGATGCGACGATATTCGGAGATCCGGCAGGACAGATCCCAAGAATGGACACACTGTCATTCCCGGCAGATGAAAAACTGGTCAAGAAGGCAGTAGCAGCAAATGAGAAAGCCAATCCGGATATTCACACATTTACCGGAAGAGTGGTAAGCGGCGATCAGTTTATTTCGGATAAAGATGTGAAGGAAAGAATCTCATCATTATTTCATCCGATGTGTGTAGAGATGGAAGGTGCGGGAATTGCCCAGGCAGCTTACCTGAACAAAGTTTCGTATGTCATCATTCGTGCAATTTCGGATAAAGCTGACAACAGCGCGACTATGGATTATCCAACGTTTGAAAAGAAGGCAATTGCCCACAGTGTAAGACTTATGAAGGAATTACTGCCGATGATCTAGGTATAAGTGAAAAGGCATACAATTTAAAATATCACAGAATGTGCCCGGAACTGACATGATATGTGGTTTTCCGTGCGAAATATAAGGAACGAAATTAAGCGCCCTTCTGTTTGATTTACAGTATAATGCAAATCAAAAGGAGGGCTTTTATTATGCTGGAAATGTTATTGGACAAGAAGTTACTGTTCGTACTCATGGGGATCCTGACCGGATTTGGTGTGGTGGACAAGTGTATCGTGAGTATGACGATGAAACGTATGGTGGAGGCGGCGGGAAGTATGAGTAAGAGTAACCACCCGCTGATGCGCCTGGTCCGTGCGAAATTCGAACACGCATGTATGATCAGCGATACGGTGGAAAACGTAGGGGTATTTGTGGATAAGTATCTGTATGAGTATAAAGTCTGTGGATTACGACTTCACACGCTGCGCAGACTGGAGAAGATATGTGCGGGACTGCTTATCGTAACCGGACTTGTCGGTGCGGGACTGAGTTATCAGGTATATGGCATGGGAGATGCTGTCCTGCGGATGGGTGCATGTGGCGCAGGACTTGGAATCCTGGTATGGCTGTTCCATCTGACAACGGATGAGAATTATTGCATGCAGATGGCAAAGAACTATATGGTAGATTATCTGGAAAATGTATGTCTCCACAAGTATGAAAAGGCAAATCAGAAAGAACGCACCGGACGAAGAGACAGTGTGATCAAAACAGACGAGACAAATGATACAAAAGAAGAAAAGGCAGAAAAAGAGGACAAAACGGAGCAAGAAGAAAAAGAAGAATCTGTTCCGGTATCCGGCTCCGGTGTTGTGCAGATGCAGCGTGAGAGCCGCAGAAAAGAAAGAGTAAAGGAGAACGCCAGGAACCTGGCAAAAGCATCGGCGCGGCTTGCCGGTACAGACGGGAGTAAAAGGACAGAAGATATATTGCAAGAAGAGGTACAAAGTACCGGGACTCTGGCCGGTAATGCGCAGGCAATGGAGATTAAAGGAAATGCCGATAAGGAGTCTGCACAGGAAGATGTACAGGAAGAAATACCGAAAGAAGACACCATACGTGAGCTTCCAAAGGATGAGATGATCCGCCAGATCCTGCGGGAGTTTATGGCTTGATAATATAATGTTATTTTGCTAAAATATACGCATGAATAATATATTTGATAAATTAAAGGTTTACAGCGATTCTGACTACTATGCATTCCATATGCCGGGCCACAAGAGAAATCTGGATCTGATGGACGGGACATCTCCGTACCGGATCGATATTACAGAGATTGATGGCTTTGATGATCTGCATCATGCAGAGGGAATTCTAAGAGATGCGCAGGAAAGAGCAGCAAGAGTTTACCATGCGGACGAGACACATTTTCTGGTGAATGGAAGTACGGTTGGAATCTTAAGTGCAATATTAGGAACAACTGAAAAAGGAGATTCCATACTTGTGGCAAGAAATTGCCACAAGTCTGTGTATCATGCGATATATCTGAATGAATTGGATCCGGTCTACCTCTATCCGAAATTCGATACGGAACAGGGACTGAGCACAGAGATTGATGTTGCGGATGTACAGAAAGCACTGGAAGAACATCCGAAGATCCGCGCGGTGATGATCGTGTCACCGACATATGATGGTGTAGTGTCGGACATCGAAAAGATTGCAAAGATTGTGCATGCAAAAGGGTGTCCGCTGATCGTGGATGAAGCACACGGTGCGCATTTCGGATTTGATCCGTATTTCCCAAAGAGTGCGAATATATATGGTGCGGATCTGGTGATCAACAGTCTTCATAAGACGCTTCCGGCGCTGACACAGACGGCGCTTCTGCATGTGAACGGGGACATGGTGAAGCGAAGAAAAGTGAAACAGTATCTGGATATGCTGCAGACGAGCAGTCCGTCGTACATATTGATGGCGAGTATCGATGCGTGTATCGGAATGCTGGAAGAGACACTTGAAACGCATTCGGATGCAAGATCAGATTATAAATATAAAAATATTTTTTCTGAGTATGCCAATCGCATTGAAGCACTTCGCAAAGATCTGAAACGGCTTAAGTATCTGAAAATTATCCAGACTGATAATACAGACCGCTATGACAGATCCAAATTCGTGATCTCCGTAAAACATGCACCGATGTCCAGTCACGAACTGTATGAGATATTACTTCATAGATATCATTTGCAGATGGAAATGCTGGCAGGGACCTATGTTCTGGCTATGACAACTGTGGGAGATACGCAGGAAGGTCTGGACCGGTTGAGAGATGCGTTGCTAGAGATTGATAAAGAGATAGATACCAGGCAGGGCCGGCCGGCTGCTATTGAAACCGACCTCCCACTTTCCGGCAGACAGCCGGCACTTGAAAAAGTGTGGACGATCGCAGAGGCAGTGAACCGCAGGGATAAGATACAAAAACGAAGCTTTGAAGACAGTATCGGATGCATTTCCGTGGAATACGCATACCTCTATCCGCCGGGAAGCCCGCTGATCGTACCGGGTGAGCGTATTACAAAAGAAGCGGTAGAGATACTTCACTGGTATCAGGAACATGATTTTTCGATTGAGGGACTTCAATCGGAAGATGGCATAGAGGTGTGGATAGATGGGTAAGATATACTACATGATGGGTAAAAGCTCTTCGGGAAAGGATACGATTTACAAAGATATCAGAAAGGATCTTCCGGAACTTAAGACTTTAACTTTATATACGACCAGACCGATGCGTGAAGGCGAGAAAGATGGAGTGGAATATTACTTCGTAACGGATGAAATACTTGAAAAATACCGTGAAGAAGGTAAAATAATTGAACTTCGCACCTATCAAACCGTGTATGGGGACTGGAAATATGCTACAATAGATGATGGACAGATTAATCTGGATGAAAATGATTATCTCATGATCGGTACACTGGAGTCTTATATAAAGACAAAAGAGTACTATGGAAATGAGAACCTGATCCCGCTTTATATCGAAGTGGAGGACAAAGAACGCCTGATGCGCGCGATCGTGCGAGAACAGCAGCAGGATCATCCGGGCTATGAAGAAGTCTGCAGAAGATTTCTGGCTGATCAGAAAGATTTTTCGGAGGATAATCTGAAGAAAGCAGGAATTACAAGAAGATATCAGAATGATGATAAAGTACGATGCAAAGAAGAGATAGTAGAGGTAATACGAGATGGGAAGCTTTAAAGATGTGGTTGGCCACAAAGACATATTAAAATATATCAGCAGTGCAGTAGAGAATAACAGGGTCTCTCATGCATATATTCTGAACGGGGAGAGAGGTTCCGGTAAGAAGATGCTGGCGAATCTGTTCGCCATGACGCTTTTGTGTGAGACCGGGGACAATGAACCGTGTGGAAAATGTCATTCCTGCAAGCAGGCAGAGAGTGGCAATCATCCGGACATTATCCGTGTGACACATGAAAAGCCGAACAGCATCAGCGTAGATGATATCCGTACACAGGTGAATAACACTGTGGATATCAAACCATATCAGGGACCGTACAAAGTCTACATTATCCCACAGGCAGATATGATGACACCGCAGGCACAGAATGCGATCCTGAAGACGATCGAGGAACCGCCGTCATATGCAGTTTTCTTGCTGCTGACGGAGAATGCGGAGACATTACTTCCGACGATCAATTCCAGATGTGTAATGTTAAAGCTGCGTAATATCAAAGATACACTGATCAAAAAGTATCTGATGGAGAATCTGGAGATCCCGGATTATAAAGCAGATATGTGCACGGCATTTGCACAGGGTAATATGGGACGTGCGATCATGCTGGCCAATTCCGATCATTTTAACGAGATCAGAGAAGAAGCGGTACAGCTTCTGAAGCATATCAGTGAGATGGAATTAAATGAAATCGTTGCTGCGGTTAAGAATATATCCGTATATAAATTAGAGATCACAGACTACCTGGACATTATCATGATCTGGTACAGGGATGTCTTATTATATAAAGCAACAAAAGAGATTGACAAGGTCGTATTCAAAGACCAGTTACAGAGTATAAAAGAACAGGCGAGAAAGAGCTCTTATGAAGGAATCGAACTGATTCTGGAGAGCCTTGAGAAAGCGAAAGCCAGACTGAAAGCGAATGTTAACTTCGATCTGGTTATGGAGCTTTTGTTCCTGACCATAAAGGAGAACTAATCATATGACGAAGGTAATAGGCGTTAGATTCAGAACTGCCGGGAAAATATATTTCTTTTCACCGGGAAAACTTGAGATCAAGACCGGTGATAAGGTAATCGTTGAGACTGCAAGAGGTGTGGAATTTGGTTCTGTAGTAACCGGACCGAAAGAAGTGGAAGATGACAAGATCACACAGCCACTCAAATCCGTGATCCGTCTTGCGACAGAGGACGATAAGAAAAAAGAAGAGAAGAATAAAGAAAAAGAAAAAGAAGCATTCAAGATTTGTTTAGACAAGATCCACAAACACGGCCTTGAGATGAAACTGATCGATGCGGAATATACATTTGATAATAATAAAGTGCTGTTTTACTTTACGGCAGACGGACGAATTGATTTCCGTGAGCTTGTAAAGGATCTGGCGAGTGTGTTCCGTACCAGAATCGAGTTAAGACAGATCGGAGTGCGTGATGAGACGAAGATCCGCGGCGGGATCGGTATCTGTGGAAGACCACTTTGCTGCCACACGTATTTATCTGAGTTCGCACCGGTATCGATCAAGATGGCGAAAGAACAGAATCTTTCACTGAACCCGACAAAGATATCCGGAGTCTGCGGAAGACTGATGTGCTGTCTGACGAATGAAGAAGAGACATATGAAGAACTGAACAGCCATCTTCCGGCGAACGGAGATCATGTGACGACACCGGAAGGATTAAGAGGAGATGTACAGTCAGTTAACGTGCTCCGCCAGCTGGTTAAGGTTGTTGTGACGCTGGATAATGACGAGAAAGAGATCCGTGAATATCCGGCAGCAGAACTGAAGTTCAAACCAAGACGTAAGAAGAAAGACGTAAGACTTTCGAAAGAAGAGATGAAGGAACTGAAGGCGTTAGAAGAAAAGAACGGAGCGTCAAAATTAGATGATAACTAAATTACTTCCGAATGAAAGACTGGATGATCTGCAGATCAAAGGATATGAGATCATTCAAAGTCCGGGCCGTTTCTGTTTTGGAATGGATGCAGTGCTTTTGTCAGCATTTGCCAGAGTAAAGAAGAATGAAAAAGCACTGGATCTCGGAACGGGAACAGGAATTCTTCCGATACTTCTGGAGGCAAAATATCCGGGACTGCATTATACGGGACTGGAGATCCAGGAAGAGAGTGCAGATATGGCAAGGCGCAGTGTCAGTTATAACGGGCTGGAAGAACGGATCGACATTGTAACGGGAGATATCAAGGAGGCAGCATCCATATTCGGAGCCGCCTCTTTTGGGGTTATTACAACCAATCCCCCGTATATGATCGGAGACCACGGACTGAAGAATCAGAATGAAGCATTGTATATTGCAAGACATGAGGCACTTTGTACACTGGATGATATCTTAAGAGAGAGTGCGAAGATACTGAAAGTCAAAGGAAGATTCTATATGGTCCACAGACCGTTCAGGCTTCCGGAGATCATGACAAAGATGTGTGCGTATGGAATTGAGCCGAAGCGTATGCGGCTGGTATATCCGTATATAGATAAAGAACCGAATATGGTTCTGATCGAGGGAATGAAGGGCGGCAATCCGAGGATGCAGGTAGAACCGCCGTTGGTTGTATATCAGAAAGATGGAAGTTATACGGAGGAACTGCTTGCACTCTACGGAATGAGTCCGTCGTAAGTAAGGAAAATATCACGGCGCAAAAGCCATGGCAGCAGATGGACCGGGCAGATAGATACAGAGCAGGCACCAAACATAAGATGGAGGAGTATGAGATGGCAGGAACATTGTACTTATGTGCAACACCGATAGGGAATCTGGAAGATATGACATTCCGGGCGGTGAGGATATTAAAAGAAGTGGATCTGATCGCAGCAGAAGATACCAGAAACAGTATCAAGCTTCTGAATCATTTTGAGATTAAGACACCGATGACCAGCTATCATGAATATAATAAGATAGAAAAAGGACACAAACTTGTAGAACGTCTGCAAGGCGGTGAGAACATTGCAGTGATCACGGATGCCGGGATGCCAGGAATCTCTGATCCGGGCGAAGAACTGGTGAAGATGTGTCAGGAAGCAGGGATCACGGTTACAGCTGTTCCGGGAGCCTGTGCATGTGTCACGGCGCTTACGATATCCGGACTTGGAACGAGAAGGTTCGCATTTGAGGCATTTCTTCCAACGGATAAGAAAGAAAGACAGGCCGTTCTGGAGGAACTGAAAGATGAGACGAGAACTATGGTCATCTATGAAGCACCGCACAGACTGGTCCGTACATTGAAGACGCTTCAGGAGACTCTCGGTAACAGACGTATCAGCATCTGCAGAGAACTTACGAAGAAGCACGAGACCGTATTTGCCACAACGATCGAAGATGCGCTGGCATATTATGATGTACAGGAGCCGAAGGGTGAATGTGTCATGGTGATCGAAGGAAAGAGCAGAGAAGAGATCCGCAATGAGGAAAAAGCCAGATGGGAAGAGATGAGTATCGAAGAACATATGGAACTTTATCTCGGACAGGGAATGGACAAAAAATCTGCGATGAAACAGGTGGCAAAAGACAGAGGTGTAGGAAAAAGAGATATTTACCAGGCGCTTTTGCTGCAAAAATAGAGAAGAAACTGTTCTGGCAGGTGTTATTCCTGACAAGCAGACATATAGGGGGAGATAAGGCGTATTTTTGACGGATATCCGTTGAAAATACGCCGTTTTTTTTACATCTTGAAATGGCTTTTAACTGGCAAAAACGGGGATTTTGTGCTATAATAAATCTGTATTTTTATGCGCAAAAACAGGAATGAGATCTGGCAGCAGAAATGAGCCGTAAATTCCTGTAACTTTTTAATAGATCATAACAGGAGGAATATCATGGGCGAAACAAATACAGAATACGGAGCGGACCAAATCCAGATTCTGGAGGGTCTGGAAGCCGTACGTAAGAGACCAGGTATGTACATTGGAAGTACATCCAGCCGTGGTCTCCATCATCTTGTATACGAAATCGTGGACAATGCCGTAGATGAGGCACTGGCTGGTTACTGTACAGAAATAAATGTAGCGATCAATCCTGATAACTCCATCACAGTTGTAGACAATGGACGAGGCATTCCGGTAGGAATCAATCATAAAGCCGGCATTCCAGCTGTAGAGGTGGTATTTACCATTCTTCATGCCGGCGGTAAGTTTGGCGGTGGAGGATACAAGGTATCAGGAGGTCTTCACGGTGTAGGTGCATCCGTTGTTAATGCACTTTCTGAATGGCTTGAAGTATCAATCTGCAGAGATGGAAAGAGATATGAGCAGCGTTACGAGCGTGGTAAGACAATGTATCCGCTTAAGGAAGTTGGAGAATGTGGTGATTCTACCGGAACTACTGTTACTTTCCTCCCGGACAAGCAGATATTCGAGGAGACTGTATACGATTACGATATCCTGAAACAGCGGCTTCGTGAAATGGCTTTTCTTACCAAAGGTCTGAAGATCATTCTTACTGACAAGCGGGAAGGTATGGAACGGGAGAAAACTTTCCACTATGAAGGTGGTATCCGTGAATTTGTGACTTATCTGAACAGAAGTAAAGAAGCTCTTTATCCGGAGATCATTTATTGCGAGGGTGAGAAGGACGGTGTGGCTGTTGAAGTTGCCATGCAGCACAATGATTCTTATACAGAGAATACTTACGGATTTGTAAACAATATTAATACTCCTGAAGGCGGTACCCATATTACTGGTTTCAGAAATGCCATTACAAACACATTTAACGATTACGCCAGAAAGAATAAGCTTCTCAAGGACAGCGAGCCAAACCTTTCCGGTGATGATATCCGAGAAGGCCTGACAGCCATTGTCAGCGTTAAAATTGGCAATCCGCAGTTTGAAGGCCAGACGAAGCAGAAACTTGGAAACAGTGAGGCCAGAGGCGCTGTAGACAGTGTTGTAAGCAAACAGCTGGAGATTTTTCTGGAACAGAATCCTGCTGTAGCCAAGGCAACCGTAGAGAAGTCTGTACTTGCCCAGAGAGCCAGAGAGGCAGCGCGTAAGGCCCGAGATCTTACCAGAAGGAAGTCTGCCCTTGACAGTATGTCCCTTCCAGGCAAGCTTGCCGATTGCTCGGACAAGAATCCGGAGAATTGCGAAATCTATATCGTAGAGGGTGATTCCGCGGGTGGCTCTGCGAAGACAGCTCGTAACCGTGCTACACAGGCTATCCTTCCTCTTCGTGGAAAAATACTGAACGTAGAGAAAGCCCGTTTGGACAAGATTTATGCAAACAAAGAGATCAAGGCTATGATCACAGCCTTTGGCACCGGTATTCATGATGATTTCGATATTTCCAAACTGAGATATCACAAGATCATCATTATGACTGATGCCGATGTTGACGGTGCCCACAT
>OIBX01000717.1_pt1 | contig 11146 bp, 7 predicted proteins | sample 1581151 | NCBI WGS metagenome assembly OIBX01 (sample SAMEA3882527, study PRJEB24775) | human gut metagenome | biome: human-associated habitat; feature: intestine environment; material: feces | place: Netherlands | collected 2009/2010 | reverse complement strand
TGTATGATTCCTCTGATATCTCCCACACCATCACCGTTACTGTCTTTAAAACTCTTTGGATATATCTGATATACTACACTTTCTTTCCACCATTTTTTCTCCATGCCAAATCTCCTCGTTTATAATTGTTTAGTATTATTTAACCGCTCCTGTAATAACACTATTCATGATACCCCATACATCTTAGCAAAATCAAGAGGTTTCTCGCGAAACTATAAAAGACAACAAAGTTTATTTCCTGTTTTTATACAGTCTGCACAAAAACAACCAGACCATTCCACCGGCTTACCTGTATACATGCAAAGTTGAAAAAAGGATCCTGTCATTCCCTGACAGAATCCCTCTTTACCAGATAGACTGGATTTTTTATATTTAATTCGTCCAGTGTCTCTCCCTGAATTAATTTCAGCAGACGTTTCAGCGCCACATGCGCCTTTTGCGGAACATCCTGATGAACCGTTGTCAGTTTCGGTCGAACCATACTTGCGTAGACACTGTCATCATATCCTGTAACAGAAATCTGATCCGGAACCATGATGCCTTCATCAAAAAAGAAATTTATCGCTTCCATCGCATTATAATCTGAGGAAAACGCAAGTGCTTTTGCTTCTAAAAAACGTGGGAGAAGCTCTCTGTATTTTCTGAGACGCAATCTTTTTTCACCCGGAATAATTATATATCGGGAGCGACTGCAGAATCCCCCCGATTTTTCCATCGCCTGTTTGAATCCCATCCACCGATAGTAATCACTGTCTCTCTCCGTTTCCGCAACAAACAATGCTTTCTTATATCCACAGGAATACAGGTATTCTCCAATCTGATACCCTCCCGAATAATCATCTATACCGACATTCTGGAAGGTATAAGCACCTTCCGGATAAGCATCGATCAGAATCATTTTCTTGTTTAATCTGCGCGAAAGCCTGCGATACTGTTCTTCATTGTAGCCAAGGATAAGCAATCCCTCTACATTCCATTTTGAGGCAATATCCACTACATTCTGAATACTTTCACCGCCAATAAGCATAACATAATATCCATTTTCTTCCGTTTCCATCTGAATCGTTCCGATCAGTTCTCCCACAAATGGATCCTGAAGTGACTGCATACCATGGGCATAAGAAAATCCGAGTACTACACCTATAATTCTGGAACCATGGCCGGAAAGCATCACGGAACCCATATGCGGAACATAGTTCTGTTCTTTAAGAATAGTCGTGATTTTATCAATCGTTTTCTGGGAAACTCTTTTGGTATTGCCATTTATAACATTAGATACCGTAGTACGGCTGACACCTGCCATTTCTGCAATATCCTGAAGCCGAATCATAAAATCTTCCTCCTCATTTTACAACATTACCTTATGATATGCGCATCCCATCTTTTCCAGCATTTCCATCTCCCGCTTCTGACAGCTGAATATAATTACCTGCCGCTTACTGTCTTTCAGCCAGCGAAGGGTCTGCGCAAGTCTCCTGTCATCATAATAGCCGAATGCATCATCCAGGATCACCGGACATTCTTCCTCGTGAAGAATTTTTGTTGCGGCCATCCGGATTACAAAATAAATCTGTTCCAGAGTCCCACGGCTTACCTGATCCATGGATATCTTTTTACCATTACTCATAAGCTGCACATGCAGATTTTCGTCTACCCAGAGTCTGTTATATTTTCCATCTGTGATGGCATCCATGATTGCAGATACTTCTGTATTCATAAGATCACTTGTCCGGCTCTGCATCTGTGCGGCAAGTCTGGTCAACTGTTCCATAGCAAGTTCAACACCCTGCTTGTTTTTTAATCGCTCTATCTCTTCACTGTTCATCTCATCGAACTCGCCGACTCGTTCCTGCAGATTTTCATACAACACTTCTTTTTCATGATAGGTTTCCTGTACTTTTGCAAGCTTTCCTTTCTGCCTCTCATAATCTGCCTTGAGAGAAATGCCCTGTTCTTTTATCTCCTGTAATCTGGCTTTCTTTTTCTTCTTTCCATCTTTCAGACAATTCCAGACATACAGCCCTTCAGCCAGTGCCACCACGATTGCCACAAGAAAATTCCACGGCTTATGAAAAAGCAGAAAAGTCACAAAAAATGCCCCCAGCATACTCACTGCCTCCAGTGGATGAATCCTCCACCCGGCAAAATATCCTGCTGCCTCTTCCCGTTTCTTCCGCTTTTTATCTTCATTTACCCAGCTTTCCCATTCTCTGCGTTTCTCTTCACAGCTTCTTTTCAGCTGTTCCGCTTCATTTTCTAACTGATGCAGATCCCGCCAGACATAGGATGCCTCCATCTCTGCCCGCTCTTTCTTTTCGCTGATCAGCTTCCTCTTTTCACGTTCTTCTTTTTCCAGCTCTTTCTTCCGCTCTTTTAAAAGGGCAAGCGCCCCTTCGAGGTCAATCTCGCTGTTCCCGGTTGCATAATAATTTGCCGCATAATTCTTCAGCTCCGCCGCCAGTATTTCTCCGGTCTGTACCCGGAGCTGTCCTATCGAAACTGTATTTTCATAATCACTTTCTGTCATACCACCTAAAAGAATTTCCAGATCCCCATGCTCAAGTGACAATTCTTCTCCATCATCTTCACAGATCAGAGAGCCGTCTTTTGCATACCGATCGAAATTCCGTTCCAGGCGAAATCTCCGGTCACCGCAGGTAAACCGCAGGATTCCTGCGTAAAAGTTTGGATTCTCCCAAGGCTCATAGGTACGGAATGTATCTGTTGCGGCGGCACGCCCGCGCTTTCTTTCCATTCCAAAAAGCATTCCCTTCAGAAAGGTATGCAGCGTTGTTTTTCCCGATTCGTTTTCTCCGTAAATAATATTGATCCCATCCGCAAGCAGGATCTGCTTATTCGTGAACTTACCGAAATTCTTCAGGATCAGTTCTGTTATCTTCATAATTTGCTCCCCTTTGCCTCCAGCATGGCCTGTACTCCCTCAGCCAATGCAATTGCCTCCACACTGTCATCCTTTGCTTCTGCAAAACTTTCTATATACCAGCCCAGAAGATTTCCTGCATTTTGTTTTTTCAACTTTTCATAATCATATGCCGGCTTTGTTTCATCCAGAATTTCGACAATATTTCCATAGGAATCCATCCGGTCGGTATCATAGATCATATCCGGATCCCGAAATCCCCGCAGAATGATTTTATAAATGTTCTGTATACCTCTTTCCCGTATGGCAAGGGAAATTTTTTCTTTCATTTCCCGTCCGGTCATCTCTCTTCCTGCTTCTACTTCCATATGCACATATTCTCTGGATGCAAAAGGAATAAATTCCGTCTGGGTTCTTCCATTTTTAATCTCCCCTTTGATATAACCATGCTTCCCGGTGTCATTTTTATCTGTAGGCTCCAGGGATCCTGCGTAATACATCCGGTCCTTTGCAAGCTCTGCCGGAAGATGAATGTGTCCAAGAGCAATATAATCATATCCCAGCTTCAGTAATTCGTTCTTTCGGAACGGGATATGCTTTTCATCGCCGCCATGGGCCAGAAGGATGGAGGCTATTCCTCTTTTTTCCGGAAGGATTTTCTCATAAAGCGGTTCTGTGATCTCCCGTTCCTCATAGCTGAGTCCGTATATGCGGACCCCAAGCTCTTTAAATTCCATACAGGCAGGTTTCTGAGACAAAAACATGTGCACCGGTCCCTGCCATTTATAATTCCGGTAATAGGACGTACTTTTCAGGTAATCATGGTTGCCCGCCATCAGCACGACCTGTGTATGGGTCAGTCTGGAAAATAAATAATCCAGTTCCTTCAGCTCTCTTAAAAGCGGCTGTCTGTGAAACAGATCCCCTGCGATCAGAAGAAGATCTGTCTGTTCTTCTTCACAGATATTTAAAAGACGCTCAAAGCTATTCCACAGTTCTTCCGGTCGCTTTGCGGTGTAAGAACTTCCTGCGTCCGGCTCTGCCCCCAGATGAATGTCCGCTGTGTGTATGAATTTCATTACTTTCTACTCCTCCTTTAAAGGGAAGTGTCACGATAAAACGTGTCTTTCCCCCACTGCTCTCGGCAATGATCTGTCCCTTGTGCAGCTCTACAATCTCTTTTGCAATGGCAAGCCCCAGTCCTGCTCCTCCGGTACTGCTGGATCTCGACGCATCCGCGCGATAAAATTTATCAAAGATCCTCTTCAGGCTCTCTTCCGGTATCGTATCTCCTTCATTTTCAAAACAGATTCTTACCTGGTTCTCCTCCTTGGTAGCCTGGATCAGAAGCACACTTTTCTCCCGGCAGTATGCTATGGCATTTCGCAGAATATTATCAAAAACCCTGGCAAGCTTATCCGGATCTCCCTCGATCAGGATCTCTTCCTCTGCTTCCACCTTGCAGGTCAGCATCTTCTCCTGAAGTACCCCATAGAGTTCGTCTGCAATCTGTTCCAGCATCATGGTCAGATCAATATCCACCTTATCCAGTTCAATATCCTGCAGATTCAACTTTATACTTTCAAAAAACTCTTTCAAAAGATCCCCCAGTCGATTCGCCTTCTCCAGAGATATCTGCGTATATTTGGCGCGCTCCTCTGCCGGCATCTCCGGATGAGAATCCAGCATACTCAGATACGCCACCACAGAAGTAAGCGGTGTTTTTAAATCATGTGCCAGAAAAAGCAGGACATCATTTTTCCTCTGCTCAAGCTTTTCTGCCTCTTCCTCCTGGCTCCTTAATGTCTCTTTAATCTCATTGAGACGATCCTCGATTGGTTTTAACTCCGTAATCAGCCGGATTGGCTGGTCAGACGCTGAAATAATATTTTCAATCCCATCTTCTACCTGTTCCAGATAACGCGTCATTTTTGAAAGTGCCACATAAAAAAACAACGAAAATAAAAGTAAAAAACCGAGGATCATAAAGAACACTTTATTATTGCCGATCCACTGCCAATACAAAGATGTTGCGGTCTCTTCACTCACATGAAAAGCTTCCAATATTCGCAAAAAGCCATTGGCAAAGCTGTCATTATAAATACCATCGATAAAATACTCCAGAATAAATCTGCCAACCAGCACCGTCAGGGCCGTAATAAAAACCGTCTGAAGCAATATGCTCAGTTTTAATTTTCTGTAATTATTCTTCAATTTTGTATCCCACTCCCCAGACAGTCTTGATAAGATCTGATTTTCCAGTCGGTTTACTCAATTTCTCACGCAGATGCCGGATATGTACCATCACCGTATTGTTGCTGTTCTTCAGATACTCTTCATGCCAGACCTCTTCAAATAATCTTTGTGAGCTGATCACCTTTCCGCGATTCTCACAAAGAATCCACAGAATCTCAAATTCCGTCGGTGTCAGCGGAAGAGACTGCTCATTATAGATGCATTCATGGGATTCTTTATTTAACAAGAGTCCTGCAAAATCAATGATATTCTCAGAATCACTTTTCTTACCATCGTTGTACTGCGTGTATCTGCGCATCTGTGCTTTCACTCTCGCTACCAGCTCCAGCGGGTTGAATGGTTTCGGAATATAGTCGTCAGCCCCCATCGTAAGCCCAGTGATCTTGTCCCGGTACTCCGTCTTCGCGGTCAACATAATCACCGGAAATGTGTATTTCTCACGGATCTTTCTCAGAATCGTGAAACCGTCAATATCCGGCAGCATCACATCCAGGATCGCCAGATCCACTTTTGTCTTCTCAATACATTCCAATGCTTCCTGCCCTGTGTAAAATTTCAAAACATGGTATTCATTTTGCAGATATAATTCTACGACATCCGCAATTTCTTTTTCATCATCTACAACTAAAATATTCATATTTCACTTTTCCTTTCCGTATATAGAAAGATTTGCGCTATAAAACAGCAGACCGGAAAACACACCCTTTTGATGCAGTTCCCGGTCCCCTTTTTCTTCATTCTTCTTTTTTACAGTTCGCAGTTATTCACAGTTCTTGGGAACGGAATTACGTCACGAATGTTGGACATTCCTGTAAGATACATGATGCATCTCTCAAATCCAAGTCCGAATCCTGCATGTCTTGTAGATCCGTACTTTCTCAGATCCAGATAGAATCCGTAATCTTCTTCCTTAAGTCCAAGCTCTTTCATTCTTGCAACAAGCTTATCGTAGTCGTCCTCTCTCTGGCTTCCTCCGATGATTTCTCCGATTCCAGGAACAAGGCAGTCCATAGCTGCAACGGTCTTGCCGTCGTCATTCAGTTTCATGTAGAATGCTTTGATCTCCTTCGGATAATCTGTTACGAATACCGGACGTTTGAAGACTTCTTCTGTCAGGTATCTTTCGTGCTCTGTCTGAAGGTCTGTTCCCCATGTTACTTTGTATTCAAATTTATCATTGTGTTTCTCAAGAAGTTCTACAGCCTCTGTATATGTCACTCTTGCGAAATCAGAAGATACTACGTTGTGCAATCTCTCCAGAAGTCCCTTGTCTACGAATGAATTGAAGAAGTTCATCTCTTCCGGTGCATTCTCAAGCACATAGTTGATGACGTATTTTAACATTGCTTCCGCAACGAACATATCGTCATCCAGATCTGCAAATGCCATCTCAGGCTCGATCATCCAGAACTCTGCTGCATGACGTGTCGTATTGGAGTTTTCTGCACGGAAGGTCGGTCCGAAGGTGTAGATATTGCGGAATGCCTGTGCAAAGGTCTCGCCGTTTAACTGTCCGCTTACGGTAAGGCTTGTCTTCTTTCCGAAGAAGTCCTGTGTGAAATCAACAGCGCCGTCCTCTGTTTTCGGAATATTGTCAAGATCCATGGTGGTTACCTGGAACATCTCGCCGGCTCCCTCGCAGTCGCTTCCGGTGATCAGCGGGGTGTTGACATAAACGAAGTCTCTCTCCTGGAAGAACTGATGGATCGCATAGGCGCAGAGGGAACGAACACGGAATACTGCCTGGAAGGTGTTGGTTCTCGGACGCAGATGGGAAATGGTACGAAGGTATTCCATGGAGTGGCGTTTTTTCTGCAGCGGGTAATCCGGTGCGGAAACGCCCTCTACGGTAACTTCTGCCGCCTGAATCTCAAACGGCTGTTTTGCCTGCGGGGTAGCAACGAGGATACCTTTTACGATGATGGCTGCGCCGACGTTCATTTTGGAAATCTCAGCGAAGTTTTCCATCTCATCGTGGTATACGATCTGCAGGGTTTCGAAATAGCTTCCGTCGTGCAGAACGATGAAACCAAAGGTTTTGGAATCACGTACGCTGCGCACCCAGCCGCCTACGGTTACTTCTTTGTCCAGGTATGCTTCCCGGTTTTTATAAATCTCTCGGATGGTTGTAAGTTTCATTGTCTTTTTTCTCCCTAAATATTCATAGTGCTTTCTTTATTCTAGCACTTTTTGCGTCATTAGAAAACCCCGCAAATCACTCGATCTTTACTTTTTTAATATAACTGATGAAGACATTGCCGTTCTGTGCGAACAATGCATCGCTGTCATCGTCAGAAAGTGCAGTTGTCTCGCCCGTTGCCGGGTTATACAGCCAGGAATTTCCAAAAATATCGTATCCGGTCAGAAGCAGACTCTCGTTCGCGCCGGTCTTTACAACAACGCCGTAGCCGCTGCTGATCATGTAGAGAATTTCTTCTCTTGTGCAGCCCGTCAGGTTCAGCAGTTCGTAATCATCACCGAGTGACTCCTTCAGCACGTTTTCGTCCAGAGATGCACTCTGGAATCCCGACGGCATCGTTGTCTCGTCGAGGCGCATGCCCTGCTGGCGGTTTCCGCGCTCCCACACATAGGACTGGCTGCTGTTCAGCACAACGCCGACATTCTCATCGGCAAGCTGTACGGCCTCGGCCGGGGAGCTTAAAATGGCGATCAGTTTTCCTTTTCCATATACATAGTAAAGATCTGCGCTGCCCGTGTCGTACGACATCGTAAGATCGGTCCGTAAGGTTGAATAGATATATTTCGGTGTCAGTGTCAGAAGCGACTGTGTTTTGCCGCTCGTCGAGAATTCCAGAAGGAACTGCTGCTCTCTTCTGTCGTCCACCGTTGCCAGGCGGCCCGTCACCAGTTCCTGGCTCTGCTGCTCGCCGTTCATGACACGCCTGTCACATAATAGCCGTTCTGGTGATACTCTTTTTTCACGGTTCCGTCGATGCTGACAATCCGCACCGTATGCATAGCGAAAACTTCATTGCCGGAAATATCTTTTAAAATATCGCTGTCGTTTGCCATACCATAGACAAAGTCTTCATTGATAAAGCCAAGTGCCCGGATCTTCTGTCCGTCATCCGCCGCAAAGCGCTGCGTTTCCCCGCTCTCCAGATTCATCACGGTGATGTTCATCGCACTGCTTGCATTGTCCGCATCCATCCACGCGATGCTCTCCTGGCTTTCCGATACTACAAAGCAGTCCTCCGGGATACTTTCCCGGACCACCGTCGTCGTGCCGGTTTCAATATCTACCTTACACAGGTTCTCATTCAGATAGAGATACATCTCTCTCTGCTTGTTGACGTAGGAGAGGCGGTCGAGCTGTTTTTTCAGCATCTCGTAGGAAATATCCGCCGGAACGAAAATCTCCTCGGTTGCCACATTCCGCTCGGCGCGATAATAGTAAACGGCTGCTCCCACTTCACCCTCGTGGTTTCCGCGGTTCATATAGCCATAAACAACAAACGTCACATCGCCCGCATCATCCACACGTACAATGTTGACATCATGCTCTCCGTGCTGTTCCCGGTCATCCATGCTGCCGTTCTCACGGAAGCTGAAAACGCGGATCGTCTTGTTGGAGCTGCGGTTGTAGCACCAGAGATCACCGTTTACTACAAATGCGACAATATCACCTGCCGTATTCGTCACATACTTGGTATCCTCGCCGGTCACACCGAGGTTAATGCCGGATTTCGTCAGAACACCAAGCTCCGGATCAAAGATCTGCTGTGCGCTCCGCTCGAAGTCCAGCAGAATAATCTCTCCGTCGGACTCTCGCATCCGGTAGAACTCGCTTACGGTATAATACTCCGTCTGTCCGTTCTCATCCTGCGCACTGATCATGTACTCCTGTTTGATGCTGGTCGTCGGTGATAAACTCTACCGGCAGCCCGTTCTTCTCAACCATATATTTGGTATAGGTAAACATAAAGTTACTGTCAGTCTTTACATGAATTGTACCTCCGTCTCTTCCGATCTATTCCGTTCTCATCCGGCTCAAGCTGCGGAACGAGCGCTTCCGCCTGCGTTTTATCCAGGCATGTCTGCGCAAACATCTGCGTGTAGGCCAGATAATCGCCGACCTCCACGCCGTTGCGCTGTACAATGCGGGTGTAATACCAGGCAGACTGGCCGTTTCCGTAGGCAACCTCGAGCTTCAGCGTATATTCCTGATTCATCAGAATCGCGGTCTCTAACTGGAAGTCTGCTTTCAGATAGCTTCCGTCCTCGTCAAACGATTTCAGCACCGAGTTTTCAATCAGCGCTCCGCCGTCTGTGCTTTCCACCGTATAGGTCACGTTTATAATTTTCTGTCCCTTCGCATCAATTTCAAGCGTAAGCGAACGGTCCATCGGCAGCGGTGTCAGGTTTTCTCTTGTCGTTACGCCGTTCATCTCCTGGCGGTATCCGTACATGCGGTTCACTGTCGTGTCCGCGGTCTTCATGTACAGCACCGGAAGACTCGCTGCGTCCAGATCGGTCGCATTCTCCGTCGTCTCGTGGCTCATCAGGTGTGTGAACACACCGACTGATGCGGCAAAAACAAGAAAAAGGATCAGAATCCTTGCTGCTCTTTTATTCATCACGGCTCCTCCTTTTCTGTGAGGAGGTCTGCCAGTGTCGGCTTCACATGGTACGCTTCCATGCACACTTTCAGTTCTTCCGGCAGTTTTTTCGAGCCTTCCTGGCGTTTTACCGCGCGGATCAGAAGGTTCTTCGGCGTGTGCTCCATGTCGATGAACTCAAGAATCTGTGTCTCATAGCCTGCATTCTCCAGAAGCTTTGCCCGGATTCCGTCGGTCAGAAGCGCCGCCATGCGCTCTTTTAAGATGCCGTAATCCATGATCGGATACAGTTCTTTGTTTGCAATCTGGCGGTTCAGCTCATGCTGGCAGCACGGAACGGAAAGAATAACTTTTGCATTCCATTTGACGGCCTTTTCCAGCGCATAGTCAGTCGCCGTGTCGCACGCGTGCAGCGTCACCACCATATCGACCTCGTCGCGGCCGGTATAAGAAGCGATGTCACCCTGATAGAAATGCAGCTTTTCATAGCCGTATTTCTCCGCCAGTCCGTTGCAGATTGCGATGACATCCTCTTTCAAGTCAAGTCCGATGATATTGACATCCAGTTTTTTCAGTTCGCGGAAGTAATAATACATCGCAAACGTCAGATACGATTTTCCGCAGCCGAAATCGAGAATCGTGATCTCGCGGTCCGATGGGAGCTGCGGCAGGATATCTTCGATGAACTCCAGAAAGCGGTTGATCTGGCGGAACTTGTCGTAGCGGGTCCGCACGATTTTGCCTTCTTTTGTCATAACACCGAGATCCTGTAAAAAAGGAACCGGGATTCCTTCTTCCAGAATATACCGTTTCTTCCGGTTGTGCGCCAGATTGACGGGTTTGCCGGTTCCTTTCATATGCGGTTTCTTTTTGATCGTCATCGTTCCCTTTTTGCTGACCAGAACGGATGCTGTGCAGGTGTCGGATTCGAGCTGCATCTGCTTGAAGGTTCCGTTCATCCAGTCTCTGATCCGGGTGATCACGTCGTCTTTTGTCATATTTTTATGAAACTCCTTCGTGCCGACGGTCTCCTGGCACTGAAAGAGCAGTTTTCCTTTTATTTCAACCGGGCGTATTCTCACTTTGGACACTTCACTGTCCCCTCTTGGGCCGCTGATCGTGATACGGTACAGCCCTTCCCGGATTTCATCCTGTAATAATTTCTGTAATTCCATTTATACTCTCCAAACTTTCTGAATCGTTTGTAAACATGTGTAATAAAGCCCCTTACAACCCCGCTAATATTGTAATCTGTTTTCCGCAAAACCACAACAGAAAAATTATTAAAAATGTGTTACCCTCTTATTACTTTATGGCGCGGTTTAAAGCCACAGATTGTAATAATGTTTCCTCCTGCTCCGCCTCCGGAACATTTCATTATAAAAAAGAACGCCGATCAAATCGAGCAGTTCCTCTTCTGCCGTTTTCT
>OIBX01000714.1_pt1 | contig 11192 bp, 9 predicted proteins | sample 1581151 | NCBI WGS metagenome assembly OIBX01 (sample SAMEA3882527, study PRJEB24775) | human gut metagenome | biome: human-associated habitat; feature: intestine environment; material: feces | place: Netherlands | collected 2009/2010 | reverse complement strand
CCACCGGACGTTATCCGGCATCCTGCCCTGTGAAGCCCGGACTTTCCTCACCTGCAAAAATGCAGCCGCGATCACTTATCCAACTCATATAATCTTATAACAAATCACCGGCAAAAAGTAAAGTGAAAATAATCAAAAAACAACGAATGTAGTTTTTAAAACTACTTAACACAGTTAAGAATGCTTGATGTGGATTGCGATTCATGATATAATCTATAGCAAAGACGAGCAGACTAATATATGACTTCAGGCATATGGCGCACACAGCGCTGGAAAGGACTAACAATGGAAGATGTATATTTAACTAATAGAGATTATGTGAAGATAAAGAATCTGAATCTGGTGAGCTACGGCGGCAATCAGAACTGGTCAAAGTCAAAGAAGATGCAGAAGGTTGGATGCGGTGTTATAGCCATGGCAGACCTCACGATGTATCTTGCTGAGCAGAATCCGAATATGATGACCGATGCCATCCGAAAGATCAACAAGCCCAAAGGCTTATACAACAAGCATGATTATCTTGAGTATGTGAGATTTTTCTATAGCACTCAAGCATACGATGAACAGATATTTCATGCTGAACGACATAGGACTCAAGGCGAAGTGGAAGATGATGCAGTCCGATGAATCGATGCTGAGAGATATAAGACATCTCATAAGAAAGAATAAGCCGGTCATACTGGCCATAGGACCTAACAGATACAATCCATTTGGCAAGAAGGGTATCAGCCTTTATGTGGACAAGGACGGTGAGCTGAAGAGCTCCATCAGGGAGAATGTCCACTCACATTATGTGACTGTTACAGGAGTGTGCACCATAAAAGGAAGAGAATATCTTGTTGTATCTTCATGGGGAAAGAAGTATTATATAGACTATAAGGAATACAGGAATTACGTGAATAACGTCGGTGACAAGTTCACGAGCGGGATATTATATATCCAGGGATTATTATAAGATTTTACACCAGGAGGACATTGTATGAACGCAGTAGAATGTATCAAGACCAGAAGAAGTGTGAGAAAGTTTACAGATGAGATGGTGAGTGTTGACACAGTCAGAGAGATTGTTGAGCTGGCGTCATATGCGCCATCATGGAAGAATACACAGGTTATCAGATATACACTTGTGGAGGATCCGGAGATCATCGCTAAGATAGCTGCAGAGGGCGTTATGGATTTCCCTCTCAACCAGAAGACAGTCAGCAGAGCGAAGCAGCTCATGATAGTCACCAAGAAGGACGGAATATGTGGCTATGAGAAGTCAGGAGAGTTCAGCACAAGCAAGGGCAGCGAGTGGGAGATGTTCGATGCCGGTATAGCAACCCAGACATTCTGTCTTGCCGCTCATGATAAGGGCGTTGGAACAGTCATACTCGGAATATTTGACGATGCAAAGGTAGGAGAGATAGTTGGTATTCCTGATGGACAGACCGTTGCCGCAGTTGTGGCTATGGGTTATCCTGCATTTGCACCGGAGATGCCGCCTAGAAAGTCAGTGGACGACCTTCTCACAGTGAAGTAGATCACAGAACGGTACAATTACATATAAAAAGAAATTGATGTAAGCTGCACTTTAGTATACACTAAGTGCAGCTTTTTTTAATAAGGAGGCAACATGACAGACAGGATTTCTTCAAAGGCTGATGTTCTTAAGAGCCTGTATGGAAAATTGAAGTATTCGAGAGTGGAAAAGCTGAAGATAGTAACCGGAGCTGAGCTTGATGCCGATCCGTATGGACTTGCGGCGGAGATAGCAGAAGAATTTGCCGGAGGGTATATCGTGGTCAGAAGCTCGTCCTCAAATGAAGACGGACTCAACACTTCGAATGCCGGTCACTATGAGAGTATTCTGGGAGTGGACCCTTCAGACGGAGAGGCGGTAGTAAGGACAGTCAGGGAAGTGCTGGATTCATATAAATGTGATCTGGACGATGTGTCCGGCGAACAGGTTCTCATACAGAGACAGATCACGAATATCAGCTACAGCGGCGTTATATTTTCAAGGGAGATCAAGAAGGACAGGCCATATTATACGATAACCTACGATGATTCATCCACAGACGCGGTTACAAGCGGAAGGGGAGGAAAGACGGTATACATAATCAGGAATGTGGACTGTGATGAGCTGCCGGCGAACTGGGCTGCGCTCATCAGATCCATGCGTGAGCTGGAGGAGATGCACCCTGAATATCCACTGGATGTGGAGTTCGCAATAGATGAGAACAATACAGTCACGATATTTCAGATGAGACCTCTTGCAGCCAGCATCAATGGTGTTCACTCCGATGTCGATGACGAAGAGGTGTTCAGGACTGTTTTGGAGGCTGAGGATACATACAGGGAGATCAGCAGCCTGGTTGGGGACAGGAACACCATATTGTCGGATATGGCATTCTGGAATCCTGCGGAGATCATAGGTGAAAATCCCCATCCGCTTGACTATTCCCTGTACAGGGAGATCATCACGTCTGCGGCATGGAATCAGGGACTCAGCTACATTGGTTACAGAGAGGTGGATGGAGACCTCATGTATAAGCTTGGCAACAAGCCGTACATATCTCTTAAGAAGTCGTTCCTGGGGCTGATGCCGGATGAACTGGATGACAGGCTGGAGGCGAAGCTTCTGAAGTATTACGATAAGAAGCTTATAGATGATCCGACCGCCCATGACAAGATAGAATTTGAGATAGCATTTTCCGAATATGACTTCTCGACGGAGGATAAGCTGGGGACACTGACGGAAGCCGGGTTCACCAGGGAGGAGATTGCGGACCTCTCGGATTCGCTGTTCAATCTGACAAACAATGCGATATGCAATTTCAATAGAAACAGGATGAAGGATCTCAGGGCTCTTAACGGCCTTCGTGTCCACCGTGAGAATACGAGAAGCAACTGGCTTATGGCGCACAATGATGTGGTAACGCTGATACAGTATTTTGTACAGCTCATAGAGAGCATAAAGCATTACGGAACCCCGAAATTTGCGCGACAGGCGAGACTGGCATTCATATCGAAGGCGATTAGCAGATCCCTTGTGTACAGAGGATATTTTACGGACAAAGAGATAGACGATTTTATGATGTCGATATATACTGTTGCGTCGGAGTACGATTCTGACTTTCAGGATCTGGTGGACGGCAGGATAACAAGAGGTACATTTGATGAAAAATATGGACATCTGCGTTCGGGCACATACGACATAACCTGCGAGACATACGCCCAGCGCGAGTTCGACCTGTCCAAGGGAAGCGCTGCTGCGAGAAAGCAGAGGCAGACCATAGAGGAGCTTAAGCATAATCCTCTGGATTCGGTTAAGCTCATGGAGGCACTTGAGGATATAGGCTTTTATGTGGACCTCAGGGAATTTCTGGATTTCCTCAAGGATTCCATGGAGGAGAGGGAATTCTTCAAGTTCGAGTTCACCAAGACATTAAGCCTTGCCATAGACATACTTATAGATATAGGCGATAAACTTGGCATAAGCAAGGAAGACATGGCATATCTTGAGGTGCCGGATATTCAGCTTATGGTGAACAGACCTGCGGAATTCACAGGCGATATATGGAGAAAGATCATAGATCAGAACAAAAAGAAATTCCAGAGGGCGTCCATGCTTATACTTCCGGATGTCATATATGATCCGTTGCAGTTAAAATGCATAGAGATATGGGAGGCCAGACCTAACTTCATAACATCTGAATGCGTCACGGGTGACATTCTCCTGCTTGAAAATTATGAGAATGAGGATCACGAGGATGTGGCTGACGTTCAGGATAAGATAGTAGTTCTCCCGAAGGCGGATCCGGGATACGACTGGATATTTGCAAAGGGGATAAAAGGATTTATAACGAAATACGGCGGAGTTGCATCCCACATGGCGATAAGGTGTGCGGAGTTCAACATCCCGGCGGCAATAGGCTGCGGAGACTGCATATACAGTTTCGTGGAAAAACAGCAGACGGTGACGCTCGACTGTGCACACGGTAAGATAACAAAGGGGGTATAGGTTTTATGTTACATGCACTTATAACACAGCGGGAAGGACACAATATGTATGGAAAATATACGGACGTTCTCGAGGCTGCTTATGTGGAGTTCTATGAGAGCCTTGGAATAAGACTCAGACCGGTATCCAACTTTACAAAAAATTTTGATGAGATAGTGGATGAACAGTTTGATCTCCTGATAGTGACAGGGGGCGGAACGCTCCATCCGAGACATTATGTGGAGCCGCACAATGCAGAGCTGCAGCCGCACCGTGATGCGCTAGAGGAGCAGCTCATAATGTACTGCGTCCAGAATGAGATCCCAGTGATAGGCGTGTGCAGGGGAATGCAGCACATAAATGCGCTGTTTGGCGGTAAGATAAGTTATTCCGCGCGCTTTAAGGTGCCAAGACCCAGAGGCACAGACCACATGGCAAGGATAGTCAAGACGGACAGATATATCAAGGTAAACAACTTCCACAGCGACTGTGTCTATCTGGAAAATCTGTCGACGATGTTCTATCCGATAGTGGTCGATGAGGAGAATGAATCTGTCGAGGCATTTGTATCACCGACGATGAGCATACTTGCCTTCCAGTGGCATCCTGAGCGTATATTTGAGAGCGAGGAAGGACGGCTTTTTACAAGACATCTTATACAGGATTTCCTTGGGCTTCCGAGAGATGATGTGAAACCGGCGATAGATTAACGTTGAAATGCCATATGAAAGATGCTAAAATAAACTAGCGTATACTTATGAGATAGAAAAGTTGCGATGGAGGCACTATTATGGAGAACGGAAAAGCTAAACAGCTTTTAGATAGAATACAGGATATAGTTGGAGATGGACAGAACGTTCCATTTGCAGCAGGTAAGGTACTGGTCAACAAGGAAGAGGTTCTTGAGATCGTTGAGGAGCTCAAGACTACTATAGATCTGGAACTCAAGGCATATCATGAGATCACAGACAAGAGAAGCAAGATCATCAAGGAGGCAGAGCAGGAGGCCGATGAGATCATCGCAGAGGCCGAGGAGACCGCATCCAGGATCAGGCTTACAAAGCCAAGCCCGCTCTTTGTGGACCGCAATGTCAAGAGCCTTGGCAAGCAGGACAGGCAGGCGCTCAGAACGGCCAACGAGATATATGCGGCATCTATCATTTATACAAATGAGATGCTGATGGAGATCAACGAGACCGTGAACCAGGCATATAATATGATAAGCATGGAGAGCGACAGAGTCCTTGATTCTCTGAGAAAGAAATCTGAGATCATTGAGAACAACAAGAAGGAGCTCATGGAAGGTCTCATGGATATGAAGAAGCAGGAGCGCTATGCCGATATACTGGAGATCAGCCAGCTTCTGGCGAATGAGCTGTATTATGAGAAGAACAAAGCCAAGGATGAGGAGCACAAGGATAAGAACGGTGAGCCGGAGATGGTTCAGTGGGAGTTCGATTTTGAAGATAAGAAGGAGCCTGAACCAATCCGAGTGAAGGCATCCAGGGAACCGGTCAAGAGTGTCCAGAGGGAGACTGACGATGCGGATTCTTCGATACATGTCATAAAAGACAGTGATCATGACGATAAGATGAGACGCTTTGGAGACAGAACACCGGTGAGACTTGAGGAGTCGATAACGGATGCGAGTGCCAAGGGAAGCGACTCAGACAAGAACGGCAGACCTGATTTCAGAATAGGCGGACGTATATCCGATGCCTATGATGACGTGGATGACGGAGTCGTATAAAAGTTTCGTGCAACATGCAGGGGACGCGCTAGTTTTGAATATTAAAGCCTGATAAGTTGGCGGCTGATACTTTACAGGGGGTAACGTGTCGAATAGCACATTATATGATGCAGCAACACAGCATGCATGGTATTGCGCCGGAGCATGGGAGATCATATAATGGTGGTGTCGTCGACAGGAGGCAACATTTAATATTATATACAAATAAATCAACCTAAAACGCGGAGGTAAAAAGTTATGGGAATTTTAAAGAGATTTAAGGACATTATGTCATCAAACATCAATGCACTTCTTGACAAGGCAGAGGATCCTGAGAAGATGATAGATCAGTACCTCAGAGACCTTCAGGAGGATCTCAGAAAGGTTAAGTCAGAGACTGCAACTGTTATGGCAGAGGAGCAGAGATGCAAGAGACAGCTTGATGAGTGTGACGCAGAGATCGCAAAGATGCAGACATATGCAGAGAAGGCACTTGTAGCAGGTAACGAGGGCGATGCAATGAAGTTCCTCGAGAAGAAGAACCAGCTCACGCAGAAGCAGGTAGCTCTTCAGCAGGCATATGATGCAGCAGCAGCTAACGCAGCCAAGATGAGACAGATGCATGACAAGCTCACAAAGGATGTCAGCGATCTCAATGCAAGAAAAGAGACTATCAAGGCAAAGGTTCAGGTTGCTAAGACTCAGGAGCGTATGAACAAGATGATGAGCGGTATCGGCGATTCATCAGCTTCACTTGATGCATTTTCAAGAATGGAAGCAAAGGCAGACGCTATGCTTGACAAGGCAAATGCAATGAGCGAGCTCAATTCATCAAGCGCAGATTCAATAGATGATCTTGCAAGCAAGTATGATGCAGCTCCAAATGCAGACGTTCAGGATGAGCTTGCAGCACTTAAGGCAAAGATGGGATTATAATATTCCAAACATATTGCAGAACAGAGAGGAGTGCACTACATGGGTTTATTTTCAAATCAGTTTGCTAATGTTGTAGAATGGGAAGAGTACAGAGATGACGTCATCTTCTGGAAGTGGACAAATAGAGAGATCAAGAAGGATTCAAAGCTTATAATCAAACCGGGACAGGATGCTATATTCCTTTATAACGGAGCGGTTGAAGGTATATTTACCGAGTCTGGAAACTACACTATTGATTCACAGATCATACCATTCCTTTCAACATTGAAGGGATTTAAGTTCGGATTCAATTCAGGACTTCGCGCAGAGGTTCTGTTTGTGAATACAAAAGAGTTTACATGTAACTGGGGAACCAGTTCACCGATCAGACTTCAGGCACCGGGACTTCCGGGCGGACTTCCTGTGAGATCAAATGGTAAATTCTCATTCAAGATAGACGATTATAATGTTCTAATAGAGAAGGTTGCAGGTATAAAGCAGCAGTTCACAGTCGATGACATAAGAGACAGGATAAGGGGTATCCTGGACGGACTGCTGATGAAGTGGATCACAAAGGTTGGCGGAGACGTATTCAATCTTATGGCCAATTCCGTTGATATAGCTAAGGGTATCAAGGAAGATCTGGACATGGAACTTCTGGGAATCGGACTTACGATAACTGATTTCAGAATAAGCGAGTTTACATATCCTGAGAATATACAGAAGCGTGCTGATCAGGCTGCTGAGTATTCTATGATAGGGGATATGAACAGATTCCAGCAGGTGAATATGGTTGATTCCATGGCAAGGGGTGGCCGTACAGGAACAGCCGGAAGCAATGCAACGGATATGGCAAATGCCATGGTAGGAATGCAGATGGGAATGGCTATGGCAGGTCAGATGGCCGGAGCTATGAACCAGATGAACAATGCAGCAACACAGACAGCAGGAACCGGAACAGCTCCAAAGTTCTGTCCTAACTGTGGACAGCCAACTAACGGTGCGAAGTTCTGTGGCAACTGTGGAACGAAGCTGATCTAAAGACAAATACATTATAATTGAATAATGATATTTTCAAATAAACGCTGTTATGATATACTAGGCAGATGGAATAAAACATATGTTTGGTATATATAACGGCGTTTTTTACGTCACAGGATACAGGAGGAATTATGGCAGGACTTAACGATATGCAGGAACAGGCCTGTGAGCATGTGGATGGGCCACTGCTCATACTTGCGGGAGCAGGAAGCGGAAAGACCAGGGTTATCACACACAGGGTAGCCTATCTCATGGAGCACGAAGGAGTTAATCCTCTGAACATACTGGCGATCACATTCACCAACAAGGCGGCCCGTGAGATGCGGGAGAGAGTTGATCTGATAGTTGGGGACGGAGCTGACAGGGTATGGGTCAGCACATTTCATTCGCTGTGTGTAAGGATACTCAGAAGATATGCTGATAAGATCGGCTATGGCAAGAACTTTGATATATATGATTCGGATGACCAGAAGAGTACGGTGAAGAGTATACTCAAGGATTTTCAGATAGACCCGAAGAGGTATCCCGAGAAGATGTTCATGGCGGAGATATCCAAGGCCAAGGAGAAGTATCTGTCACCTGATGAATTCGCAAAAAAGAATGCTGCAGACTATGCAGGAACAAAGGCTGCAGAGGTGTACACTGAGTATCAGAGTCGTCTTAAGAAGAACAATGCGATGGACTTTGACGATCTTATTTACAAGACGGTGGAGCTGTTCGAGCACAATCCTGATGTCCTTGATACATATCAGAATAGATTCAGATATATCATGGTTGACGAGTATCAGGATACTAATCACATACAGTTTCTGCTGGTCAAGATGCTTGCGAGAAAATACAGGAACCTGTGTGTGGTGGGAGACGATGATCAGTCCATATACAAGTTCAGAGGAGCGAATATAACCAATATCCTGAACTTTGAGAAGGAATATGAGGATGCGAAGGTTATCAAGCTGGAACAGAACTATAGATCCTGTGGCAATATACTTGCCGCAGCGAATGCAGTCATACAGCACAATGCAGGCCGTAAGGATAAGGCTCTGTGGACGGATAAGGATGCCGGTGAGAAGATCTCGTTTGAGCAGTGCGATTCGGAATATGCAGAGGGAGATATGGTGGCGAGCCGTATCAAGACTCTTGTCAGACAGGGAGTGGACTACAGGGATATAGCTATCCTCTACAGGACGAATGCACAGTCCCGTGTGCTCGGAGAGAAGATGGTGTATGCGAACATACCATACAGAGTATATGGCGGCACAAACTTCTATGCCCGAAAGGAGATCAAGGATGTTCTGGCATATCTCAAGGTCATCAACAATTCCACTGACAACCTGTACTTCAGGAGAGTGGTAAATGTTCCGAAGAGAGGTATAGGCGAGGCGAGTCTCAGCAAGGTTGAGTCATTTGCGGATGCGTATGGATTGTCGATGATGGATGCTGCGGCGAGAGCTGACGAGATACCGGGAATGGCTGCCAAGACCTCGGCCAAGATCAGGCAGTTTGCGGAGCTTATCACATCATTCAGGGATATGCTGGCGGATGGTGAGAGCCTTGACTCGGTGTACGACAGGATCCTTGAGGATACGGGTTATGAGTCAGAGCTCATAGCAGAGCACACAGAGGAGGCCATGACTAGACTTGAGAATATCGATGAACTCCGCAACAAGGTGGTGGAATTCACAGAGGATAATGAGGAGGCAGGGCTCAGCGAGTTCCTGGAGGAGATAGCGCTTGTGTCTGACCTCGATGCCATGTCGGAGGATGACAATCAGGTCAAGCTGATGACTCTCCACAGTGCCAAGGGTCTGGAGTTCCCATACGTATTTATATGCGGAATGGAGGACAGAGTATTTCCTAGTGGAATTGCACTCAACTCAGATGATCCCGATGCTCTTGAGGAGGAGAGACGTCTGTGTTACGTGGGTATAACCAGAGCCATGAAAAAGCTGTACCTGAGTGCGGCGAAGGAACGAATGATGCATGGTAACAGGGTGTACAGCGATGTGTCCAGATTCATAAGAGAGATCCCGCCTATGCTGTTTGAGCATGAAGCTGATATGAAGAATATGGCAAAGCGAAGAGAGTCGGAGTCTGTCGACAGATATAACAGAGGTGAAGGACGCAGAGATGCGTATGGAAGTTCATATGGTGATACATATGCCGGCTATGGCGGTGGAAGAACCGCTGGAGCAGCCTCAGGCAGAAGCTATGGACAGAAGAATCCATACAGCAGCTATGCAAAACAGCAGTCATACGGGCAGCCGTCTTCCCAGCCTTCGTTCGGCAAAGCCTTTGTGGTAAACAGTGTTGGCAAGCCGGATTATGCTGTTGGAGACAGAGTCAGACATATTAAGTTTGGTCCGGGTACTGTGGAGGCTTTGGAGAAGGGCGATAAGGATTACGAGGTTACAGTGAATTTCGACAGATGCGGTGTCAGGAAGATGTTTGCTTCGTTTGCAAAGCTCAAAAAATGCGAGTAGTCAATTAAACCGCATGTTAGATTTATTTATAAAATACATATAGAAATAATCAAAACCGTATGCTATAATTTTGGTATGTGTTGGGAGATAATAACTGTATGTTTCTTCTCTCAAATCAATATAATATAATGAAACCCGTTACAGGGTTAAGAAAGGGTGGAATGTAACGATGAAGAGTAGTGACGTAATCTTAGTTAAAGGCGATGCAACAGAAGAGAAGGCAAAGAGCACATTATTTGTGATCTTGGTTATCATTGGTGCCGTTGCTGCTATTGCAGGTATTGCATATGCAGTATATTCATATCTTACACCAGACTTCCTTGATGATTTTGATGATGACTTCGACGATGATTTCGACGATGACTTCTTCGATGATGAGGAAGATACAGATGAGGCAGAGCCAGCAGCAGAAGCAGCCGAGGCGGCAGACGCTGAGTAATTCGTACTGTATTATATAGAAGAATATGGTAGTATAAAGATACGCTCTATCCATTGAGGATAGAGCGTATTTTTTTGTCATCTACTAAAAAAATGGAAGATAGGACGAAACGTCATGATAAAAGGTATAAAAAATGCGGATAACAGGAATCGAACCTGCACCCCGAAGGACTAGATCCTAAGTCTAGCGCGTCTGCCAGTTCCGCCATATCCGCTTAATTCTTCATAAAATAAAAATAGCCCCTCATATCAGAAGGGAAATAGTGAGCCATCGGGGACTCGAACCCCGGACAACTTGATTAAAAGTCAAGTGCTCTACCGCCTGAGCTAATGGCCCATAAGTCTGGACTTTAATAACTGGGCTAGCTGGATTCGAACCAGCGAATGCAGGAGTCAAAGTCCTGTGCCTTACCGCTTGGCGATAACCCAAAAGCATCGCTTAATATGCGATAAAGAAAAGGGTGGATAGAGGGACTCGAACCCTCGGCCTCCAGAGCCACAATCTGGCGCGCTAGCCAACTGCGCCATACCCACCATATAAGTGAAACATCCATATGGAACAGCAGTAGTGCCACAGAATGAAACAAATAAATGTGCCCGAAGG
>OIBX01000707.1_pt1 | contig 11233 bp, 6 predicted proteins | sample 1581151 | NCBI WGS metagenome assembly OIBX01 (sample SAMEA3882527, study PRJEB24775) | human gut metagenome | biome: human-associated habitat; feature: intestine environment; material: feces | place: Netherlands | collected 2009/2010 | reverse complement strand
ATGGCTTCCGATGTTCTCCTTCGTCCAGCCGTGATACTGGCCGCGGCACACAGCATCACGCTCCATCTGGGTCGGGCTTTTTACGTGTTTTCTGGTAAAGTAATGGTCGTTCTCCGGATCGTAATATTTTCCGAGCGAAATACCGCAGCACTTGCTGTTGCTGACCTCACAGTCCTCAATAATCCATCCCTTCGACCAGTGCGGACCGATCATACCGTCCTGATAAGCAGCCGGCGGCGCCCATGTCGTTGCTGCCTTGCTGACATCAAATCCACTGAACGTAATGTAATTTACGCCTGTTTTCGACGGCATAAAGCAGTTCCGGCGCACGTTGATTTCTACTTTTTCCTCCGTCGGGTTTTTACCCTGGAAGTTTGCGTAGATGACCGTCTGATTTTTCTCTTTGTCCTGCTCGGTATACCATTTGTAAACCGACCACTCCGGCTCCCAGGACGGCGCATAAACCTCGCCCTTGATACACTCCTCGAGCGTCTCTGCCTCGTATAACTGGCGGTCATTCAGATAAACCGCGCCGGTATGGCGTACCACCGGTGCAAAATACCAGTCACCGCCGACCATTGTCGTGTATGGGTTATAATTGCCAAACACTCCGTTGTCTACACGGCATACCCACACATTATCTTTGTAATGCTCCCAGTCATTCATCGTTTCCGCACCGGTGATCTTTGCGCCGAGCGGCTTCTCACTCTTATAGACGATTCTTGCATCCTCGGTTCCTCCGTTGACCGGATCAACATATTCATGGTAAATACCAGGTGCAACCAGAACTTCATCTCCTGCCTTTGCAATTTTTGCCGCATCGTTGATGAACTTGAACGGCATCTCTTTTGTTCCGTTTCCATTCTTCGGAGCGGAATTATTGACATAGTAAATCATTTCTCTATACTCCTTTTTGTTATAGTAAAACCCGAAAACACTGCAAAAAAGGCTGTGACGCAATCATTCACTCTCTGCGGCGCTGAATTTTTTACGCTATTTTTTTGCGGGTCTATAGAATTTCTTTACGATAATGCTTCTTCCGCAGCCTCTTTTGATGCAAACGGGCCCGGCAGCGGATGAATGCCCTGACGGTTTCCGAAGTAGTCATATCGGAACACGATCGGCGTTCCATCCGGATTCTCATATTTCTGTTCCGGCTCAAATGCCATGCCAAGCGTCTCCGTTGAGATCACTGCACAGGCATTCTGCGGCAGATAATCGTAAACATTGGTCTCCAGTTTCCATTTTCCGTTCTCTTCTTTTACACCGATGGTGATTTCATGCTCGGTATCCACTACAGCGTCCTGTTCCTGTTCTGCCGGCTTCGCCCCATTGAAGTAAACGTTGCCGCCAAGCCATACCGGCAGCTTCTCGTAATACAGATCCGGTGACTTTCCGGAGCCCATTCCGCAATAGCCCTCAAATCTTGCCACGTACTCCTCCAATGTCGGATATCCGCTGTACGGTGCGGTTCCTGCTGTCAGATTTCCGTCATCCCACTCATTATCTCCGGTCAGTTTACGGATTTCTTCCATTCCCGCACGAACCGGCTTCTGGATGAAGATATTATTGTAGAACCGGCAGTCACCGTGAAGAACCGTCATAAATCCGTTGATCTCCGTGCGATGCGGCACATGGTACGGTGTGTAGCGTGGCGACGGCAGCTTTTCGGAGCCATTGTTGACACCGCGGCCGACAGCAGTAAACGATCCCGCGATCAGGTTATGTACTACCGCAACACCCTGCGTTGCCAGCTTCATCGCGCGGTCCGAAAGCAGTACATTATTGTCCACCAGTGTCGGTCCGTGGGAAATTTCAATAAAGATATCCTCGCCGATACCGTCCATACCTTCTGGATTTGCATTTTCCTCGTTCGGCAGCGTATTGTCATGGAACAGGTTCTGCGTAACACGTGTGCCCTGTGCCTGCCAGTCGAGCCAGAGGCCTCTCGTACAGTGATGGAAATGGTTTCTTCGAATGATCACATCGATTGCTGCATGCATCTTGATGCCGCCGATCTCCGCACCCGCAAGGTTCTGTTTATTATTGATATGGTGAATGTGGTTATCCTCAATAATCGAGAACACACCACCTAAGTGGCCTACAATACCCGTCTGTCCACAGTCGTGGATGTTGCACCGGCGGATGATGTGGCTTCCGATGTTTTCCTTTGTCCATCCCTCTCGCTGCGCCTGGCAGATACAGTCACGCTCCGTCTGTGTACCATCTTTGAATTTCCATTTGAGCCATTTATTGTCATTGTTCGGCTGTCTGTATTTTCCAAGTGAAATGCCCGAGCACTTCGAATCTGAAATCTCACAATCCTCGATGATCCATCCCTTTGACCAGTGCGGGCCGACCATTCCTTCCTGATATGCCGTCGGCGGAGCCCACTGAGTTGCCGCCTGTTTTACAACAAAGCCGGACAGAGTGATGTAACCGATGCCCTCCTTCGACGGATAAAAGCAATTCTCACGTACATTGATTTCTACGGTTTCTTCGTTCGGATTTTTTCCCTGGAAATTCACATAGAAAACGGTCTCATTCTTCTCTTCATCCTGCTCCACATACCAGGTGTAAACCGTGAATGCCTGATCCCAGGATTTTTTATAGATCTCCGGCTTTTTCACCTGATCCAGACTTGTCACCTCATACATGGATTTTCCATTCAGATACACTTCTCCGGTGTGTGCCGTGTAGGATGCGATAAACCAGTCACCGCTGACCAGTGTCGTATATGGATTGTAATCCCCAAACAATCCGTTCGAAACGCGCGCTGTCCACACATCACCTTCCAAATGCTCCCAGTTATCCACAATTTCCGCACCGGTAATCACAGCTTTTCCCGGTTCCACAGAACGGTACACAATTCTTGCATCCTCACATCCCGCATTCGCCGGATCTACATATTCCCGATATACGCCAGGCGCTACAAGCACCTCGTCGCCGGGCCTTGCAATTTTTGCCGCCTCGGAAATCGTCCGAAATGGATATTCCTTCTGCCCATTTCCGCTTCGCACAGCATTTCCATCTACATAAATCTGCATTTTTCGCTTACCTCTCACTTCTTCACTTTTCATAAACTTTTATTGTGAATTTTCGCCAAAATCACATCACTCTTTTTCCGATTTCTGCCGTTCTTCACAATTTTCATATCTTAACCATAATACAGATCCTCGTAAAACACTACTTATATATTGCCGATCATTGCCCAGATGTTTCGATTTTTTCTATATTTTTTCTCTCTTCTGTTGTATAATACCGTTTATCAGATACGGAGGATTCTTTTGCCATGAAAAACGATTCGACTTCTTTTTTCGAAAACAATCATTTTGCTAACAGCTATGTTTACGATATCTCTATTTCGCATGTCCCCGCCTATTTCGGTCTGCACTGGCATCACTATATTGAAATTGTGCTTGCACAGGATGACGGCATTATCTATGAAGTAAATGGAGAAACCTTTCCGCTGAAGCCCGGTGATCTTCTTTTTATCTGGCCCGGCGAGCTGCACGCTGTTTCCACAACCAACAGAGAACATCGCCTGATCATGCTTCAGCTCGATGCAGATTTTCTGGAAAAACGCGTGGATTTCCAGTCTGTTGCTTATCTTTTTTATCAGATCCGTCTTCTGAATCAGAACAACTTCCCGGAAATCGAAAAACTCCGCGGATTTCTGACAGAGCTGCGCAGGCTCTCCCTCTCCGGTATCAGTTTTTCCGAGCTGCGCGGATGCGTTCTGCTGTATCAGTTTTTTATTCTGCTCGGCGAAAATCTCTCCGTGCCGACCGAAACTGCCGCACCGCAAAAAACAGGCCATTCCGCACAGGTACACCGCCAGATGATTGCTGCATGTACCTGGATCTCGAGTCACTGCACCGAACCGGTTTCCCTGGAAGAAGCATCAAAGGTCGCCGGATTCTCCCGCTGCCATTTTTCCAAGCTGTTCCGCGCATACACCGGCCTCTCCTTCACGGATTTCGTCACCAGGGAACGGCTCCATATCGCCGAAAACCTGTTAAAAAAACCGGATCTCACGATCACCGAAGTGTCGCTCGAATCCGGTTTTAACAGTATTTCTACGTTTAACAGAGTCTTTTTGAAATCAAAAAATGTAAGCCCTACCGACTTCCGTCAGATGTACCTGCAATCCTATCAGAAATAGGCTATGAATTCGGCATGGCCTCCGGTCTTTCGCAGGTGGATGGAACCTTCTCAAATGCACCCGTTTCCGCACTCTTCATAATCTGATCGATCGTATCGAGTACGTGATATGCCATTTTGGCATTCGCACGGTTTGGTCTGCCCTCTGCAATTGCTTCTGCCATCTCGGACGGACCGAGGCCGCGGCTGTTTTCGCTGTAGGCAAAGCCATAATCCAGCACTTCCGGAACTGCCTGCTGTGTCCAGTCCTTCACGCCCGGAATGTAGACGATATCGCCGCCGAAATTGTTCGGGTCCACCAGCTTTAAAATACCTTTTTTGCCGTAAATTGTGAATACCGCCTGATCGTTGATGGTGCTGTCGCCATTGACACAGAATGTGCCGGTCACGCCGTTTTTCATTTCCAGAATCGTGAAAGCCTGGCTCTCGTTGCTGTAGTCAAATTCCTGGCCGTATTCCGGGCTGTCCGGGACGACATTGACGCGCTTCGGCGCAAGATTGCGCACGGAGGAAACGACACGGTCCACCGGGCCGAAAAGGCTGACGATGGCGGTCAGATAATAAACACCGAAATCGTAGCAGATACCGCCTCCCGGCATCCGCAGAAAACGGAAGATGCTCGCCAGCAAATCAAGATCGCGGTTTGCGCATGCTTCGAAAGATGTCACCTCGCCGATCAGCCCGTCGTCGATCGCTTTTCTTGCGGTCTGCAGTGCCGATCCAAGGAAGGTGTCCGGTGCGGAACCGAGATAGAGATGTTTCTCCTCTGCCAGCTCGATCAGTTTCGCTGCCGTTTCCGGTGCGAGGGTCATTGTTTTTTCAGTGTAAACGTGTTTTCCGGCTTCCAGTGCCTGACGGATCAGCCCCTCGTGGGTCGGTGCCGGTGTCAGAATGACTACCATTTCAATCGACGGGTCTGCCAGAATTTCCTCGTAGGTACAGCCCTTGATGCCATACTGCTCTGCTTTCTTTTTCGCATGTTCAAGATGGCCTGCGCAGCATGCTGCTACCTCAAGATTCTCAAAGTTATGAATCATGTTCGTCAGATAAATATCACTGATCGCTCCGCAGCCGACAACGCCGACTCTCATTTTTTTCGTTTCTGTTGTTCCCATTTGTAAAAATCCCCTTTACTCTTTGTTTTTTGATTCTGTTCTGATAAAAACCCTTATCTTTTTTATACAACGAAATGTCTGAAAAAACAAGCATTCCGGCTCATATTTCACTTCAAAATAAAAAAACCGCCCACGGTTTCTGCAGATTCTCTGCATCACCGCGGACGGCCTTTTTCTGTTGTTTACTCCACGCTTTTCAGCGATTCAATCATATCAATTTTTCTTAACCGGTAGAACATCATAAAGTTGACGAACAGGGCAAACGCCAGGGTAATCAGGGCGCTCCAGCCGTAGCTCCGCGGGAACACGTTTCGTCCGAACATCATCATATCGACCTCGACGGTCTGAATTACGCAATGATGTAAAAACGTTCCAATTCCCATGCCCGCGATAACGCCGAACAGTGTCAGCACCATGTTTTCCCGGTACACGTACGATGCCACCTCGCCGTCGAAGAAGCCGAGCACTTTCAGCGTTGCCAGCTCTCTCTGTCGTTCGGTGATGTTAATGTTGTTCAGGTTGTACAGCACCACAAACGCCAGCAGGCCCGCCGATACGATCAGCACCACGATGACGATGTCGAGGGAACGAAGCATGTTGTCAATCTGATCAATCAGGTCGGATGTGAACGAGATTGCCGCTACACCGTCGTACGTCATGATTTTTTCTCCGAGTGCTGTCTCATAATTGCTCGACGTGTCCTGATATTTCATCAGAAGCTGGTTGTAATCCGGCGCTCCGCCGAACAGCTCCTCGTAGAGATCCGGGGCCAGATACAGATAATGGCGCACGTAGTTTTCGACGATGATCGAAATCTTTACGTCCACAATATCGTCGCCTTTTTTCAGCTGAACCGTGTCGCCTGCTTTTACGCCGAGCATCGTTGCTGTCTTTTCGCTGATGGCTGCGCCGCCGTCGGTCGGGAATTCGTAAACTTCTCCGCTTTTCCGGTCTCGGAAGGCATAGAAGTCATTGAAATTCGTCAGTTCTTTCGGCACTTCAAGCACTGCATCCACGGTCTTTTTGTCGGTCTGCAGTTCGATGTTCTGGCAGTACATTTCCAGCAGCTCATCGATGCCGCTGTGGTTTTCCAGATCGGTCTGCAATGCTTCTTTTTCGGATTCATCCACATCTGAATTCAGCACAGCATTCGCCTGATAGGTGAAGAGGCTGACGAACTGGTTTTTCGCAATCGCGGTGATGGAATCCTGAAGGCCGAAACCGACGAGGATCAGACCCATGCATCCGCCGATTCCGATAACGGTCATGAAGAATCGTTTTTTATACCGTACCAGATTCCGCACGGTTGATTTCTGCGTAAAGTTCAGATGTTTCCAGAGTACGCCGATACGTTCCAGGAAAATCCGTTTGCCGTTTTTCGGTGCTTCCGGCCGCATCAGCTCTGCCGGACCTGCGGCGAGTTCTTTGTAGCATGCCGCGATCGTCGCCACGCCGGTGCAGGCTGCACTCGCCAGAATCGCAAGGCCTCCCTGCTCCCAATTCAGCGGGGTCATGTAATACGGGAGTCCGGTATACAGCATGCCGTAGGCATTCATAATAACCCAGGGCAGGATTTTTTCTCCAACCACCACGCCCGCGAGAGCGCCGGATACGGTGGAGAGCATCGCGTATGCGAAATATTTAAAGGCGATCACGCCGTCGGAATAACCGAGGGCTTTTAACGTTCCGATCTGCTGACGCTGTTCCTCGATCATTCGTGTCATCGTCGTCAGGCTGACGAGAGCAGCCACGAGGAAGAAGATAACCGGGAAGAATTTTCCGATATTCGAGATACGGCCGGCATCCTGACCGAAGCTCTCAGTTGACGTTACCTTATTCCGTCCCCAGACGTACCACGTTGGTTTTTTCAGGTCTGCGAGTGTTTTCTCACCGTCCGCAATTTCCTGCTTCGCATCCGCGATTTCTGGTTCGGCGTCGGCTTTTGCTTTTTCATATTCGGCTTTGCCGTCCTCAAGTTCCTTTTCTTTATCGGCAATTTCCTGTTTCGCATCCGCAAGGGAGATTTTTCCGTCGGCGATTTCCTGTTTCGCGTCGGCAAGCTGGGTTTCTCCGTCGGCAATCGTCTGCTTGGCTTCGGCGAGCTGAGTTTCTCCATCGGCGATCGTCTGCTTGGCTTCGGCTAACTGGGTTTCGCCGTCGGCGATCGTCTGTTTCGCTTCGGCGAGCTGACTTTCTCCACTGGAAATTGTCTGCTTTGCAGCGGCAAGCTGGGCCTCACCCGACTGAATCGTCTGTCGGTACGATGCAATCTGCTGTTCCCCATCAGCAAGCTGGGCTCTGGCAGCCGCAAGCTGAGTTTCTCCGTCTTTTAATTTACTGCGGTTCGTCTCAATCTGAGCTTCTCCGTCGGCAATCGCTGCTTTGGCGGATGCAAGCTGGGCTTCGCCATTTTCAATCTGTTTCTGATAAGCTTCTGCCTGTGCTTCTCCATCCTGAAGCTGGGCAAGAGCCTCTGTAATCTGAGCTTCGCCGCTTTCCAGTTCTTCTTTTGCAGAAGCAATCTGTGCCTCGCCTGCGGCGCATTCCTGCTCTTTTTCTGTTAATTGTGCATCTGCAGCGGCAAGCTGACTTTCTGCGTCGGTAATCTGAGCTTCTGCAGCCGCAAGCCGGGCTTCCGCATCAGCGCTTGCTGCTTCAAACGCTGCGATGTTTTGTTCCAGAAATGTTTTCTGCTCCTGCATCGTGAAAAGCTGCTGTGCTAACTCTGTCTGCTTTGCTTCCAGCGCAGTTTTCTGTTCCAACAGGGATACATATGCTTCATCTTCCTCCGTCAGTCCGTCAAGCTGAGCCTCAATCACCTCGATCTGACCAGTCACTTCTGTCTGCGCAGTCTCCACCACCGGAAGCTGCCTGGAAATCTGGGCTAACTGATCCTTGGCTGTCTCATACTGACTCTTCTGTTCTTCATACGCTGCCTTCTGCGCTTCATACTGTGTGCGTCCTGCAGCGGTTTCTGCTTTCTTGTTGTCCAGTTCCTCGCGTGCAGCGGAAAGCTGCTCCTTTGCAATATTCAATTCCGTTTCTTTTTCGGAAAGCTGCTCTTTTGCAGTATTCAGCTCCGTCTGCTTCCGAGTCAGTTCGGTTTTTGCCGCCGAAAGCTGCGTCATTTTTTCCTCTAACTCTTTTTTGCCGGATGCCAGTTCTGTTTCTTTCTCTGCAAGCTGTGCTTTTCCGTCGGAAAGTTCTTTCGCTTTTGCCTCAAGTGTGGCTTTTCCACTTGCAAGTTCATCGGCTTTCTGATTCAGCTCCGCTTTTCCGCTTTCCAGCTCTGCCGCCTTTGCTTCCAGCGTCGCTTTTCCGCTCGCAAGTTCCGCCTCTTTGTCTTTCAGCGTTGCCTTGCCGGATGCCAGCTCCTGCTCTTTATCGGCGATGGTTGCTTTCGCACTGAGAAGTTCCTGCTCTTTGTCTGCAATGGTCTGTTTTCCGTCAAGGAGTTCCTGTTCTTTCTCAGCAATCGTCTGCTTTCCGTCAAGAAGCTCCTGTTCTTTGTCCTTTAACGTCTGTTCGCCGTCGAGAAGTTCCTGCTCTTTGTCCGCAATCGTCACTTTCGCGTCGGCAAGCTGCTGTGCACCGTCATCCAGCTCTGTTTTTGCGTCCGCTAATTTCTGCTCTGCATCAGCGACCTGCTGTTTTGCATCATCAATCTTTTCCTGTCCTTCGGTTTTGACTGCCGTATACCGCCGGTCGCACGCCGCATCCTCGAGCGCTTCAATCTTCGTCTGTACAGCCTTCACCGTCTCATCATACGCATCGCTGTAGCTCGCCTCTTCCTGTGTGCCGTCCGCCTGGACGTAAATCTCTGTATAGAGATCCGAGGTAAATGTCTCCGGAAGCAGCAGTGCAAAACTGTTGATGCTTCCGTTTCCAATCGAGCCCGTTCCCCGGTTCAGCTCCATATAATAAGGGAGTGTCGCCGAACCAACAATCGTAAACGTGTCCCCGGTCAGCGAATCTGAGAGCGGATCCTCCGTTCCGGAAGTGAACGTTACCTGATCCCCAATCTCACAGCCGGAACTTTTCAGAAACTGCGTATCAACAAGAATTTCATCCTCTTTCTCCGGCATCCGTCCCTCGACCACGCGCGGCTCATTCACACCGTCCGTCAGCGCAATCAGCTTCACAACCTGCTCGCTCTCGCCGATGTCATGCAGCACTTCCACCGTTTTTCCGCCGTAGACCGCTTTCACGCCATCCGTCTTCGCGATATCCGCCAGATCATCGTCTGTCAGCCCCAGCGTTCCAAGAACTTTCAAATCCATATAATTTACTTCATCATAATACCGGTCCGCCGAAACCTTCATATCTCCTTCCGCCGACCGAATGCCCGAGAAAAACGCCGCGCCAAGAAGCACGATGAAAAAGACTGACAGAAACCGCCCCTTGTTCTTTGTGATTTCCCGGATAAAGTCTTTTCGAAATGCTCTCATCGTCCACCTACCATTCTATCTCTTCCACCGGTGTCGGGTTCTCATTTGTTTTCATGCCCGCCACTTTTCCGTTTCGGATTTTAATCACGCGGTCCGCCATCGGTGTCAACGCCGAGTTGTGAGTGATGACAATGACCGTCATCCCCTTCTCCCGGCAGGTATCCTGCAGCAGCTTTAAGATCGCTTTTCCCGTCACATAATCGAGCGCGCCGGTCGGCTCATCGCACAACAGGATATCCGGATTCTTGACAATTGCACGTCCGATCGCAGTTCTCTGCTGCTGTCCTCCTGATAACTGATTCGGCAGTTTTCTCTGATGTTCATAAAGACCAAGCGTATGTAACAATTCATCCACATCTAACGGATGATCACTCAAACATGCCCCTACTTCAATATTCTCCCGTACCGTCAGATTCGGTATCAGGTTATACATCTGAAAAATATATCCCAGATGCTTTCTTCTATACAGTGAAAGCTTCTTCTCTGTCATATCCTCCAGACGTTCTCCTTCAATCGTGATACTGCCCTCATCAGCACCATCAATTCCCCCTATGATATTCAGAAGTGTTGATTTCCCCGAACCGGATGGTCCAAGCAAGACACAGATTTCTCCCTTCGTCACTGTAAAATCCAGTCCTCTTAATACCTCTGTCCGGTTCTCCCCTGATCCGAAGCTCTTTTTCAGACCACTGATCTGTAAAAAATTCTGATTTTTCATTTAACTGTTCCTCCTTTTTAACTCGTCCAACAATATTCTTCTAAATGCTGTGTAATTATTTATTCTTTTCTTTGATCATTTGATTATTTGTTCATATGTTTAATAACACATACATAGGTTGTTGTCAACCCTTTATCTGTTTTTAGTTAGTTTCTTCTAACATTATACTGTCAAATTTCTGTTTTTGTATACAAAAAGCCGGTACTTATTGATAAAAAATATCAACAAGCACCGGCTTTTTACCGGATGACTCATTTAAAAGTAATATTCCCGGATCTCACAGTTCTTAATCCCGAAATGCGCGAACTCTTCATTTGTCATATCATAGAAATATGATTGCACGATTCTTGAAATTCCATTATGCGCAACCAGCAGATATGTCTTATGATCCGACTCCGCCTTTACATCATCTAACAGATTATAGACACGCTGGCACAGATGCATCATCGTCTCTCCACCATCATAATGATCGAGGAAATGGGATTTTGCTTCCATGAATTCTTCCCCATTTCTAGGTGTTGATTCAAACCGTCCAAAGTTCTGCTCCTTTAATCTCGGCTCCATCCGCATCGGAATTCCTGTCATCTCCGATATATGTCTGGCAGTCTCGGCTGCACGAACAAGCGGTGAATATAATATCTCATCGATTCCCGGCTGTTCCTCCGCCAGCTTTCTTCCAAGCTCCTCTGCCTGTTGATGTCCAAGCTCTGTAAGTTCAATATCAGTTGCACCGCATATCTTATTCTCCACGTTCCAGATTGTCTGACCGTGTCTTGTAAAAAATACTT
>OIBX01000699.1_pt1 | contig 11319 bp, 16 predicted proteins | sample 1581151 | NCBI WGS metagenome assembly OIBX01 (sample SAMEA3882527, study PRJEB24775) | human gut metagenome | biome: human-associated habitat; feature: intestine environment; material: feces | place: Netherlands | collected 2009/2010 | reverse complement strand
CGGTCTTGCGGCAGCAAGATGGAGGGGCCTCGCCCCGACAAGTTCCAGTTTGCCGGGCAGACGGACATCTGAATAACACAAAATGAGGGGGCAGCCATGGTACTTTATTTTACGGGAACCGGCAACAGCCGGTATCTGGCGCGGCGCATTGCCGAAGGGTTGGAGATGCCGCTTTACGACCTGAACGCTTGTATCAAGGCAGGGGATACCGCCCCGGTGCAGACCGGGCGTGACGTGGTGCTGGTCACGCCTACCTACGCATGGCGCATCCCCTGGGTGGTGTCGGAGTGGCTGGACAAGACCGAGCTGACCGGGGCAGAGCGTATCTGGTTTGTGATGGATTGCGGCAGCGAGATCGGCAATGCGGCAGGCTATAACCGGCAGCTTGCGGCGCAAAAGCAGCTGCAGTATATGGGCACGGCTCAGATCATCATGCCGGAAAACTACATTGCCATGTTCAATGCACCTCAAAAGGAGCAGGCACGGAGCATCGTGGAGCAGGCAGAGCCTGCACTTCAGAAGGTGCTGGCGCAGCTCAAGGCCGGGCAGGAATTTCCCCCGCCGAGAGAGAACCTCTACGACCGCTTTATGAGCGGCCCGGTGAACCCGGTGTTCTATCGCTTTTTTGTAAAAGCGGATGCCTTCCGGGCAACGGATGCCTGCATCGGCTGCGGTAAGTGCGTGGAGCTGTGCCCCTTGAACAACATCCGTCTGGAAAACGGAAAGCCGGTCTGGGGCAAAAACTGCACCCATTGCATGGCCTGCATCTGCTATTGCCCCAAAGAAGCCATCGAGTACGGCAAAAAGAGCAAAGGCAAGCCCCGGTATCACTTTGAAGCACTGGAAAAGAAGCAGGACGTGTGAAGGAGAGCGGAAATTAGATGAAGTTTTTGTACTTACATGGGTTGGGACAAAAACCAAACAGTTGGGACAGAGTAATAAAAGAAACGAAGGTCTCGGATAGAAGCGCCAGCTTGAGCTTGGCAGAGATGCTGGAAGGAAAAGCGGCCACCTATAAGGAGTTGTATACTGCATTCTCAGAAGAGTGCAACAAGGAACATGATGAAATCATCTTGTGCGGGTTTTCCTTGGGTGCTGTTCTGGCACTTAATTATGCGATAGACCATCCGAATAAAGTAAAGGCACTGGTGCTAATTGCAGCACAATATAAAATGCCTGAAAAGCTATTGAAGTTCCAGAATATGCTGTTTCGCTTTATGCCGAATACAATGTTCAAGCAATTTGGCTTCAAAAAAGCTGATGTGATCAGCTTGTGCGGTACGATGACGGAATTGGATTTCAGGGATTCATTATGTAAGGTGTCCTGTCCGGTATTGATCGTTTGTGGGGAAAAGGACAACGCAAACAAAAAAGCCTCAAAGGAACTTGCCAGTTATTTGAGTGATTCCCACTTCCATGAACTTTTGAAAGCGGGTCATGAAGCAAACATAGAATCTCCGGAGGAATTGGCAACAGTGTTACAGGAATTTTATGATAATGTCGAATAAACTACGATTCATCAAAGAAAGAGGACTGTAAAATGAACATCGAAGAACGGGCGGCACAGGCTGCCGCATGGAAAGCTACTGGACAGTGCAACTGTGCACAGGCGGTGATGAAGGCATTTGAGGACAAGCTGCCGGTGGATGCCGACACCCTGATGAAGCTGGGCGCAGGCTATGCCGCCGGCATGGGCTGCATGGAGAGCACCTGCGGCGCACTGATCGGCGCTGTGATGGTGGCGGGCATCGTCACCGACGGCAAGGGCACACCCCGCATTTCTAAGGAACTGCTGCAAAACTTTCAGGAAAAGTGCGGTGCTACCATCTGCAAGGATCTGAAGGGGATAGAGAACGGCGCACCGCTGTGCCCGTGCCCGGAGTGCGTTCGCAACGCTGTTCTGGCACTGGGCGAGGTGCTGGGAGAGTAAGATGAAGAAGATCTTGTTTGTTTGCCATGGCAGGATGTGCTGGAGGGGTGCACCGCCCTGCTGGAAGAGCTGCGATAAAAGGGAAAGGGGATGACGAAACGTTATTGCAAGGGCGAACGGTTTGCTGACCTGTCGTTTGCCGGGGAAGCCTTTGAAAGAATAAACCTATTTACATGGTGCGAAAATGGGTTTATACTATCCCCAACACAAGGAAGGGAGCGCAGACAGATGAAACATACAGCAGATGCCCGGCACAGACTACCCGGGCGAATGCGCTGCTCCCAGACAAATTCCCGGCAGACAGACTGAGAAAAAATAGGAAGATGCCGTTGTCTGGGAGAAGTGTCCGAACATACATCGTCACAATAAAAGGAGAACCGACAATGGCTGATTATAAACTGTGGAACGCACTGAAGGACGCTAAAAAATATCGCTGGGTGGAACTTTCTCACTCGCTGAACAACGAAAGCCCCTACTGGTCCGGCATCCCGGAAGGCTCTGTAGAGCTGGCAAAGACCGTGTGGGACTGGGGCAAGCCGGAACTGGAATGCCTGATCCAGACCTTCAAATTCCCCGGACAGTTTGGTACCCATATCGACTTCCCGGGGCACTTCATCAAGGGCAAAGCATTGTCCGAAAAGTTTGATGTGAACGACCTGATTTTCCCGCTGGTGGTCATTGATATTTCCCAGCAGGCCAAGAAAGACCCCCGCTACGCTGTGACGGTGGAGGACATCAAGGCCTATGAAGCAAAGTACGGTCCTATCCCGGATGGTGCGCTGGTGGCTCTGCGCAGCGACTGGTATAAGAAGTGGCCGGATATGGATGCGCTGTCCGGCATCGACGCAGAGGGCAAAGAAAATGCCCCCGGCTGGTCGCTGGAAGCATTGGAGTATATCTACAAGGTGCGCAATGCCGCCGCCAACGGCCACGAAACGCTGGATACCGATTCCTCTGCGGTGGCGGAGGAAAAGGGTGACCTTGCCTGCGAGCGCTATGTTCTGGACAACGACAAGCTGCAGGTGGAGGTGCTTGCAAATCTGGATAAAGTTCAGCCTGCCGGTGCGGTGGTCATCGTTTCTTATCCCCGCATTGAAGGTGCAACTGGTCTGCCCGCACGGGTTTGGGCCATTACCGAATAAGAGCGGAGAAGTGGGAAAATGTCCTTTGAAAAAGCAAAAGCAGACCTGGAAGAAAAAGGTCTGGGAGATCATGTCATTGTGCTGAACGAGTCCTCAGCTACGGTGGCGGAAGCAGCCCACGCACTGGGCGTAGAGCCTGCCAGCATCGCCAAAACGCTGTCGGTTTTGCAGGGCGAAAAGCCGGTGCTCAGCTTCAACTCGGCCCTCATCCTTCTGGGGGCTCTGGGCATCCTGCCTCCTGCCACCAGCGCCATGCTGCATAACCTTTCCACCCTCGGCATCAGCCTGCGCAGCATGACAGACCTGTTGGAGCAGAAGTCTTCCCTGTAAAAATGGTACGCCGGAGCGTCCGCAGATGCTCCGGCGTATCGAAATGATAGATCTCCCGGCCAAAAGGAGGCTGCTGCACAAATACTGCGCAGCAGCCTCCTTTTTTAGTTCAGATGAATCGGCAAAAGCCCAGCCAGCAGCCCAGCAGGAAGAAGAGCAATACTTTACCCAGCACCGGCAGCCATAGACGCTTGCACAAAGTGGTATCCCACCGGTGGATGTTCTGCTTGGGGCAGGTGCCAACGCAGGCTTCACAGGCGATGCATTCCCCGCTGCGCAGGCTGGTTTCCTCCAGCTTCAGGCACACCGGGCACTGCTGCTTGCAGGCATTGCAGCCCGGGATGCAGCCGTCGCTCTGCCGGTGCAGCCGCGCAAATGGCAGCACCGGCAGCAGGGCAAACACCGCTCCCATGGGGCAGAGGAACTGACAGAAGAACCGGGGCTGCACCGCCATACCCAGCAAAATGAGCACAAGCAGCCCGATGCCCACACCAAAGCCCTCCGGCGGCAGATGCAGAGCCGTCAGGCGGGAAAACACCTCCCACGGGCTTGCGCCGGTCAGCATCTTTTCCTGCCGGGTCACATACAGTGCTACCAGCCATGCCAGCAGCAGATATTTGACCTTCTGCCCCAAAAGCACCGCCCACTCCGGCAGACGGAGCTGCTTTTTGCGGTGGAACAGCTTTTTCTGAATCAGCCCGGAAAGCGCCCAGACGGCATCGCCCAAGCTGCCGAAGGCGCAGGCGTACCCACAGAAAAAACGGTCGAAAAGCAGGGTGAAGCCGCACAGCCCCAGCAGGGAAAGTGTGAAGCTGTCCACAGAGAGCACCTCGCCTGCACCGATGTGCAGAAAGATCTGTTTTACCCCGGAAAACCCGGCCACGAATGCGCCCGGCATGGACACAAAGAAGAACAACTGCACCCCGGTGCGCAGCCATGTACGGCGCTTTTTGTCCCGCTGACGCTGCTGCGCCGCTGTTAAAGGCTTTGCCTGTGTTTTTTCCATCATCCTGCCGCCTTTCCCAGTGCATTCTCTACCGCACCGATAAGTCCTTCTGCCGTGAGGGTAGCGCCGGAAACGGTATCCACCTCAGCAGACTGCACTGCCAGCATCTCGTCCAGCAAAGGCAGTGCCTGCTTATAGTAGGGCTTATCCTCGCCGGAAGCATCCAGCACCGCAATATCGGTCATTTTTCCGTTCTGGATAGTCACTGACACCCGAATGACATCGCCAAAACCATAGGCGCTGCCCTCATAGATGCCGTCCCGGTAGCCGCTCTGCTCTGCCTGTGCTGCGCTCTGCGCCTGCAAAACGGAAGCATTGTAGGCTTCAACTTCGGCAATTTCCTGCTTGCGCTGGCTTACCGCTGCCGCCCGGATCAGCGCCACCTGCTGGTATTGCCACAGTACCCCCAAAATTAGCAGCAGGTTCACCGCCCGGAGGAGAAAATTTTTGTATTTCATTCTGCTGCTCCTTCCGTTTCAGACTCAATCCCGGTCTCTTCCGGCGGCAGTGCCGGCTCGGATGTCGGCAGCACTTCCTCAGAAGATGCCGGTTCCGGTTCAGAGGATGCCGGTGCATCTGCCGGGAAAAGCTGCTGCCATACTTCCTTGAGCCACACGGGAACGGCGCTCTTTTCCTCCGGCTGCACCACCTCCACGGTGGGCGCGGTGACCGGCGTTTCCCCGGGCTCTGCTGCTTCAGACGGTGCGGTTTCCTCTGCCGTCTCTTCCGATGCAGTCTGCTCCGGAGTGGTTTTCTCTGCCGGGGCAACAGCGGCCTTTGCCAGTGCCAGCTTGACTGCGTTCAGAATTCCGGTGGAGGAGTAGGTGGCGCCGGAAACAGTATCCACGTTGGGGCTTTGTCCCTCCAGAATGGCGGGGATGACCTGTTTTGACCGGGAGAGATATTCCTCCTCGTCCTCGGCGCTCAGGATCGTGATATCGGTAATTTTATCCTCTGCCACCGTGACCTGCACTGTGATCTGCCCCTCAAAGCCCATGGCTTCGGCAGTGTAGATGCCGTCCAAGTAGATGGAGGGAGCCGTAAATTCCTCCACCACAAGCGTTGCAGCGGGCTTTGGCTGGGGCGGCAGGGGATTGTTGACCACCTCGCCGGTCAGGGCATTCTGCACTGCGCCCAGAATGCCCCGGCTGGTGTAGGTGGCCTCGGAAACGGCACCCAGCTCTGAGTCTCCACCACGGTGGTCAAAAGCCGCTTGGCACGCCGCAGAAACTGCTTGGTCTCGTGGGATGCGTCCAAGATCTCCACCTCCGTGATGCTGCCGTTTTCCATGGTGACCTGTACTCGGACGGCACCGCCGTAGCCCCGGGAAGAGCCGACGTAAACGCCGTCGGCATAGGGCAGCTTGGGCAGGGTTTCTTCCTCCGCTTTGGAGGAAGCGGCTTCCACAGGCTGCTCCACCACAGCTGCCAGCCTTTCCGGCACGGCGGCCAGCACCGGAACGGTGCGGGGCAGGGCAAAAAGTACAGCTGCCGCTGTCGCCACCGTCGGGAGCAGCTGCACCAGCGGCAGCAGTGTATGGCATCGTTTTTTGTTCATTCCAACTCCTCCTGATACGGAAAAGCAAGGCCGCCTGATGCCAAGCGACCTTGCCGTTTTGTGTTATATTTTACAATAAATTAGGCAGTTTCCCGTGTATTCACAGCGCCACATTGACCGGCAGGACATACACGCCGTCGGCGGCGTAGAAGGTGATCTGAGTAATCGTCTTGCCGATGATGGATGCAAAGTAAGGATCATCGGCATTGAAGCCCAGCTTGGTACCATGCCAGATGTTGGTCACATGATGCAGGCCGTACTCACTGCCATCGGCGGTGGTCAGAACTACGCCGTAGACCTTGTTGGTCTTGTAGTCCAGATCAAAACCGGAGATTTTCATCTCGTAGGTGGCATGGTGACCGTTGGTATTCAGCTCCACAGTGGTGCCCTCTACGGTGGTCTCGGTGGCGTGGACCTTGCCAAACTCCCACTTGCCGCTCAGCAGGTTATACCATGCGGTGATGTAGTAGGCAGGGGTCTCACTGAGCTTGTAGTAAGCGTAGCTCTCGTTCTCAAACAAGGCATCTGCGCCGGTGTAGGTGGTGGTGGATTCCTTGCCCTTCAGGGTAACGGTAATGTCGTAGCTGTCGGCATCGGTGACCTGCTTTGCATTCTTCAGCGCCCACGGGGTCAGCACCTTGACCGGGAAGGAAACGCCGGTGATGTCGGAGCCGTCCGCGTTGACGTGGTAGGAACCGGCGGCAAGGTTGCCCGCACGGGTCTTGTTCTTGGTGGCGCTGGTCACAGCGTCGATCTCAGATGCGTTGTCCACACCGGCAGCCTTGTAGAAGTCGGCGTAGGGGATGTTCATCTGGACATAGCTGGAGGTCAGGCAGTTTTCCTGTTCCACCTCTTCCGCAGCGAAAGCCGGGACTGCCACAGCGCATACCAGCATAGCGGCCGCAAGTGCACCTGCAAATACTTTTTTCAATCTCATGGTAACACACCTCTATCTCAGTTTTGAAAAGATAGTTAGCTCTGACTAACAATTGGCGCAAAAAATACAGGGGAAAAACCCCTCAGATGGTTAGGCAAAACAAATTTTCGATGTAAAAATAGCACTCCCACCGGGCGTTGTCAAGTAGAAACCGGAAAGTTTGCAGAGGTGAATTTTCGATGCAGGAAACGATCTGCATCCTCTATACCGCAAAGCCCTTGACCTTTTTGCCGGAGCGCAGTATACTGCTTGTGCGGTTAGTTATATTTAACTGCAAGGAGGTACTACATGATACAAGACGCATTCTGGGGGATTTTGATCCCCTTTCTGGGTACAAGCCTTGGGGCAGGCTGTGTGTTCTTTTTAAAAAAGTCCCTGAGCGACGACATCCAGCGGGCGTTGACCGGCTTTGCCGCCGGAGTGATGGTGGCGGCATCGGTATGGAGTCTGTTGATCCCGGCCATGGAGCAGGCCGCAGATCTGGGCAGGCTGGCGTTTTTCCCGGCAGCGGTGGGTTTCTGGCTGGGCATCCTGTTTTTGCTGCTGCTGGACCATCTCATCCCGCATCTGCACCAGAACAGCTTGCAGGCCGAAGGGCCAAAAAGCCAGCTCCAGCGCACCACTATGATGGTTCTGGCGGTGACGCTGCACAACATCCCGGAGGGCATGGCAGTGGGTGTAGTCTATGCCGGATATCTTGCCGGGACCGCTCAGATCACTGCCGCCGGGGCGCTGGCACTTTCCCTTGGCATTGCCATCCAGAACTTCCCGGAGGGGGCCATCATTTCCATGCCACTGCGGGCGGAAGGAATGAAAAAAGGCCGGGCGTTCTGGGGCGGCGTACTGTCCGGCATCGTAGAGCCCATCGGGGCAGTGCTGACGATTCTGGCGGCAGGCATCGTGGTGCCTGCTTTGCCCTATCTGCTCAGCTTTGCTGCCGGAGCTATGCTGTATGTGGTGGTGGAGGAACTGATCCCGGAAATGTCGCAGGGGCAGCACTCCAACGTTGGCACGGTGTTTTTCGCGGTGGGCTTCAGCGTGATGATGGTGCTGGATGTGGCACTGGGGTGACGGTTGGGGATTCCCAAAAGCGAAATCTCTTTCGGAATACCCGAAAATGCCTAAACTCCTTGACAGAGGAGACGGCAGGGCGTATTATTTTGGCAGAAGGACCGCTGAGAAGCGGCTTTTTATAAGACTGAAAGTTAGCTTCACCTAACTCACAACTCTGCCCTATACGAAGAAATATATCTCTTCTATTTACAGGTGGAAAATAAATAGAGAAGGAACGTATCACGATGAAAATCTACACATTTGGTGCAGAGGATGCCCCGGTGCTGTTGCTGCTGCCGGGCACCTGTTGCCATTGGAAAAGCAATTTCGGGGCGGTGATCCCGCTTCTGGCTGACAGCTTCCGGGTGCTGTGCGTCAGCTACGATGGCTTTGATGAGACTGAACAGACCGAATTTCCCACCATGCTGGAGGAGACCGAAAAGATCGAGGCCTACCTCAAGACCCACTGCGGCGGTCGCATCCGGGCGGCCTACGGCTGCTCTCTGGGCGGCTCATTTGTGGGGCTGCTGGCGGCACGGCAGAACATCCACATGGACTGTGGCATTCTGGGCAGCTCTGATTTGGATCAGGCGTCGCCGCTGACGGCAAGCTTGCAGACGGATTTTCTGCTGCCATTGATCTACCCTGTGGTGCGGGATGGAAAGATTAAGGCGAAATTTCTCCAAAAGCGTCTGGACAAGTGTGCTAAAGAGTCGGGGGATTATGTCAAGGCTTTTCTGAAAATGTTTGGCGATGCCCGCCCTTATGTGACCATGCAGAGCTGTAAAAATCAGTTCTACTCCGATCTTATTACCCCGCTGCCGGATAAGATCCATGTGCCCGGTACCGAAATCCATATTTTTTACGCCCTGAAAATGGGCGCAAAATATCGTGCCCGGTATCAGCAGCATTTTGCACATCCTGTTCTCCATGAGCAGAACTTGCAGCACGAGGAATTGCTGGCCTGTCATCCGGTGCAGTGGGCGCATCTGGTAAAAAGCATTGCATTGTGAACGGTAAAACGTATCTGGAGCAAGCAGGATTTTGTAAGATCCAGAACCACAAAAATAAAAAGGGCTGGCTGTGCATCACAGCACAGAAATGAGGTGCGATCATGTCGAAAAAGGCAACGGAATTTCAAAGAAAAGCAATGAGCTGGATGTACCGGGGCAAGGAGATCTTCAAGCCATTGAACACCGGCTGGATCGACGAGAATGTTGCCTGCGTGCGCGAATGGGTGGCGAACATCTTCTTCTACCACAAAGGCGATACGACCATTATGGTCGATGCGGGATATAACTACGACCGCCTTGCCGAAAAAATGGGCTGGCTTGGGATTGATCCGAAGTCGATACATCATATCCTTATCACCCATCAGGACACCGACCATGTGGGTGCGGTGGAAGCAGACAGTCCGGGGCTGTTCCGAAATGCGAATCTGTACATCGGTGAGATCGAGAACCGGTATCTGATCGGAGAAGCACGCCGCAGGGTCATTTACCACCTTTACAAGCTGCCGCAGGCGACGATCAACAATGAAAAAGTGCTGCTGCACGATGGGCAGGTACTTGACATTGACGGCGTCAGGATCGAGTGTTTTCTGGTTCCCGGTCATACATGGGGACATATGGTCTACCTCATTGACGATAAGTACCTTTTTACCGGCGACACGCTGTGGTTTGGCGCGGACGGCGGCTACAGCTTCATTTCCTCACTGGCGGAGGACAATGAGCTGGCTGTGCAGTCACTGGCGGAGCTGGAGCGGAAACTGCGCGCACGTGGGCTGCATCCATATTTCATCACCGGTCACACGGGATGGACGGACAATTTTGCCTTTGCGTTTGCCCACAAAGACAAGAGCTGTTCACCATTCAAAAAACGAGTACACGACCCATCGGCACCCTATGATGCCTACGACGAATCGGACGACACCGAAGAAAATGCAAAGAGCGGTTTTCTGAAAGGCGTGGGAAGATGAAGGACAGCGAATTACAAATTGACCGTAGCTGCCATGTGCTATATTCCAAACCCTGCAAAAAGGAAATTCTGGCGAAAATCACTCTGCACTATCCGGAGGTGGAGCGCGAGGCGGTCTGGGAGCAGGTGCAGCTGAGATACGCAGAGCTTCTTTCCAAGTGGCGCACCGACCTCGGCGGTAAAAAGAATTTTCACAACGGAGTAGGCGGCACCTACGACTGCATCGCTATCATGTGCTTTTACGATGTGTGCCGGGATGTGGTCACATTCCGCGAAATGAAAGAGATCGAAGAAAATCTGATCCTGCCGTCCTTCCGGAAGCTGCGATTCGTTGACATCAACAAGCCATTCTGGAAAAAGCTGATGTATCGGGCATTCACCACCGCCCAAAAGCGCTGTGACGCATGGCACGATTACGAGATGGATGTTACGCCTTACGAAAACAGCAAGCCCATCTATTATGAATTTACGGCGTGTCCGGCGGCGGAATTTGCCAAGCGGTTCGGATTTGCGGACATTATGCCCGCCCTGTGCAATGTGGATTTTGCAGCGATGGAGCTGCTTCACGCAAGGCTGGTGCGGACGACCACCTGCGTGAATGGCTGTAAGTGCGACTACACCATCTGCGGCGATAAGGATCCATACGTAAAGGAACATCCCGAATACCGGGATGAAAACGGATACAGGAGGAATAAGTAATGCTCTTACAGGTGATTCTGGAAGGTCTTGGGCTGGGGGCTTTGCTGGTTCTTGTCTGTGCTGTGGGCATCTGCAAAGGGGCTGTTGGGATGGTGCATCTTTACAGCCCGGAGGTGCAGGAGCGGTGCATTACGCTGGGACTTACAACACACGAGAAAATCAAGCGAAATTCTCTAGTTTTCAAAGCCGTCTGCGTCCCTGGCTATATCGGCTATGTGCTGGTCTGTGTCTATGGAATAAACGGTGCAAAGGGCTTTGTTCAGGGTTTCTGGCAGTTACTCGTCATCTTGTCCGTTATGAATCTCATGGACCGCCTGTTGGTTGACGGCTATTGGGTGGGGCACACGAACGCATGGACGATCCCCGGAACGGAGGATCTGAAGCCCTACATTACTGCAAAAGACAAGCAGAAAAAGTGGCTATTCGGTACGGTGGGCATGGCAGTCATAGCGATGGTGCTGGCGGTCCTTATGACGGCTTTTATTCACTGAGGAAAGGAGAGACAATGAAGTTTAAGACATTGGGAAATCGGAATGCTCCCGCTGTTTTGTTTTTTCACGCAATGGGCGTGACGGGGGAGAGCAGCGAACCGGTTGCAAACTATTTACAGGATCGGTATTTCTGTATTCTGCCTACCTCCACCGTTTACTGCGAGGGGCAGAAATATGTCAGCAAGCTGGACGAAATA
>OIBX01000690.1_pt1 | contig 11395 bp, 9 predicted proteins | sample 1581151 | NCBI WGS metagenome assembly OIBX01 (sample SAMEA3882527, study PRJEB24775) | human gut metagenome | biome: human-associated habitat; feature: intestine environment; material: feces | place: Netherlands | collected 2009/2010 | reverse complement strand
AAACTCTTTGCGCAGGTGATGCCCTCGCCGGTGGGGCCGGCAATGGTCATGGTGCAGTGGCCCTCGCCGCCAATGCCAACACCGGCCTTGGTGGCGCTGTTCTTTACGTAGATGGTGGTCTCAATGACCCGGGCAAAGCGGGTCATGTGGTCCACATCCTTGGAGAAGATGGAAGCGGTGTGGCGGTTGCCGTGCTCGGCCACCACGGCATCTTCCACCGCCTGTTCAAAGCTCTGGCAGCGCACGATGGGCAGCACCGGCATCATCTGCTCCACCAGCACGAACGGATGGTCGGCAGGCACCTCGCAGATGGCAAGGCGGCAAGTATCCGGCACATGCACGCCGATGGTCTCCAGAATGCGGGCGGCATCCTTGCCCACCCACTTTTTGTTCACCTCGTGGCCGCCGCCCTTCTTGGGCTGCAGCACGATGTTCACCAGCTGTTCGGTCTGGGCCTTGTTCAGCAGGTAGGCGCCCTGCTTCTGCAGCTCGTGCAGCAGGCCGTCGTAGGCGGTGTTCACGGCGAACACTTCCTTCTCTGCAAAGCAGAGGATGTTGTTATCGAACGAAGCGCCTTCGTAGATCTTGCGGCCTGCCAGCTCGATGTCTGCGGTCTCGTCCACGATGACGGGCGGGTTGCCTGCACCGGCACCGATGCACTTTTTGCCGCTGCGCAGCAGGGCGTTCACCATGCCCATGCCACCGGTGCCTGCCATCAGGCGGATCTTGGGGTTTGCGGCCATCTTGTCCACATTCTCCATGGTCGGCTCACGGGTCATGGTAATGAGGTTTGCAGGGCCGCCCGCCTCGATGATGGCGGTATTCAGCGCCTGCAGGCAGTCGGCAGACACCCGCTTTGCGCGGGGGTGCACGTTGAACACCACGGTGTTGCCGCCTGCGATCATGCTGATGGTGTTGTTGATGATGGTCTCGGTAGGGTTGGTGGTGGGGGTGATGGAGCAGATCACACCAAAGGGTGCGTACTCTTCCAGCATCAGGCCCGCGTCACCGCTCTTGGCTTCGGTGGTCAGGCATTCGGGGCCGGGGGTCTTGTTGATAACGGCCAGATGTTTTTCCACCTTGTCCTCATAGCGGCCCATGCCGGTCTCTTCCACGATCTTGTGGCACCACTCCTCCACATGTGCCCGGGCACAGCGGCGGATGGCTTCAATGATGCGCTGGCGGTCCTCGATCTTGTAGTTGGCCGCCCAGTCGCGCTGGGCTTTCCATGCAGCCTCCACTGCGTCGTCTACGTTCTCGAACACGCCGCGGTCGCCTGCTGCACCGCCGGGTGCAGCGGTATAGGCTGCAGGGGCGGCGCTTGTCTGTGCACCGCCCATACCGGCAAGCACCTGCTTGACGATCGCTTCAATTTCCTGCGAACTGATATCCATGGTTTTCGTTCCTTTCCGTAAAGGTCATATCCGTTGGATCAAACGAAACTTTTTGTTATTGAAAGCTCTTCAGCGTCCGGCGGATGACCTCGGCCATTGCGGCATCGCGGGCATTTGCGGACTTCGGTGCGGCCGGGGCCGCTTCCATTGCAGGGACTGCCGCAGGCTGTGCGGCGGGCACCGGGGCAGGGGCAGGAGCCGCCTGCTGTTTGGGCAGGGTGGGCAGCGCCATGCCCGGCTGGATCAGCCCGGTAACGCCCGGCAGGCTCACCGGCTGGGCAGGCTGTGCGGCGGGTACTGCACTTGCTGCAGCCGGTGCAGTGACTGCCGCAGCTGCCGCATTTGGAGCAGCCTGCGCAGCCCAGCTTTGCGGTGACGGCTGCGTAGTAATCCAGTGCTTCCACCAGATGGGCCGCATCTGCCGGGGTCTTGCCCCAGGTCAGGCAGCCGTCATTTTCCAGCAGGACAGCCTTATCGGTGCGGCACAGCAGGCTGACAGCCTGTGCCTGCGCGTCCACGTTCTGGGCGGGCAGCAGCTGCACCCGTCCCAGCGCCCGCACTGCGGGGCTGAACGCTGCAGGCTGCACGGTCTGGCCCTGCATCCCCATCACAGCCGCGCAGGCCGGATAGGTGTGCATCACGCACTGGGCGTTCTCGTTTTCCTGATAGATTTTCAGATGGATGGGCAGGTCTTCGGGCAGGGGCTTGGGCTTTGCGCTGAGCATCGCCTTGCCATTCATATCCACGCGCACCAGCATATCTTGCGTGAGCGCGGCCTTGTCGGCACCGGCAACGGTCACCCACACGGCCTGCGGGCCGACGCGGACGCTCATGCTGCCGTCACCGGCCACCAGCCAGCCCTTGGCTTCCAGCCGACGGGCCATTTCCATGATGGCTTTTTTTGCCTCAAAGTCTGAGAGGTAAGTAACGCCTTGAATCACCATACGTTTCTTTCCTCCTTTTTAACGGCGCAGCGGCGGGATCTTGAGCATGGCGCGCACCTCGTCGGGAGTCATGGGCATCATGCCCTTGGACTTTACGATGTCCGACACCTTTGCGATCAGCGCTGCGTTGTTGTCCACATGGACACCCGGCGCGATCATGTCCGAATCCTCAAAGCCGATGCGCACGGTGGAAGCGCCCATATCCAGCGCAGTCTTGACCATTTCCCAGTCCTCGCGGTGGGCCTGCGTGTAGCCCCACAGGTAGTCGCCGTTGGGAAAGTTCTCTTCCAGCGCCTGGATCATGTGGCGCAGGGCCGGCACCGTGGCAGGCATCTCGCCGCCATGGCCGAACACCAGTGCAAACAGGATGGGTTTTACAAAGTGGAACTTGTCGTTCAGTTCCCGCACGGTGTTGATCATGCCCAGCTCAAAGACCTCGGTCTCCGGGATCTTCTTGTTGTCCATGATGGTCTTGACGCAGTACTCCACATCCTTGATGGGGTTCTGGTACACCGAGGTACCCAGATTCACCGAGCCGACATTCAGGCTGTTGGCTTCCACCCAGGAGGGGTAGCAGGGCTGCACACGTTCCTCAATGGTCAGGTTGGACACGCCGCCGGTGGAGATCTCCACCACGATGTCGCACATCTCGCGGATGTAGGCCACCGTTTCTTCCAGCAGGCTCAGATCCGGGGTGAGGTTGCCGTTCAGGTCGCGGCAGTGCAGGTGCACCATGGACGCGCCGTTTTTGTAGCACTCATACACATCCCGGGCAATGGCCCGCGGATTGATGAGAATGTCTGTGGCCGCAACGGGGGCCACGGAGATCATGATTTTTTTCATTGGATGAACACTCCTTGCATGTCGCATTGGAGAAGCTTAACAAAGGATGCTAACGTCATTTTAGCACAAACATCCTATCTTGTAAACTCACAGTCCCCCGCCCGCCTTTTACGGCAGGCAGGAGGCCTGTATGCTTACTTCTTCCAGAAGATGTAGTGATCCTGCACTGTAGCGGCGATCTCGTCCACCTGCCTGCGCTCGATCACACTGAGCAGCTGGCGGTGCAGCTCTACGAACCGCTCGATCTCCTCTTCGCCCTTGGCCAGCACCTTGCGGGTGGTCTCCAGACGGCTGGGCATCGTCAGCCGGGTGATATACTCGGTGATGGTGGCCAGCATAGGGTTCTGGGCCGCATTGGCGATCTGGGTGTGGAACCGGCTGTCCAGCTCCAGCACCTTGTCCACCGAAGGCTCCGGCGAGTGCATTTCGGCAGAAAGCTCGCCGAAGGTGCGGTACAGGTCCGGCAGAAAGGATGTGATATCATTGCGCTGAATGATAATATTCAGCGTACCGATATCGATGACGGAGCGCAGTTCCACAAATTCCTGCCAGCTGTTCTTCTGCAGGATGATGCTGTACAGCATCGGGTCCAGCATTTTCTGGTTGTAGTTTTCGCTCACAAAGGTGCCGTCGGCACGCTTGATGTACAGGATGCCGTAGGCCTGCAGCTTTTTCACAGCTTCCCGCACCGAGTTGCGGCCCGCGCCGAACTGCTTGCACAGTTCCATTTCGGTAGGCAGCTTGTCGCCCGGATGCAGGGTGCCGTCGATGATCTGGGAGATGATCCCATCCATGACCTGATCGACTACAGACTTTACCGCATTCTTCTGTTTTTCCGGATGTTCCATTGACATAGTTCCGCCTCCAAATCCGGTTTGGTGGATATTCGGGGTCGTTCAACGTGGAACGTTCTGGGGCAAAAAGCCTCCAAACATCACACGTTGAACTTCCACCACTATTTTACCATATCTGAAAAGCGGACGCAACGGTTACGCCATCAAATAGGTGGGCAGCAGGATCAGCTGAGGGAAGGCGACCATCAGGGCAATGCAGACGAAGGTGGCCGCAATAAACGGCACCAATGTGGGGAACACTTCACCAACAGTCGTATCCATCAGGTCGCAGGCAACGTAGATACACATGCCCACCGGGGGAGTGACCAGACCAATGCCGATGACCACGGTGATCAGAACGCTGAGCACGATGGGGTTGATGCCCACGCCCAGAGCAATGGGATACAGGATGGGCATGAACAGGGTCAGCGTTGCAATGGACTCCATGAACATGGTGACGATGAAGAAGATCAGCAGGATCATGATGAGGATGACGGTGGGGTTGGTGGAGAAGCCCAGCATGGTCTTGGCCACCCACTTGTCAAAGCCTGCGGTGGTCAGCATGACGGTGTACAGCTTTGCAGCGCCGATAACGATGAAGATACGGCCGCTGGTGCGGACGGTCTCTGCAAAGGCAAACTTGATGTCCTCCCACTTGAGTTCGCGGTAGATGATGCCGCCGGCAAACAGACCGTAAACAACAGCGATCACGCCTGCCTCGGTGGGGCTGACGATACCCATGGTAATGGTGCCCACGATGATGATAGGCATGAGCAGGGCGGGCCAGCTCTCCCACAGGCCGTGCAGCACAGGGCCGATGGTGAAGTGACCGGGCTCCTTGGGCACGCCTTCTTTCTTAGCGAGGAAGTAGCTGACGATCATCTGTGCCAGACCGCACAGGATGCCGGGGATGATGCCGCCGAGGAACAGCTTACCGGTGGAGATGCCGCAGATACCGGCAATGACCACCATGGGGATGGACGGAGGAATGATGATGCCGATGGTGGAGGAAATGGCGGTAACGGCAACGGTAAAGTTCTTGGAGTAGCCCTTGCGGATCATTTCCGGCATGAACATGCCGGAAACACCAGCGGTATCGGCAACAGCGGAACCGGAGATGCCCGCAAAGATCATGCTGGAAAGCACGTTCACGTGAGCCAGACCGCCGTAGATGTGGCCGACGATGGAGTAGCAGAAGTCCATCAAGCGCTTGGAAATACCGCCCTTGGACATGGTGAAGCCGGCAAAGGTATACAGAGGGATGGCCAGCAGTGCAAAGCTGTTCATGCCCTCAAACATGCGCTGGGCAATGGTGACGGTGCTGCCGCCGCCCAGGAACAGGATGCCGCCCATGGCGGACAGGCCCAGACTCATGGCGATGGGCACACCCAGAAACAGCAGAACGAAGAATGAGATCAGCAGCCATGCGATCATTTGGATTCGCCTCCTTCAGGTTTCGTGGTAAGCTCAACCACCAGATTGAGAACGGCGGACAGGATGCACAGCACACCGGCAATGGGGAAGATGGTGTACACCTGACCCATGGTGAACTGCGGCATGGTGGAAACGGCCTGCTTTGCGCGGGTGCACAGCTGGTAGCCGCCGTAGGTGACCATGACGTAGAACAGGATGATGAACACATCACGGATGATGACAACGATCTTTTTGCCCAGCGGAGTCTTACCGAGGATGGAATCCACCACCTCCACGCGGAGGTTGGTGCCCATGGCGTTGATGCCAATGCAGGCAATGAGCATGGACCAGACGTTCAGATACTGGCTGCTCTCCATGTACCACTTGAAGCCGCCGATGCCGGGGATCAGGCGCAGCACAACGTTTGCGAACAGAATTACCATCATAGCCGCGCACAGAATGGCGGAAATGAGGGTGGTGATCTTGTCCAGAGTGGTTTGCAGTTTTTTCACAGTACAAACTCCTTTCCAAGTGCGATTCAGATAAAATGCAAAGGGACGAAGGGCACGCCCCTCGTCCCTTTGCTTCGGTTTTATTTCAAGGTTTTCTGGTCAGTGATCTCAGCGGGCTTCTTTCCATGCCTTCAGCTGATCCAGCAGGTCGCCGTAGGTATCAGCGTTGTCGGTCAGGACCTTTTCGGTCGCAGCTGCAAACGGAGCCAGTTCCGGGCTGTTGATCTTCATGCCCTTCTCTTCCAGAGCGGAGACCAAATCGTTGGTCTGCTGCTCGTTCAGCTCACGGTCGTAATCGGCAGATGCCTTTGCAGCGTCGGAAACGATCTGCTGCTGGTCAGCGCTCAGCTTGTTCCAGCTGCTCTCGGCAATGGTAAAGCACATGCCGGAGTAGATGTGGTTGGTGATGCTCAGGTACTCCTGAACCTCGAACAGGTTGTTGTTGTAGATAACGGGGATGGGGTTCTCCTGTGCATCGTAGGTCTTCTGCTGCAGAGCCTGATACAGCTCAGAGAAGCTCAGCGGCTGGGGGTTGGCACCCAGAGCGGTCATGGTAGCCATGATGACGGGGTTCTCGGGGGTGCGGATCAGCAGACCGTTCATGTCGGCAGGGCTGTTGATGGGGCCCTTGGAGTTGGTCACGCAGCGGAAGCCGTTGCAGTAGTGGGCCAGCACACGCATATTCTGGCTCAGCAGGCCTTCCTCAGCGGCAGCCTCGATGTCGCTGTCCATGAATGCCCATGCATCGTCGAAGGTCTCGAACTGGAACGGCAGTGCGGAAATGCCCATCTTTGCATCGTAGGTGGCAAAGTTGGAAGCGTCGGTGATGATGATATCCACCGTGCCGGAATCCAGAGCGATAGAGTTGATCAGGTCAGCATCGCCGCCCAGCTGGCCGGAGGGGTACAGCTGAACTTCCACAGCGCCGCCGGTCTTTTCGGCAACTTCTTCTGCAAACTGCTTTGCGCCCTTTGCACGGGGGTCTTCTTCGTTGGTGGAGAAGCCCAGCTTCAGGGTGACAGCCGAGCCGGAAGCGGCAGCGGAAGAACCGGTGGAAGCTGCAGTAGAGGCAGTGGAAGCAGCAGTGCTGGTGCCGGAGCCGCCGCAGGCAGCCAGACCCAGAGCAGCAGCGGAAATGCCAGCCACCTTCAGGAAGTCACGACGGGAAATCATCTTTTTCATAAGAATTCTCCTTCAAAAAAATATCTTCTCCTGAGCCGGTCTCGTGCTCCGGCTCTTGTTCCTTTTTTAAATGGTGCCTTTCTTTTCCAGCGCCTTTTTCAGCTCGGCTGCACCAAAGCGGGGGCTGCTGAGAACCACCTTGCCAAACTTATCGGCGATATACTGTTCGCAGTAGGCCATGCTGCCCTGTGCAAACACGATCACGTCCACCTTGTCGGCAATGGTACCGGCCATCTCGGTCATGCGGGCCTTGAACTGGTCCTGATCCAGACCGAATGCACCGTCCACCAGACAGTCCACCAGTTCCACGTGCCTGTTGCACTCGCGGGCCATGCGCAGGATGGTGCCCTTGGTGGGTTCCAGCGTGGTGGGCAGGGTAGCCATCACGCCGATGCGCTGGCCCTTGCGGACAGCCTCGCGGCACATCTCCTCGTCCACGCGGACGATAGGCACACCAATGTACTTTGCCACGTCCTGTGCACTGTCGGCAACCTCGCCCACGCTGCTGCACAGGTTCAGCATGGCATCCACGCCTTCCTCAGCGGCTTTCATGTACATGCCGATCAGGCGTGCTGCCGGTGCAGTGGTCACATAGCCTGCCGCGCGGACATCTGCCAGAATGCTGGGGTCCTGCAGGCTGTACAGCTCCACATCATCGCCCAGCTGCTTTTTGACCTCCTGCTCCACCAGTTCGATCAGTTCCGGGGTGGTGCTGGTATAGATCAGACCTACCTTCATAACGGAAAAGCCTCCTTTTGTTTTTCGTGTTCTCGTGCCGGACAAGCCCGCAGCAAAGGCTCTTTGCTACATCCTACCTTTAGTTCAATCTCAACAGCTTGTCCGTCTTTACATCCTACCATTAGATTACTCTTCGGTCCGCAAAAAGTAAATTGGCGAATAGCCGATATTTCGGTCCGGTTTTGGTCGTTCTGCACAAATGTGGGATGCAAGTGGTGAAAAATCCACTTCTTTCTGGACATCATCCCATCTTGCGGCGTATAATACCCTTAAAGAAAAAGACAGGGAAGGAGCCACCGGAACATGAATCCGTTTCAAAGTGATAACATCTGGAAAAAGAAGGCCCGGCAGGGCAAGGCGCAGCAGCATCCGCTCACGCCGCAGCAGGAGTGGCAAAAGCAGGTGAACAGCAGCAGCCTGTGGCTGGGCGGCGGCGTGGTGCTGCTGGCACTGTATCTGGCCGCTGTCCGCGCCGGCACCGTGGCGCTGGACGCAAGCGCCGTCGTGCTGATCGTGGTGGTGGGCTGCTTCTGCGTATACACTGCCGCATCCCTCGGCAGGCTGATGAAGAACAAGCCGGAGGAAAAGGCAGCAAAGAAGAAAAAGAAAGCCAAAAAAGAGTGATTTTTTTCTTCCCGCGCAGAGCGCAATCGTGTAGGGCAGGTTTTATGGCTTTTATAAAATTCTTCTCCGCCGGATACGTTCTCTTTTGCGTGCCAAAAGAGAACCAGAAAAGCACCCGCTACTTTCGAGGCGCGGGAGGCACGAACTAGGGGCTGCTCGCCCCTAGTAACCCCAAAGCAGTTGGGCTCCATACAAAAAATCCAAGTCGCTCCGCTAGAGGATTTTTTGTGTTACGCCGATTTGTAGTCGCTTGCGCGACGAGCCATACGGACAAGTTTATGCGTTATCTGCTGCGCGACAGTTGCAGGCTGACAGCAGCAATATGCCGTTTCCCGTTATGGCCCCTCCCGTGAAAAGGCAAATCTGGAAAATCCGCAGATTTTCCAGATTTGCGAAATTAAAAATAATTTTTCCGCTGAATATGCCCAGAGTGAAACGGAGGGCATTTTAAATCATTTGTTAGAGGAAACCCGAAAGTATATGAACCACTTAGGAGATTATGACGTTATCGTCATCGGTGCCGGTCATGCCGGCATCGAGGCAGCTCACGCCGCCGCAACGCTGGGCGCGAGAACGGCCGTGTTTACTATGAGTCTGGATGCCATTGGCAACATGCCCTGCAATCCCAGCATCGGCGGGACTGCAAAAGGAACGCTGGTACGCGAATTGGATGCGCTGGGCGGTGTGATGGGCCTTGCGGCGGATGCCACCTACCTGCAGAGCCGGATGCTGAACAAGGGCAAAGGCCCTGCCGTTCATGCCCTGCGCGTTCAGACCGACCGCAAGCGCTACCACGAATATATGAAGCACGCCCTTGAACTCACACCCGGCCTTGCTATCCATCAGGCCGAGGTGGTGGGCATTGAGGTGGAGAACGGCCATGTCAAGGGCGTTGTGACCCAGCTGAACGGGGAGTACAGCGCAAAGTGTGTGGTCATTGCCACGGGTACCAATCTGGGTGGAAAGATTTTTGTCGGTGATGCGTGGTATGCTTCCGGCCCTGACGGGATGCACGCCGCCAATGCCCTGACCGAAAGCCTGAAAGCCGCCGGTCTGCCTCTGCGGCGGTTCAAGACCGGTACCCCTGCCCGGGTGCACCGCCGCAGCATCGATTTTTCCAAGCTGGAATGCCAGCCCGGCGACCCGGACAATGAGCTGCAGCCCTTCAGCTTTATGACCGATGCCCCCATGCACAACAAGGTGGAGTGCTGGATCGCCTATACCAACCCCGAGACCCACAGGATCATTCTGGATAACATCCAGCGCAGCCCGCTCTATGGCGGCATGATCGAGGGCGTTGGCCCGCGCTACTGCCCCTCCATCGAGGACAAGGTGGTGCGCTTTGCGGGCAAGGACCGGCACCCCATCTTTGTGGAGCCCTGCGGCGAGAACACAGAGGAGATGTATCTGCAGGGTGCGTCCAGCAGCCTGCCTGAGGATGTGCAGAACGCCTTTTACCGGAGCATTCAGGGCTTTGAACACATTGAGATCATGCGCCCGGCCTACGCCATCGAGTACGACTGCGTGGACCCCACCAGTCTGGAAGCCACGCTGGAAAGCAAGGTGGTGCGGGGACTGTACGGTGCGGGCCAGTTCAACGGCACCTCCGGCTACGAGGAAGCCGCCGCGCAGGGCCTGCTGGCCGGTCTGAACGCTGCCCGGAACGCATTGGGCGAAAGCCAGCTCATCCTGCCCAGGCAGTCGAGCTATCTCGGCACGCTGGTCGATGACCTTGTGACTAAGGGCGTCATGGACCCCTACCGCATGATGACCAGCCGCAGCGAGTACCGCCTGACCCTGCGTCAGGACAACGCTGACCAGCGGCTGACCCCCATCGGCAGGGAATACGGCCTTGTGCAGGATGACCGCTGGGCCAAGTACCAGCACACCCAGAGCATTCTGGAGGCGGAGCGCCGCCGCCTGCACGAGACCCATCTGCGCACCGCTGACCTGCGCGCTGCCATGGAAGCAGCCGGGCTGACCCCTGCCGCTGAGGGCGGCATTGCCGAAGAGCTGCTCCGCCGCCCCGAGATCAGCTACCCGCTGTTGGCGGGGGTGATCGGCTGGGGCGAGGGCATCACCCCCATGCTGGCCGAACGGCTGGAGACCGAGATCAAGTATGCGGGCTACATTGCCCGGCAGGATCGGATGATCCGGGACGTGGCCCGGCACGAAAAGACCCTGATCCCGGATGATTTTGAATATTCCGACCTGACCGGCCTGACGCTGGAAGCCCGCGAAAAGCTGGCCCGCATCCGGCCGAAGAACCTCGGTCAGGCGGGCCGCATCCCCGGCGTGTCGCCCTCCGATGTGGCGCAGCTGAGCATTGCGCTGGCTGCTGCAAAACGATAAATGGGGTCGCCCTCTCCGTCAGTGCTTTGCACTGCCACCTCTCCCAAAGGGAGAGGCTCTGGCGGTTTGATCAGAACGTAGAATCAACCCTGCCAATGGCTCCCCCTTTGGGGGAGCTGGACGCGAAGCGGCCTGAGAGGGCGAGGATGGTAAGAAAGAAGGGTTACTTTATGGAATTGGTTCTATACAAGGGCCGCCCTGCCGATTGTTCGGGTCGGCTTGAAAAAGAGATCCGCACCTATGATCTGCTGGACGCGCTGGGGCTGGAGTACTGGCGCACTGACCATGCCTTTCTGCGGGCCGACACCATGGAGGACTGCATGGTCATTGATGACTGCCTGGGTGCCACGGTCTGCAAGAACCTGTTCCTTTGCAACCGGCAGAAAACGAACTTCTACCTGCTGATGATGCCGGGGGACAAGCCCTTCAAGACAAAGGAGCTCTCCCATCAGCTGGGCATTTCCCGCCTGAGCTTTGCTTCCCCGGAGGATATGGAGCAGTATCTGGATTGTACGCCGGGCTCCTCGTCTGTTATGGGGCTGGCGAACGACAAGGAAAAC
>OIBX01000682.1_pt1 | contig 11449 bp, 10 predicted proteins | sample 1581151 | NCBI WGS metagenome assembly OIBX01 (sample SAMEA3882527, study PRJEB24775) | human gut metagenome | biome: human-associated habitat; feature: intestine environment; material: feces | place: Netherlands | collected 2009/2010 | reverse complement strand
ATCACAAGATAGCTGTGTGGCAAAAAGATGACCGAATCCGGAAAAGTCCACTAAAATTTTGCGTTTATCATTATAGCGAACTTGAATGAGACTGTCAAGCAGCACTCATTACGGAACTATGCAGAAGAGAGAAACTATATCTCTCTCCATGCTTATTAATACACATAAAGGTACATCGAAGCAAAAGATTGAACTCTTCTCCCAACATAACATATGCCGAGAAAATTATTTCTTAATATTGATTCATGCTTTGGCACATAGCTGCCTTCTTTAAACTGTAACACGTAATTCGGCAGTTCCATTATTTGGCAAGCTTATCGATCCATGCAAACAATTCTTCCAGATCATAATCTCCGCTATGCGGTAATCCCCACGGCAATGAAAAATCCACTTCATAACCTTTGTTCTTTAACATTGTTGCCAATATTACAGGAATCGCAATCGAAGTATCTCTGTCAAAAGCTCCATGACGGATTCTCCAGTTTTTTGTCGTATCGGTCATATTGACCCCGATGGTGATCATGCTCTTATCTTCTGTTCAGCGTCAACCTCTAAAACGCTTCGCACTTCTTCAATCGCAAAACACTGACAGAATATGCCGGTGCCTCGTATACGAACTCTGAGGAAGCGCCATGCATATTCACGGTAATATTCTTCACCTTCTCCGGCTCTTCAAAGCTGTTTTCATCCCCCTTTTCACCGCTAAGAAGTGTTACGGTATAGTCGCCCTGTACCTGACAGTCCAGTGTAATGGAAACCGGATCCACATCTCCTGCAAAATTAACCGCCTTAATAATGATTTCGTCCTTGGTGTCAGTTACTACCGAAACAAAAGCAGGTCCGTAGGGAATCGAAATTTCCTTCTGAAGCTCACCATCAACATACAGGCGAATCTGTTTTCCGTCCGTTTCATATCCAAAGCGGTGATATTCTCCCGGTTTTACTGAAATAGCAAAGTCCTCAGTCAGCTTGTTGTCATGCATAAAGCCAAACTCTTCCAGTGAACATTGTCCTCCATTAACCTTCCAAAGGAACGGACGCACCAAAGCTGCATTCCATTCTTTTTCCACTCCGGCCGTAATCACGAGCTGCTCCTCATAATAGGAACGAACCACCCTGGCACTGAATATACCCAACTCGAAGTAAGCATTTTCCTCAACAAAAATATCGGTCTCAAATCTTCCATAAGTCTGGTCTTCTTCTCCAAATACCACAAAGCTCTTGGTCTCATCAGCCCATTCCAGAATACTGTGAAATTCCTTTTTCTGTTCCTCATCCGGAAGCTGAAGCAGGCAGCCATCCTCTGTATCCTGCACATGTCCCATTAATTCATGAGTAATCTTTGCTTCTTCTCCATTCCAAATGGGATTTCTGAAGCGAAGTTCCTTATTGGATTTTAAAGATGCCATTCCGGTTCTCGGACGATAAACACGTCCTCCCTCATCTTCGGATCGCACCACATAATCTCCGCGATTTTGACCGAACATTTTCCAGACATAATAAGTAGGAATTCCAAGGCTCTGATGATTATTGAAACGAATCAGATTAGGATACCACGCTCTGTAATTTACATTTTCAAATAATGGAGCATAAGAGGCCAATGTTACGATATCCTGATTTTTCTCAATACCCATAAGGAAAGCCGCTTCTCCCAAAGCCGCATACAACTGTCCCATATAGTTGCCTTCGTTTACAGCCACCTCTCCTACAAAGATTTTTGGTCCCTTACGATCGTAGTCATCATAATAATTTACACGTTCTGCAAAGAACTCTGTTGTATTGTAAAAATGTTCATCCACGCACTCGGCAGGACAACCATTTTTCTCTACATGCTCATTGGCTATGGTTTTAATCTGGGGATACAGTTCCTTTACCTTCTTATAAATCATGTTGTATCGCTTTTCATAATCCGGACCCCAGTTTTCATTACCAATTTCCAGATAGGTCATTTTAAAGGGTTCCGGATGCCCCATAGAAGCACGAAGCCTTCCCCATTTGCTTTCCTTAGAGCCGATAGCATATTCAATGGCATCCAGTGTATCCTGTACCATTTCATCAAGAGCCTCTCCTTCCAGAAGGACACTCTTTCTTCCCTGACAGGTCATTCCGCAGTTACATACATACATGGGCTCCATCCCCAGATCCTCGCAAAGCTGCAGATATTCATGAAAGCCAAGTCCTAATGTACTTCTGTAATGCCATACAAACAGCTTACTGGGTCTTTCCCATGCCGGACCTACCGTATCCCGAAATCTCATCGCTGTGGACGGTGTCGTTCCTTCCACAATACAGCCTCCGGGAAAACGCATAAACTTTGGACTCATTCCCTTAAGCTTTTCTACAAGATCTGTTCTGAGTCCATGCCCCATGTAGGTATTGTCAGGCATTAGTGAAATAAATCCCAGCAGAACCTCTCCGCCTTCTTTGCAGGAAATAGTAAGCTGTGCCTCGTGACAATCCTCAGCTGCTGTCAGCTTCATGTCATATCTTGTATACTCCTGACCGGAAACCACCAGACTGTTTCCAGTCAGTACTTTTCCCTGGTATTCGATCGCTACGTCCAGTCCTATTTCTTCCTTTGCTTTTGCAAATAAATACAAAGAGTAACTTTCTCCAGCCTTTACGGATATACCGCAGTAACCGGTATTAGTCAGAGATCCGTCCTTTTCAAACTGCATACGCAGAGCTGCGTCCCGATGTTCATTCAGGGTATCCGTCAGTTCCAGTTCCATCTTTGCATTGTGTGTATACCATGCCGGTATTTCTGTTTCCGGAATATTGTTGCCCTTTACCCAGCGGCATAAGCCTTCTCCGTTGCAAAACTCATCCAGCCATCCGGATACGGTTTTTACATGGATGCCATCCTCCTGCTGTATATAACCCTCCGGTAAAACGGAATCTTCGAAGCTTCTGTTTCGAAGCATTTCCGGATAAAGTCCTCCGTCTCCGGCACGGTTAATGTCTTCAAAAAAGATTCCGTATAAATCCCTGGCTGTCTCAAATCGTCTTTCCTTTGTTTTAATCTTTAACTTGCTCATTGTAGTCTCCTTTTTTACATTCCAAGAGTTTTGATCACTGCCTGTATATGCAATAACATAGATTATGATAACTCAAATGATCTTAATGCAGCATTTCCGTTACCGCGATAGGTCAGGTAAAGCGCCTGTATTCCATCCGGAATCGTAACCGGTGCGGTATACTTTTCCCAGACATTGGTATATTGAACCTCTAATGTCGCCAGTACCTCTCCATCCCATGCTGTCTTTACTTCAAAAGTGCCATCTGCATAGCCCCGGATCCAAATACTGATTTCACGAATATCATGGCAGTCAAAATATTTGAAGCCGATGGTAGTTGAATCTGTAATATTGGCAATATATCCAACTTCTTCGTCTCCATCCCTGCCGTCCTGCATTACTCGTGGAAAATTCCCTTCGCCCACATAAACTGATGGGGTATCGGTAAACAGATTACATGCAAGATAAGCGGGGTATTCGCCTTTACCCTCAAGCGGACCTCCATTTAAACCGCAGGAGGTAATTTTTACCTGTGGAATACTGCCGTCCGGCATAATCTGCAGCTTTTCAGCACATCCCTGTCTGCTGTACCAGGTATTATTGGTATGCCTGTGATAAAAAATGTACCAGTCCTCTCCGATCTGCACAATACTTCCGTGATTATTGGCACCGTAAGCTGTTGGCATATCTGCCGGCTTGTAGGTATCGATGTGCAGATCACAATTGCTGACAATAACTCCGCCATAGACAAAGTCCCTGGTAGGATTCTTGCTGGTGGCATAACATAATTCGTGCATTAATATGGATGAATAGACAAAATAATAGGTGTCACCTACTTTACGGATGGAAGGTGCCTCAAAAAACTCATGTCCCTCAAATCCGGTACCGGCACCATATTCACAGCCGGGGGCCACAAACACCGGAGCTTCCCTGATCGTCAGCATATCTGCTCCCAACACCGTAGCCATAGCTCCGGTACGGGATTTATCACCTTTTCCGCAAAATCCGGTATAAAGATATGTCACATCTCCTTCCGTCAGAACCCCCGGGTCAAACTGGGGCTCATCACCTTCCTTTTCGCCCAGACGTGTGCCATCTTCATAATGAACATAGCCATAAAATTCGTACTTTCCTGCCGGAGTATCACATACAGCAACGGAAACTACCGAAACCTTGTCCAACACGTAATAAAGATAGTACCTTCCGTCCGGTCCCACCGTAACATCCGGGGCATACAGACACATTTTGCCTTCCGGGTTCAGCGGATCGGCTGTCTTCGGATAAATCACACCCTCATATCTCCAGTTGCCCAGGTCATCGACCGGAGCTGACCAGCACACATAGTCTCCCATGCAGAAAACATATCCGTTAAAGTAATCATGGGATCCGTAAACATATACGCGATCGCCAAAAACATAAGGTTCTCCGTCCGGAATATACTCCCAGGACGGTAAATATGGGTTAAATGCTTGTTTTTTCACTTTGATATCCTCCTTTGCAAACCTAATCCATGTACATTGTTTCATAAAGCAAATTACCGGGTGCTAGTTTAAGCCTTCAAGCTGACCACACGATCATAGTCATATCCTCGATCCGGATTCACCTTTCCGGCATTCAGTTCGAAATAAACCACACCGTTTTCGTTTACAGGAAGCTCTACGCCGATATTTCCGTCCTCCTGCTTTTTACGCTCTGTTTTTACAAAAGGTCTGGATGATTCCCGAATCAGCTTCGTCTGTTCCTCACTCAGATTGGCAGGTTCTCCCATATCATGCCATACCTTCAAGGGATTACATGTTTCCTCATCTACCGTCTTAGTCAGGAAGCAGTACTCCTCCTGTTCAGCCGGAAATGTAAACTCCAACAGCATTTTTTCTTTACCCTGTTCTGTACTTTTACGGGCAATATTCCAGACTACACCTAGATAATCACCGTTTGCACGTTTCAAAACGACAATATTGTCATCCTTATATACACAATTGGCTTCACTTTCCTCAAGCTTTTTGTAAAAGGCAAATGTCCAGAAGGTCGGCTTGGTAATACAGCCATTGGCAACCAGTCCAAAGCCGCCGTGGAATGGTGTAAAAGGAACTCCCTGCTCTTCAAACACATCACCAAATGTCCAGTAGGAATAGGATTCATTCACATCTCCCAATCTGGAAAGCTGCTGTGCTATAAGGGCCGCATTCAGGTTTGTATCATGAATGACGCCCTGAGGAGTATAGGAGCTGTTGAACTCCGTGATATGAATCTGCAGACCCTTATATTCCGGGAAACTGTCAATAATATCTCTGGTTGTTTTTAAATTGGCAAAGCCGTCCTCTGCCTTCATCAGTTCAGAATATGCATAATGTCCAATACATTCCGGCGGATCAATGGTGTAATGATGTCTGGTTACGAAATCCACAGGTATGTGATTCTCATGGCAATATTCCATAAATGCCTGAATCCATTTCTCATCCGTTCCTCCACAAACAGCAGGGCCTCCTACACGGAATCCCGGATTCACTTCCTTTATGGCATCAAAGGTTCTATGGAACAGCTTAAAATATTCCTGCATATCCGCATTTTCCCAGAAGCCGCAAAGATTGGGCTCGTTCCATACTTCAATGGGCCATTGAATAACTTCCTCTTCTCCATAGCGTCCCATCAGATGCTGCAGCAATGAACGCACCATATTACACCACATATCATAATCTTTTGGAGGAGTGGTATTTCCCTGCCAGTAAAAGATAGTCTGGCTTCCACTTGCCAACTTTTTAGGTATAAAACCCAGTTCAAGAAAAGGTCTCAGCCCCACCTTCTTATAGGCATCCATTACTCTATCCAGATAAGTATAGTTGTACTCGACCCTTACCTTACCATCCTCCTCATAGGTCTGAAAGATCGCCATATCATCACAGAATAATCCATGTCCCCGGATATGCTTAAATCCAATTTCCTTTTGAACCAAGCGCAGCTCCTCCTGATATTCTTCTGTCAATGCAAGCCCCATTCTTCCGGTTCCCACACAATAATCTACATTATTGTGAAAAAAGGCCTTTGAATCCTTTGTAATCACGATCTTTTTTCTGTCATTCTCTGTTGCTCCACCCAAATTTACCATGCATGTATCTCCTTCTTCTAAATCATGTTCCTATGCAGTCACGCATCCGATGTCTGACCGCTGCACGATCCGCAGCTCTCTGATGACGATTGCCATATTAATCTGATACTATCGCATTGATCTAAAGTTTCCAATGATTTATACTATAAGAAAATTGATATATCCTCTGATGTATCAGAACGGAGATTCCAGATGACTGAAATTGAATTTGTCGGCTACAGTGCCGTTCACCCCTCAGATTTTATATATGATGTTCCGAATGGCTTTACAGGCTATCTTCTGCTTCTTTTCGACTCTCCCTCGGAGCTGCTCATAGACGGAAGACTAATGCGGACAGCCGCCAATTCTGCTATTCTGTATACACCAGGAAGCAGGATTTATTACCGTGCTGCCGGTGAAGAATACCGGAATGACTGGATTCGTTTTCGTTCCGATCACTCCTTCGTGAAGCTGTTTCCGTTAACAAACACCCCATTTCCCGTAACAGATCCGGAATACTGTCATCAGCTTTTTAAATTACTAACCTGGGAGTCCGCCTTTTTCTCCTCTGAAAGCGAAGCAAACATTACTCACCTGCTGCGGGTTCTGTTCTCCAAATTAAGAGAAGGAATCCAGAATGAGTCCCCGGGTATTCACGATCATGAGCTGGTTGCATTGCATAAGATGATCTACAATAATCCTCAGCTTCCATGGAATATAAACATGATGGCTGCGAAGCTTCACTTAAGTCCCAGTCATCTTCAGGCTCTCTATCACCGCCAATTTGGCTCCTCCTGCATGGACAATGTCATCGAAGGACGTCTGCGCCGTGCACAGGATTTATTAGAGTACAGCGAATACTCCATCCGCGACATTTCCGAGCAATGTGGTTATAATAATGTAGAGCATTTCTGCAGACAGTTCCGTCAGCATAACGGCTGTACCCCTGGACAATACCGGAAAAATGCATCAGCGGGAAGCAACAAAAGACTTCTCACCCACAATACCCTGGGAGGAAGGGAGTTTGAGAAGATTAATCGAAATATCCGGAAATAGTGTTTCGGTAGCTGCTTTATTCATCCCAATATTTGTTCATATTTAATTTCAACATTTCCAAAATTTCACGCCTCATCTGCTCTGCCGTGTAACTGACAGGGAAAAACCTGTGAAGCTGCTCCGTTTTGAATACTACGCGGTCTATCTCTTTTTGCTTAATTTCACTTAGGATATCTTCCATATCCCTTACTGTAAGTTTCCCATCTGCGCTCAATTTCTTTATGCGGAGTGCCTGGGATAGTGACGGGGTACACTGTGCAAATTCCATTGCATCCAGCATTTCCTTTTGCTCCTTCTTTTTCAGAAATGACAACTGAACTGCCGGAGTAAATCCCATGCTTCCGTCATCCACTTTTTCAAGCATTTCAGGAATAAGTTCTGTGATTTTGATATACCTCTGAACCTGTTTGGGGCTGTCCCCACATTCCTCTCCAATCAGCTCAATGCTTTTCTTTCCCAAATTATGGTCTACCTGACCACATTTTCTTCTTCCTGCCTTTCTTTTGATAGCTTCATACTTCATTTTGTAAGCAAATGCTTTTTCGCTCGGACTTATCATTTCCCGTTGTAAATTTGAATCAACCATAGATACAACCGCTTCATCATCTTTTAATACCCGAATGATCACAGGTACCTTACGATAACCGATCTTTTCAGCTGCAAATTTTCTTCTGTGACCCGATATGATCTCATAAGTTCCATCCTGCCTCGGTCTGACTATCAGAGGATTTAATATTCCATACTTCTTAATGCTCTCCTGTAATTCAATCATCTGACTGTCCGCCTGAACCTTGAATGGATGGTTTACAAATCCCCGAAGTCTTTCCAGCTCAATCTCTACAACTCTTTCATCCTGATCCAGCAATTCCTTCTTTTCTTCCATAGGCAACTTCCTTTCTCTGAACGCAAAAAAGCCCGTCCAGAATAGATTGTATTTATCTAATCTGAACGGACTCTTCCGACAGGCCTGATATCACAGACAAGAATATAGTGTTTTGTTTCACTGCTTTTCCTAATTTTACACCCTAAAACTCATCCTACACTGTAGTTAATCCCTCTGGGTGACGGCTAGGAAAGTGTGAATTGGTGACAAGCATCCATCCCCGCTGACAAAATCAGTATTTTCAGCCTTGTTTCGCTGACAAATTTGTCACTGAAATTACAATTCTGCATGAAAAAAGCGGCAATGAAACTATCTTCATTACCGCTAAAAATGAGCGTCTCCTATAGGAATCGAACCCACAATAGAGTCTTAGGAGCTCGAGATACCACTGTAAATACATACAATGATTATTCAACCTAAGTCAAGGAAATCCTTGGTTTTCCTAACTATTCTGTTACTCCCTGTCAAAATAAGAAAACTTGTTTTCATCTCTGTAAAGCACCTTTCGGTGCTCGTCCGGTGCTCGGAGCACCCGGAGGATATAACCATTCCGTTCCATCGAGTTCACTCAGTTGGCCACCATTACGATTCAGCTTCGTAACAATGATCACTTGGTTTTCTTATTAGATTAACTATATTATAACGTGCTGTAGGTCGGATGTCGATGATTTTTTGACCATATTTATTGTTTTATATGTTACTTCTCTATTAGTTCTGCAAACTGGAATTCACAGTTCTTCCATCCTTCCCATCTTCAGCGCCATAACAAGAGTTCCGGCTGCCATCACAAAGACACCAATTTCAATCACATAGATGGGAAGAAGCGCCGGACCTGCCACGGCAAAGAAGTCCACGATAAAATGAATCCCATATGCAAGAACCGCTGTAAAAGCCGCTGTCCTGCATTTGCCTGCCTTTACCGCCCGGTAGATCAGCAGTGACAACCCGATATGCAGAATGATGGCACTGATTCTTTCGATTCCGCTTACAAAAAAGAGTGGTGCCGGTGTTGTCCATAGGGCCGACAGCTGTGACACGGTCTGGTTTGCAGACTCAGCAGGAAGTGCCGCCAACGTATTCTGCATGGCTCCGCTGTTGATCATCAGCATGGACACAAGATTGCTGATTCCGGAGAGTCCTCCGAGCAGAATGGCCTCCACACCGCCATGCCCGATTCCATACATCAGTGCATTTGGAAAATCCAGCCATTTCTTCATCCAGAACTTCATGGCAATCAGTCTTCCGGTCTCTTCAAAAACCGCTGCAGCCAAAGCCGCGTACACATAGTAAAGCCATGGCCTGCTCTGTGCGTTCAGTCCGCAGAACTGAATGACAAGAACATGCAGCAGCTGCTCCAACAGCATGGCAAACAGCAGATAGGTTCCTGCTCCGATAAAGAACGAGGAAATCCTTGCCTTAAGCTTCACCCTTCCTGCAATGAACAAAGCAATCGGTACCCCCATCGAGAGGACAACGGAGCAGATAACTCCCGCTATCGCCAGACCTGATATTGTGTTCAATTCCATCTTTATACCTCCCTGATTCTCAAAAAATTCCTTTATTGTATTTGAACTGTCCATACAATATAAAGCCTAATCCGACAATAACTGCTGGAAGAATGATATAATCTATAATTATTTCACTCCAAAACGAAACAATAAAACCTAATACAAGAGATATTCCTATAATCAGCGTTCCTGTGCCGACTGTTTTTCCATACTTTGGTATATCTTCTTCCTTTACTTTTCGCCTGTTATAAGAGTGAATTGTGCTGATATTGCCTTTGATATTTACAATTCCCACAACAGATATGAACACTCCCAAAATCAACATTATAATATTTTCCATAATGACCTCCTAAAAATAGAATAGTTCCTCAAATTTTTTGTCCAATGCAATACAAAGAATTAGAGCCAATTTTGCAGTTGGATTAAACTGTCCTGTTTCAATAGAACTAATGGTATTTCTTGATACCCCTACCATTTCTGCAAGCTGAGCTTGAGAAAGATTTGCTTCTGTGCGAACTTCCTTTAAGTGATTTTTCAGTTGTAATTGTTCTTTCATATTCTCACCTCTAAAAGATGGCTAACAAATCCAACAAATGCCAAAATGGAAAACACAAAAAACAGAACAGTCAAGACCAAATCGCTCTTTCGCTTCATTTTGATAAAACGAACTAACCATTGTGTTGCAATAATGCTGAAGTATATAACCCACGGACTGTAAATCATAGTATGAGCAAGCACAGAAGATAACAGCGAAAGCAAACAACACACTAAAGCACCAACTCTGCTTGCGTGACTTCCGGCTTGATATACCACTTCCATTTCAGCCAAGTCCTTATTGCGATGTTCTTTTCTGCTTGCATTTAAGATTTCGTCCTTTTTCATAAAAACACCTCCATGCCAAGTTTTCTTTGCATATTTTAATTATACACATACCAAGTTTTCTTGTCAATAGAGTTCATAAAAAAGTTACAACTGATATAATAGGTAACTTTTCTACCACTTCGATTATACTCGCAACTTAATGACTTCTTGAATACTTGCCGAAAAAGAAAAACTGCCATCGGTTTGACAGCAATTCTTCTTCGGTTGGTATCCGTTAGGAATACACAATATCATTCAATACAATCTCATCGGCACAGGCTCGAATGTTATTCATCAATCCTATCCATCTCATCATATCCGTTGCTTTCAGTTCTTCCGTTACACCCTGCTTCTTTGCCATTTCCTTTATCAGATATTCCGCCATACAGTAAACGATTTCGGCGCATCCCCATGTGCAGTGCCTTCTACATTCCCTTCCTCTTCGTTCTGAACAACAGCATCGTCCTCCACAGGAGCATCTGGCATTTCATACCAGAAACATGGGTGGAATACTATTACGAGCCAAGCCTCAATCCGCTAAGTGCCACACAGCCGTTCATCATCAACCTCTTCATCCTCATGTTCTGGATTTTGGTCGTACTGGCGCTCGCCGTTGCCGATTCTCTGCGCCGCTATGCAGAAACTCCAGGACAGCTCCTCATTGTCATCTGCCGCATCATTGTTGAAAACACCATTGTTTTCGCCCTGCTTGCCGTCATGTGCCCCTTCGCAATACTTTATCCCGTTTCAGTAGCACTCAGCCTCTATCTGATTTTCAAAGCAAGAAACAACAACCGCTACCAATGCGGCAACTGCGGACAGCCACTACACAAACTCGGGAAATGCCCCAACTGCGGAGCAAACAACGTGTAAGGTATGCCACCTTCCCTCCCCACGGGATTTGCCCCTTGCAGCTGCCCGTCAATCATTACAACAGGCTGATGCTGAAAAAATGATGGTTTTATTTCCTTAATCAAGGGGAAAATCGTATTTTTGCAACGCTAAGAAATGGGCGAAAAAAAATGATGGTATAATTTGT
>OIBX01000680.1_pt1 | contig 11454 bp, 6 predicted proteins | sample 1581151 | NCBI WGS metagenome assembly OIBX01 (sample SAMEA3882527, study PRJEB24775) | human gut metagenome | biome: human-associated habitat; feature: intestine environment; material: feces | place: Netherlands | collected 2009/2010 | reverse complement strand
CAGCCGAAAAACTACCATGCATCATCTAGAATTATCTGGATTCACTCGCTATTTTTCTGTAATTGTCACGGGGGATGAAATCCAGCACGGCAAGCCCAATCCGGAAATCTATCTGACTGCCTGCAAAAAACTGCACAGCAAACCGGAAGAAACCTATGCTGTTGAGGACTCTGAAAACGGCGGAACAAGTGCCTGTGCAGCAGGCATGCGAGTGTTGCTTGTTCCCGACCAAGCAATCTTGTCGAAATCGCTCCAGCAACGAGCGGAAGCAGTATTGCCGTCCCTCTGTGAAATACAAGAACGGCTGCTGGGGACACGATAACTGCAAGAAGTTACAATAAACAACCCCGACCGTCTGCCTGCATAGAAAGCAAATGATCGGGGTTGTTGTTTGCCTGTAAAAAGGGGCTGCCGAATTGCTGGCAGCCCCTTTTTTGATTCATTCTATTTGTCTAAACAAAAATACATTAGAATTTGATGGTATCCAAAATCGGCTGTGCATAATTCATAATCGTTCCAGTACCGCCGAAATCGGTAAAGGTAATGCCGCAAATGGTATCGCCTACAAAGAAGAAAACAGACATATTTGTGGTGGTAATGTCGCTGACATCCATGGTATAAACAACACCATATGCATCTTCACCATTCAATGTATCCCATTCCGTATCTACAACGGTTGCCTGTGCATCCATTGCTGCACCAACAGATTCCAGTGCTTTCTTGTGGTCATCAAGGCTAACACCCATGCTGGATGCATCGAACTGCTGTACAAAGAATGCACCCGTCATATCGGACAAATACCACATCGGATACCCCTGTGTTTCACTCTTTGTCCAATCCGGAGAAACCTTCAGCGTCAGGTTATCCACCGTTTCTTCCTGTGTCAATTCTGCTGCCAGAGCTTCAAGGTCAACTTCTTCGGTTTCGCTGGTTTCTGCATCTGCTTCTGCATCATCTGAGCCTGTTGTTGTTTCCGTTGTTTCTGCTTCTGTGGTTTCCGCCTCAGTTTCCGCTTCCGTTTCTGCCTCTGTAACCGCTTCTGTGGTTGCTTCTGTAGTAGCAGCTTCCGAAGAAGAAGAGGAAGAATCTGCATCAGAACCGCAGCCAACAACGCCAGCTGCCAGAACGATCGCACTCAAAAATGCAAGTACTTTTTTCATTGTTTGAATCTCCTTTTTCCAAATCCATTAATAATAAAATCCAACTTTACTATAACATATTTGAAACAAAAAGTCAAACCGTTTCTCGATTTTCAGCGTTTCTTACAGTTTTCACAGAGGAGAACGGGAAAAAGGCAACATAACAACAATGATTCTTTCACAGCCTATCTGAAATGCAAAAAAACTGCTGTTTACAGGGCAAAGAAGTGCTGGGTTGCAGTGAAGGTTTCCTGCGGAGCGAGTTCCTGATAACCTGTCTGTTCCTTCGGAAGATTCAGGTTTGGTGCGTCAATCATAGCAGTCATTGGCTCTGGGCAGAAATAACCGTTGTGACCCTTGTCGTTCCACAGAATCCAGAACCGATAATTTTCAGATACTTCATAACCAATGCCCTTGCCGGTCTTGGTATCCACTGCGGTCAGACCATAGAACGGCTTTCCATTCAAAGTCTGTGCGGTTGCAGTATACATGTCATTGTCGATATTCTTCAGAACTGGGCACATTGTGCCATTCTTATACTGCAAATCGTAATCGGACAGCGGCAGAATTTCACAAGTTGGCAGGCAGCGTTCATTCAGCACCCACTTTTCTGTAATCGGAACGGTAATCCGGCTATCTGCTTCGGCTGCACCAACTACAAACGGGCTGTTGATGGTGGTATGGGTTGCCAGTGACATTGGCATCTGCTTGTCTGAGCAGTTCGTAAAGGTAACACTATAGAACAGACCTTCTGCGGTCAGGCGGAACGTAAAGTCTGCCCGAAACGGAATTGGCATATTTGCAAAGAATGGGTCGGTTTCATCATAGGTGTAGCTGGTTTTTGCCCATGCTGCGGATTCATCTGCACAAAGTTCCATCACCCGATGTTTCCGCTTATGCAGGAAACCGTGAATGTGGTTGTTATATGGTGCAGCTTCGTTCACTGGCAAATGGTAAACCGCATCAGATGTTTTCAGCACGCCGTCTGCGAAACGATTCGGCAAATAGAGTGTTGGCAAGCCCCAAACTTCTGCGGATTGCTGAATGGCTTCTGGTGTATTGTCTGCCCGAAAGCGGAAAAATTCCAGTCCCTTTTCTTCGTGGAACAAACGGATGACATTCGAGCCGATTTCCGGAGCAATCCAAGCTGTATAGCCGCCGCTGGAGAGTTGCAGGCATGGCATACCTTTCCAATTGATAATCTGAACAGTTGATTTCATGATAACATTCCTTTCTGTATTCCTGCAAAGCAGGAAATTCCCGGTGCAAAATGCACTTGTTTTTATTGTAGCATAAATGGAGAAGTTTGTCTATGGTCGGAGAAAAATTCGTTTTTGCAGCAGCGTTTCGGGGAACGAGCCGCAGGCAAATGCGGTCGAGCTGGCTCAGCTCGGCGAGGTGGATGATTCCCCACAGTGTGGGGAAATGTCCCGAAGGGACAAAAGGGCAAGGCATCCTTTAAAAATGGAGGGCAAGCTGCCCTCCTTAACAAAGGTATTGATTAGATAGTATTCAAATCTAAGAGAAGTAAGTAAATGCTGTTCGCCATTCAAGAAACATAAAAAATTCAGAAAAACAGAAATCTAAGAAAGATTCATAGGCAATTCGGACAACGTAACCACCGGCGAACAGCACAAAGGCAAAGAGTGAAGCGATTTTGCCGAACCGTACGCAATTATTTTCCCCAGAACTGGTTTCAGAAATCAAGAAATCATTCCCCACACATTGACAAAAATCCACAGAATTTGTATAATAGCAGAAGATTGTACTTTATGATAGAAAGGATTTGTGTTCCATGTATCCTGCTCGGATTTTTGCAGTTCTGCTTACCATTTGCCTGATCATTTGCAGCTTGTCCCTGCCCGTATCTGCCACCGCAACCGCACTGCCCTATACACAGTCATCAGACAGCCTTACCACAAATGGGCTTTATTTGCGGCTGAATTTGCGGAATGAATGGGGCAATTCCAACTGTACCGACTTGCAGCCGAGTCCGGCTTCTGATTACTTGAGCGTGACATTTACCATTTCCGGACTAGGCAAGCTCTCAGAACCCTATGTGGTTTCTCTGTTGGGTGCTGCGGAAGATCTTACATTTTTTGGAACAGAGGAAGATACAGCAACCCCCGGCGAGGTGCATATTACACGGGACGGAACATATCAGGTGAAAACCCTGCTTCCGCACGCAGTTGCGAAGGTTTCCTGTTTGATGCTGGAAACAAACATTCCACTTGCTGCTTATACCGATACTATGGTTGCAGCTGATACCGGAATTGCTATTACTGTGCAGCAAATCACAACGGAAGCAGATGCTCCGGTTGTGCAGTCGGAACGGGGCGATCCGGACGGAGATGGTACAGTTTCCGTGCAGGATGCTGTGATGGTGCTGACTTATTATGCAAAGAAATCGGTGGGATTAAAGCCGGAAACGGATGCCCAGTTTCAGTATATTCAAAGGGGCGATATTGATGAGGATGGCGTGATTTCCGTGCAAGATGCGGTTTTGATTTTGACGTACTATGCGAAGAAATCCGCTGGATATGCTCCAGATTGGGACAACCTCTGAAAAAGGATTTGAACAAATATCGGATAGCATAAAGTGCTTTTTAAGCAGCTTTCCACTTTTTTATCTATTTTTGAAAGAAAAATTACGAACAAGAGAACGTTTCCAATGTGGAAAAGTCAGATGTAAATAGAGAACAGTGAATTGTTGAAAAGTAAGCAACTGTCATGAATTGACCACAACAAACCATTGCTATTTTTGGCAAAATCTCATAAAAATAGGAAAAAACAGGTGATTTTTCCGCAAAATCAGGAAGACGCACCTATAATTACCATAAAAGGGAAAATAAAATGGTAAGAAATGCAAGTTTTTCTAGGAATCTTTTTCAACTTACAATTGTGAAAGAATCTTCATTTTGTGGAAAATGTCGGTTCTATCCGTAAATCATTGACATTCCATAGAAAAGTGCGTATAATAAACAGAGAGAAAGTAAAAATTTTGATAGTACTTAAAAAATAGAAAAAGAGTGGAAATTATGGAAAAATTAAGAAAGAACACTTGTCGGAAAGCGATTTCTTTTTTTGTCACGGGATTGTTGACAATCGCTTGTCTGCCCGCAAATGTTTCCGTTTTTTCAGCAGCTTGGAACGGAACTGTGGATACCAGTTGGTATCAGGCAGACGAAACACAGCTTTCTATCTCAAATCCGGAAGAATTGGCTGGACTGGCAAAATTAGTGAACGATGGAACAACCAATTTTGAGGGCGTGACCATTACGCTGGAAGCAGATTTACAGATGAATCCGCTGACCAACTGGGAAAAATGGGAAACCGCCGAAGCACAGCCGTCTAACACTTGGGTTCCGATTGGGATTGTCAATCAATCCTTGTTTCATGGAACATTTGACGGCAATGGACATACAATTTCGGGCTTATATGCTCAAAAAAGCGGGGAAACAGGCTTGTTTGCCGGACTTTATCGAACAGCAACGGTAAAAAATCTGACCATCGAAAAAAGTTATCTAAGTAGCTATGATACCTTTGCAGGTGGTATTTGCGGCTATAATTATAAGGGAACAATTGAAAATTGCGAAAATCGAGCTGTGATCTCTTCTTGGTATTACATGGCTGGCGGTATCTGCGGCGTGAACTTTAACGGAACAGTTTCCCGTTGCAGCAATGACGCATTTATTTCCGGACAGGAAGCAGCTGGCGGAATTGCTGGGCAGAGCATCTGTGCAACTGTATCAGAAAGTTGCAGTACAGGAAGAGTTTCTTCGCTGCAATTTGCTGGCGGTGTCGTTGGACAAGAGAGTGGCGGCATCGTGCAGAGCTGTTACAACACCGGAGCGATTAAAGGAAATACCATAGCTGGCGGCGTGGTTGGAGCATTTGAATGTGGTTCGATTGAAACTTGTTTCAATATCGGAACGGTTTCTGGAAATGAAAAAATAGGTGGTATTGTTGGGGACAGCAATGCTAATTGTACAGCGTGCTATTATCAATCCAGTGTGACGGATACGCAGCCAATTGACCAAGAAATTTGCACGGCAATGAAGCAATCGGAGATGCAGAAAGCAACCTTTGCACAAAAACTCGGAGCAGCTTATTCCGGTATTACGGGTAGTTATCCGCTGTTGTCCTGGCAGCAACGACATGCTCAGACAACTGAAACAACAACGGATGCAACCACAGCAGGAACGACCAAAGCAACTGCAACTACTACTACCACAAAAAAGACCACGACAGGCACAACGAAGCCTTCCAACACCACAACTTCTGCGAGAACTACGAAGACCACAACAATTACCTCTCTGGAACAGCCCGTCACTGGAACAACCTTAGAGGGGGATGGGAGAGTCGTTACGCAGAAAAACATCAAGGAGATTCACCAAATCGGTGCAACACTGCAACTGTATTACTTAGGGGAAAAGGGTGAGGTGCCTCAGTGGGTTTCGACGGATGACAGCGTTGCAACGATTGATCAAGACGGCTTATTGACAGCGGTTTCCGAAGGAAGTGTTATCGTTGGGGCGTTGGTCAACCAGAAATTCTATAAGTTGACCATTACCATTTCTGTTCCAAAGACCACAGCAGAAACGACGATACCAATCGAAACAGAAACCACCGATTTGACAACAGCGACCACCGAACCGGTGACAACTACAATTGTAACCACGACAACCACCTTACCTGACCCCTATGAAATGGGCGATGTAGACGGCGATTCTATGGTTAGTGTAGATGATGCCATACAGATTTTGACGTATTATGCAAGACGGGCTGCCGGATATACCACATTCTTCTCTGAGATTGCTCACATCAATGATTTGGCAACGAGTGCTGCTGATATCAACGGCGATGGTGTGATTTCTGTAGAAGATGCCGTTGCAGTTTTGACGTATTATGCAAAAACTGCTTCTGGTATGCAGCCGAGCTGGGCGGATGTCATTGGCACTTCATCGAAACAGGCAAATACAGAGTCCGGAGAATCAGTAGAATCATTGCTGCCGGAAGAATTCGCACTGCTGCCGATGGAAGGCACAGAATAACAGGCTTATGATATAGTTTATCATAAATTGAGGGAAAAAACAGTCCTTTTTGAGAGAAAGGGGCTGTTTTTTTATCGTTCACCCTTTTTCTTTGCGGTGATTTGGAATAGAATTGCCGAGCAAATCGGAATCGCACACGAAGAAATTGCAACGACAATCCAGAGTGGCAGCGACAGCGGAACAGTCGTGAAAATCATCTGTAGAGCCGAGCTTTCCACTGCCGCAAACAAGATGCCAGCAGAAACCGCAACGGCAGCCAGCAGCTTCCAGTTGTTCCAGAGTGGCAGATGAAACAGCGATTTTGTTTCTGATTTGCACTCAAAAACGTGAATCAGCTGCGAGAGAATCAGCGTACACAAGGCAGTGGTACGGGCAGCCTCCAGCGTTCCGCCGAGTCGCAGTGCCATGGAGAACGCTCCCAGCGTGCAGACGCCAATTAACAGTCCTCGAAAGACAATTCGCTGTAACAGACCGCCGGAGAAGAACGGCTCTTCTGGTTTTCGAGGTGGTTGCCGCATGGCATCCGGTTCGGGCTGTTCCATGCCGAGGGCAATGGCTGGCAGTCCATCCGTAACCAGATTCACCAGCAGCAATTGCGTGGGCAGCAGAATCACGGGCATGCCCATGAGAATCCCCAGCAGCATTGTAATGACTTCTCCGATGTTGCAGGAGAGCAAATAGCGGACAAATTTTCGGATGTTGGCATAAATACAGCGTCCCTGCTCCACAGCATAAACCAAAGTCGATAAGTTGTCATCCAATAGAATCACATCTGCCGCCTGTTTTGCAACTTCTGTGCCGGATTTCCCCATAGCAACGCCAACATCTGCCTCTTTCAGGGCTGGGGCATCGTTTACACCATCCCCCGTCATTGCGACAATCGCCCCCGTTTTCTGATAGGCACGTACCAACCGCAGCTTATGAGCAGGATTGACTCTTGCAAAGACTGCATATTCCTGGATACAAGCGGCAAGCTGTTCATCGCTCAAAGTATCCAGTTCCTGCCCTGTCATCGCCTTTTTTCCATGCAATAGCCCTGCTTGCTCTGCAATGGCAAGGGCGGTTTTTTTGTGGTCGCCAGTAATCATTACAGTTTGAATTTTCGCCTGTTCGCAAGTGCGAATCGCCTGCTTTGCCGATTCTCGAGGAGGGTCTAACATACCGCTCAACCCCAGAAAAATCCAGTCACCATCTGATTCCCGATAGGCAAACGCCAATACTCGCAGAGCACGTTCTGACAAAGTTTGCACAGCGGAGCGGACTTCTTCCCGAAACGATTCCGTCAGCGTGGTGACAGTCGTTCCATGTAGCAATTGTGTGCAGAGTGGCAACACACGGTCTGCTGCACCCTTGAGGTATTGCCGTTCTGTGCCGTTATAGGAAACCGTGACTTCCATCTTTTTGGTTTCGCTGTCGAAAGGCTCCATATGGTGGAGGGGATAGCGTTGCTTGCAGCGTTCCCGAGAGAAGCCAGCCTTTTCCGCTGCGATTAGCAGGGCGGTTTCTGTCGGGTCGCCGATGGGATTTTGTCCGGGGGTATGTTCTGCCGTGGTGCAGAGCATACAGCATTCCAGTAAAGTTTGTAAAGCCGGATGCTGTTCGGGAGAAACTGCCGCTCCCTGTTGGCGAATGCACTGATCAACGGAGAAATGTGCGGTACTAATCACCAAATCTGTGACAGTCATGTCATTTTCCGTAATCGTTCCTGTTTTATCCGCACAGAGAATTCCAGCACAGCCCAGTGTTTCAACACTGTGCAGACGGTTGACGAGAGCCTGATGTTTCATCATGCGGCTGACTGCCAGTGCAAGGGCAATGGTAACGGTTGCTGGTAAGCCCTCCGGAATGGCAGCGATGGCAATGGTGATGCCTGTCATCAGCATATCAAAAATCGGTTCTCCTCGGAAAACTCCTGCGAAAAAGACGAGAATACACACGACAATACAGAGCAATGCAACGACTTTTCCCAGTCCGGCAAGACGTTTTTGCAGCGGCGTTTGAGAAACTGTGACATCGTGCAGCAAGTCGGAAATCTGTCCCATTTGCGTTTTTGTGCCCGTTGCAATGACGCAGGCAGTGGCAGAGCCTCGCAGGATGGCAGTTCCCGCATAGACGACATTTTTCTTGTGGAGGGCGTTGTCCGTGTCGGTTTCTGCTCCAGCAGTTTTGGAAACAGCAGCCGATTCACCCGTTAAAATGGATTCATTGGCAGCAATGCCGCTGGCAGTCACGAGGGCAGCATCTGCCGGAACACGGTCGCCGGCTTCCAGCCGGATGAGGTCACCCCGTACCAGTTCCGCAGCGGAAATGGTCTGCCATGTTCCATCTCGGCAGACGGCAGCGGTGGGGGCAGTCATCTGCCGGAGCGTTTCGAGGGTGCGTTCTGTCCGAAATTCCTGAATGAACCCTAAAATTGCATTCAGCAGAACAATTAAAATAATGGTGATGGCATCCGTCCATTCGCCCAGCAAAACAGAAACCATGGTTGCTGCCAGCAAAATCATAACCATGACATCCCGAAATTGTCCGAGGAACATTCGGACGGGTTTAGATTTGGGGGCTTCTGCGAGTTCATTTTTTCCGTCCTGTCGCAGACGGTTTTTTGCTTCCTGTTGGGTTAATCCCTGCATCATGGAACGCCTCCTGTCTGTTGAAATGACATTTTGTTATCAGCATATGCAGCAGCCGGCGGCGTTTATGTCAAAGAAAAAGGTTGACGAATACAGGAAATTCCGCTATAATAGAAAGTACACGTTCATCCATTCAAGGATTATCAAAAGGAGAGGAATTAAAAATCATGCGGAATACAACCAGTTATGAAAGTCCGTTTTGTACACGGTATGCCAGCGAAGAAATGCAGCACGTTTTTTCTGCTGACAAGAAATTTTCTACTTGGAGAAAGCTCTGGGTCGCTCTGGCTCGGGCAGAAATGGAACTCGGTCTGCCGATTACACCTTCCCAGGTAAAGGAACTGGAAGACAATGTTTATAACATTGATTATGATGTTGCAGAAGCACGGGAACGGGTCGTTCGTCACGATGTCATGTCCCACGTTTATGCATACGGACAGGTTTGTCCGCACGCAAAGGGCATCATTCACTTGGGAGCAACTTCCTGCTACGTTGGCGATAATACCGATATTATCATCATGCGGGACGCTCTGAAAATCATCCGCCGGAAGCTGATCAATGTTCTGGCAAATCTGTCGAAGTTTGCCATGCAGTACAAGGGCATGCCGGCACTGGCATACACCCACTTGCAGCCGGCACAGCTGACAACCGTCGGCAAGCGTGCAACGCTGTGGATGAATGAACTGCTGATGGATTTGGAAGAACTGGATTTCCGGCTTGCCAACCTGAAACTGCTCGGCTCAAAGGGCACAACGGGCACACAGGCTTCCTTCATGGAACTGTTTGAAGGTGATTCCACAAAGGTAAAGAAGCTGGAACAGATGATTGCAGAAGAAATGGGCTTCACCGGTGTTGTTCCGGTTTCTGGTCAGACTTATTCCAGAAAGATTGACTCCCAGATTCTTGCAACGCTGAGCGGCATTGCACAGTCTTGCTCGAAGTTCTCCAACGATATGCGGTTGTTGCAGAGCTTTAAGGAAATGGAAGAACCGTTTGAAAAGACGCAGATTGGTTCGTCTGCAATGGCATACAAGCGGAACCCGATGCGGTGCGAACGAATCACCTCTCTGTCCCGTTATGTCATGATCGACAGCCTGAATCCGGCATTCACCGCAGGAACACAGTGGTTTGAACGGACATTGGACGACTCTGCAAACAAGCGGATTTCTGTTCCGGAAGCTTGTCTGGGTGTGGATGCAATCCTGAACATCATGCTGAATGTAACCGATGGTCTGGTGGTTTACCCGAAGATGATTCGGCAGCGGATTATGCGGGAACTGCCGTTCATGGCAACCGAAAACATCATGATGGATGCAGTAAAGGAAGGCGGAGACCGTCAGGAGCTGCATGAGAGAATCCGCGAGCTGTCCATGATCGCCGGAAAACATGTCAAAGAGGAAGGCCGCGATAATGATCTTCTGGATCTGATCGCAGCGGATGAGATGTTCCATCTGACCAAAGAAGAGCTGGAAAAGACGATGGATCCGTCCAAATACACAGGCCGCGCATCCGTACAGGTTGACGCATTCCTGAAGAACGTAGTTAATCCGGTGCTTGAGGCAAACAAAGAGGCACTTGGCATGACTGCGGAAATCAACGTCTGATGCGTTTGATAAACAGAAATAATAAAAAAACAAATTTTATAAGTAATAATAAGTTTTACTTATGAAGAAAACATGGTATACTATGCATGAACGGCCGAAACAAAGAGGCCGCAAGTATACGTTGAATTAGGAGGATGTCACATGATTAAGGCAGTAGTAGGAGCAAACTGGGGAGACGAGGGAAAAGGTAAGATTACCGATATGCTCGCAAAAGAGGCAGACATTATTGTCCGTTTCCAGGGTGGTGCGAATGCAGGCCATACCATTGTAAACAACTATGGAAAGTTTGCACTTCATACCCTTCCATCCGGCGTATTTTACAGCCACACAACAAGCGTAATCGGAAACGGTGTTGCACTCAATATTCCGGTTCTGATCAAAGAGTTAAATGAGATCGTTTCGAAGGGAGTGCCGGCACCGAAGATCAAAATTTCCGACCGTGCACAGATGGTAATGCCGTACCACATCCTGTTCGATCAGTATGAGGAAGAGCGTCTGGGCGGAAAATCCTTTGGTTCCACCAAATCCGGTATCGCTCCGTTCTACTCAGATAAATATGCAAAAATCGGTTTCCAGGTAAACGAGTTGTTCGACGATGAGCACCTGAAAGAGAAACTGAAATCCGTATGCGAAACCAAGAACATTCTGCTCGAGCATCTGTATCACAAACCGCAGTTAAATCCGGATGAGATCTATGCAGAGCTGATGGAATACAAAAAAATGGTTGAGCCATACGTATGCGATACTTCCGCATTCCTGTGGAACGCGATTCAGGAAGGCAAGGAGATCCTGCTTGAGGGTCAGCTTGGTTCCTTAAAAGACCCGGATCACGGAATTTACCCGATGGTAACTTCTTCTTCCACACTGGCCGGCTACGGCGCAGTAGGAGCAGGTGTTCCGCCATATGAAATCAAGAAAATCGTAACCGTATGCAAAGCTTACTCCAGCGCAGTAGGAGCAGGTGCTTTCGTTTCCGAGATCTTCGGCGATGAGGCAGATGAGCTCAGAAGACGCGGCGGAGACGGCG
>OIBX01000667.1_pt1 | contig 11608 bp, 8 predicted proteins | sample 1581151 | NCBI WGS metagenome assembly OIBX01 (sample SAMEA3882527, study PRJEB24775) | human gut metagenome | biome: human-associated habitat; feature: intestine environment; material: feces | place: Netherlands | collected 2009/2010 | reverse complement strand
TACACTTTTCCACCGGTACAACATTATGGGTATTTTCCTGATAAATACCGGAAATAATATTGCCCCTTCTATCCCTGTCAAATACAGCATGAACTTTGTTTCTATAATAAAACGGATCTTCCATTCCTATCATGTCTTTTACAGGACAGATTCCCTTCAACAATGTTTCCAGACGCTTTCTTTTCGTCTTTAACTGCTCTGCATAAGGCATATCCAGCATCTGACATCCGCCACACTGACGCATAACAGGACACATGCTCTTTTTAGCGTTCTTCTTTCCCTTTTCCACGTTCTGGCCAGACTGCTGTTTCAGAACCGGCTTTCCAAACTTTGCCGCCTTCTGTTTCTGCTCTGTTCTCTGCTTTATCTGCATATCCGTAAAACGGAAATCCAAACCAATCATCATCAAATAAATTATTATTAAAAATACTAGGCATTAACATAAGTCCTGTCTCCTTTCAAACACTCATAATACGTTCGGAACACTCTCTGGCGAACCTTTCTTTTCGTTCCCCTTCCTTTGTTCTACCTGTACTATAGCACGCATTATTAGCACTGTCAAGATGTGAGTGCTAATTATTTGTGAAGATTTTGTGAAGCCTTGATTCTATGGGCTTCACAGAGGTTTTTCACTTGCTTTCGCACTCGATTTTCTTGATTTGACCACATTTTTACGACAAATTCTTGGAAAAATATATTCGTCTGATTTTCTTACCACATTTTACGACAACAACTTATGGTTTATACCACAACAGGTACGGTTTCTGGCAGGTTCATTTTAGACATCTCATTCTCCACATGAGACTTCTCTGCAATATGATTGTAGACATTCATTGTGATCTGTGCATCCGAATGGCCCATGACATACTGCATAACTTTAGGATTGACATTGTTCTCACCCAATCTGGTACATCCCGTATGACGAAGGGTATGCGATGAAATAGGCGGCATCAGCTCCGGCTCTCGCTTCTCTTCTTCTGCCAGTTTGCTTTCTTTCTTATTATAGGCATTGACAATGTTTTTCAGAAAGCTGTTCACTCCCGCCGGCATGATCGGACGCCCATGTTTTGTATTGAAGATGAATCCACTGCGTCCACCAATCTCTACATTACTCTGCAAACCAAGCATCAGGTTCAGCTCTCTCTGTTTACGGAACGCATCATATACCATCTGTGTCATAGGAATATCTCTGATTCCTGCATCCGTTTTGGTTTCTGAATCATGGAAAGAATATCCTTCATCACCTTCATAATACACAAGCTGTCCACCTACATGAATCTCCCGGTTCTTCATATCCACATCTGACCAGGTTAAGCCGATGGTTTCACTCACTCTCAGGCAAGCCCCAAACATAACCTGCATCATTGGAAGATGAGGCTTATACACATTACTCTGTTCAACAAACTGCAGAAGTTTTTCCTGCTGTTCCAGTGTCAGTGCTTCTTTCTCTTTTGCCGGAGCCCCATAATCTCCAAGTGTTCCTGTTACCGGATTCTTGCGGATAATCCCATCTTCCACTGCTAGTTCAAAACTGGGATTCAATAAACCATAAAGACCTTTGATCGTGCTGTGTGCCAGTCCTTCATCTGACAATGTGGAAAAGAATGTCCTTACATGAGATGTCTTAAAATCCAAAACACGAATATTTCCCAAAGTATTTCGTATCCGGTAATCCCACATACGGATATAATTCTTTTTCGTTCTTTCCTTGATATTCTTTGTTGCCATGTATCGCTCAAACAACGTATTTACAGTCAGCTTCTTGACTGATGCGTCTGTAATAAGCAGATCATCCATATCCTTATTGATCTTCTTTTCCATTTCTCGCAAACTCGCCAGATCAGCTGCATAAACCGAATTACGCTTTCCGGTAATTTCATCCTTGTAGCGATACTCATAACGTCCATCCGGACGCTGATATTCACCTGTTTTTAAATTTCTGCCTTTATTATCTTTTCTTGCCATATCAATCATTCCTTTCACTTCATTTTTCGTTATTCGGAATGATTTTTGTCCTGTCGGTATCAGTCATTTACTGTCTGATATCTGCTCACAGATTAACATAATATTTTATGATTTCCAAGGGTAAATTCCTGCAAAATGCTAATTTTTATTTGCCTGTTTTACAGGAATATTTTCCCTTTTTTACTTTTCATTCCGAAGGAAAGTTGTTGTATTTTATCTTCTCATCTTTCATTACACTGCCATTGCATCAAGATATTTTTTTATCTTATCCACGTTATAAAGAACACGTCTTCCAATAATCACTCTTGCTTCTGCATAATCTGCAATTTTCTTTGCAGTTACTTCTCCGCAGGATAACATTGCCATTAATCCTTCAATATCTACCGTCAGACGATTCTCAGCCTTATACTCTGTTGTTTTTCTCATGATGCACATACCTCCTTTCCTCCGTATTCTTCTGCATCACCTCCCAGACAGCGGTTATGCCCGTTGTCAGTACATATACTTTTTGTTTGGACTTCTTACGATGATTTTCCATTCTGTTCGGCGTGTTGGCTTCCATTTGTATATGGCGGTGTCAACGTTACAATTGACCTCTATCAGAAATCTTTCTGAATACTGGCAGCTTCTTCTCAAGCATACCAGCCGTTGCCGGAGTATCTTCGGTTTCCACATACTACTCTCTGATACAGCGGTGGAATCCTGTGTTACCTTTAAGCCCGAAAGGCACCCATACAGCTCATTCAATTTTCAAGGTTCAATAATCAAAAGTTTTGTAGGTATACATTTTTGTACCTATTTCGATTTAATGCCATTATATCCCCCGTTACTGCTAATGTCAATAGCACTTCATGCGTTTTAGGTTCTTTTTTGTACTCTTTTTCATTGATTTTCTGCTAGTTTGTGTTATAATATGGACAAATAGTTATTCATTTCTTGATTTTACTATCTTCAATGGATGTTTATCAGGACTAATGCAGAGGTGACTTTATGAATTTTAATCTGAAACTAAAAAAAATCCGGACATTCCGGAAAATGACACAAAAAGAACTGTCAGAGAAGATCGGACTGACCGATCAGCATAGAATTGTACAATATGAAAAAGGAGTTCGTGTTCCCAAAAAAGATCTGGTTGATAAAATGGCTAAGGCTCTGGATGTCAATCCTTATACCCTCTATGATACCGCTGGACGTGACGCTTCCGAAATGATGGAACTGCTTTTCTGGCTGGATGAATTTAATCCATCTGCCCTGCATCTGTTTCTTCCTCGGAAATTTCCCGGTGAAAAATGCAATGAAGTAGCAGACACTTCCGTTTACTATCACGACAATGATAGCTGGCCAGCTCATGCTCCTGTCTGTATGTGGTTTGATTATGGGGTTCTGAATGATTTTCTGAAAGAATGGGTGGTTCGGATGGATGAACTGAAATCCGGTGAGATTACCAGAGATGAATATTTTGAATGGAAAATCAACTGGCCACAGACTTGTGATGGATGTGGAAAGTTTGAACCTAAGAAACAATGGCGCTCTACAAAATCAGAACTCAGTGAAACTTAGCAAAACTTAAATTCACTGCGTTTTTCCTCTTTGGCAAAAGAAAAAGCACTGTAAAACCAATAATCAAACGGTTATCAGTGCTTTTTTCATGTTTTTCCTATTAAATTTTCCTCCGACACCTATATAAGTGAAACTTAGCGAAACTTAAATCATGCCAATACACAGTATTATTACTTATAACAACTAAATTACTTCTTGTCGTGTAATCTATTATTTATTACAATACATCAGGTGTCCACTTTGTTCCAATATCGTTAGTTGGAAGTCGTTTTGTCTTGTATACAAAAGCCACACTATACCGTGCTCTCGTCACTGCAACATAAAACTTAGAAAGACTTTCATCCTTCATGTCTTTGGACTTTCCTGACAACCAATCCAGCATTGGTTTCGTCGGGTATATCAAGACTCTATTAAAAGTAAGTCCCTTGGACAATCCAAAATTCATCGTTTTTGGGATGGGATTTACCTTGGTTCTTTTATCATACCGCAACTGAACAGGATTATATATATCTACATATTTATCAATATCATTCTCGTGGACCCAAAATATTCCATCATGTCCCGTTTTTTCATTCATGGCAGAATCGCATGGCTTCATATCAGGATACATCTGATTTGCAAGATCACATATAATCTGATTATTTCTATAAGATGTCGATAATGTTGTGGTATCAATATTCATTCCGGCAATATTATCCTGCACAAAAATCACTATTTTCCCACCTGCATATTTTTTATATTTTGCTTCGTAATGAGTTCGATACGTCGTCTGACGAGGATCTCCTACTAAAGTCATGTTGCAACCAACCTCATGCAACTTTTTTATAACTTCTAAATCATATCCGACAAAATCTTGTATTTCATCTACAAAAACATAAGAAAAAATTTTTCGTATTCTGCGAAATACACATCCATTCGATAATTCGTCCAAAACACAGGGCAATTTTGAAATCATATTTGAATATACATTACCGGAAGCCGTGACATATTTTTTCTCATTTGTATCCTTTAGTCTCAACAATTTTTTATCTGCCTTATTCACTAATAACACACCGGATACCCTATTATTTATAAGATAGCTTTGGTAAGGTCGTATACCATGTTTGATTAGCAGCGAAAACCACGGCATAATAGTTACATTGGATGGAATACAACCATTTATTTCGTAAAATTTGTCTCTAATGCTTTGTTCATTAGCATCGGTATAAGTTGTTATCAAAACATTTTCAGAAATCTCCAATGCCTTCTTTACAAGAAATGTTGTTTTTCCTGCCCCTGCCGCTGCAATAATTAGACTACTCATTTTTTATCGCCCTCATTATATACTCAGGATATTTAATTTTCGTAGCCGATTCAAAAATTGCTATGGCACAATCCGTCTTATGAGCGTGCATATATTTGTGCATCTCATCATCCGTATCGTAGTTAGTTCCAAAAATATTGTTCATTGCTTCTCGTCCATTTTCTTTTAATATTTTCGGCTCTAAGGTATTATAATTAAAATCCTTATCTGACAGTTTCAAATCACCTGTATCCACTACCTCATCAACACATATATGAATACATTGTATTTCTTCATATTCTTTGTACTTTTTCTTAACAGCTTCAATATTTCCATCATTATCCGTAACAACAGCTGTTTCTTTGTTTAGTGTCTGTGCAATTTCAAGATACCGCTTAAATGTCACCCCACCTACGGTCATTACATCTATTCCATCTTGGATAGGAAGCCGCCCCTCATGAGTATCCATATATGCCCGCTGAACAACCAGCTCATCTGAATCGCCCTCTACTAAGATTGATTTTTTACAAAGAATCAATCGCAGTGTATCATAACCTGCCACTTTTTTGAAAAATTCAAAAGTTTCCGTTTTGAGCGATTGCATCGAGCAACAATTATCGCCTGAAAGCAAAATTAAATTTTCCAGTCCGAGTTTATTAGCGACAAAGCTACTATGCGTTGATGCTATAATTTGTCTACCAGATGCAGCCTTTTCAATAACTCCCATTAGTTCGCTTAATCGAGAAAAAGACAAATGACTTTCAGGTTCTTCAATCAAAACAATACTTGCTTTTTCTGCCTGTTTATGACTTAAAGCTAATTGTGTTTTTATGATACATTGTGCACCTTTTCCAGCATGAGCAAACGGGATTCCATCCACCTGCGTAACCAAACTTGACTCCCAAGAATTTTGAACTCCCTGATCGGCACTCAATGATAATTTTTCATTCATAACAGTAGACGCTGCACTAATTTTCTCATTGATTGACTGAATTGCTTCATTTTGTGCAAACTCATCTATCATATTTCTATGGGCTTGTGTTATTGCTGTTATGTCCTCTGGTTCAAGGAAATCCTTTACTACTCTGGAAATATATACATCAGACCCATTTTGGTATCTGTAATTTGACGAATCAATCATTACAGACTTTATTGGTATGAATCTGGGCATTTTTTCATCTCGGCTAAAAGAAAACCATTTAGCTTCATAAAATTCAATAGGCAAACTTGTAATTTTTTCTGTTTTCAGCAAACTTTCATATTCTGAATTAAATTTATCAGAAAAACTAATTGTGAATCTGATTCCCTCTATACCATCACTTTTTTCGGAATTACCATTTCCTTCATATTCAGGCAATGTTCCACTTTTGAAATATAACTCAATCATTATTTCTGGAGGTGCAATCGGCTGTTCATTTTTCACTGATGCCAGGTATTCCTCAACTGCTTCTCTATTAAATAAATATGTTGATAGCTGATTTCTAATATTTCGACCAGCATACATACCCGTTAAAGCCACATGAATGGCTTCAAGAATAGTAGATTTTCCAGATTCATTATCACCAACCAGAAGATTGATATTTTCATTAAATTTTACTTCAAACGGATTTTTAAACTTCTTAAAATTTTGAATGATTACCTTCTCAATAGCCATTCGTAGCCTCCTATCTTCGATTTTACTCTACCCCCAATGCCTTAAACACCGCATCTTCCGCACTCTGATACGGAATCAGCTGAAATGCACTCATCAGATCAGCCGGAACGCTTGCAAAATCAACAAATGAGGTACTTGGAATCAGCACCTTCTTTGCACCGCTATCCAGGCACACTTGAAGCGTGTTTGCAAGTTCATCCACCTTTATCATTGTGCCACTAATTGATATATCTCCCAACACTGCCAAGTTGCTGACAACAGGCTTTCCAAGGGCAATCGAACAAAGTGCAATCAATGTTGGAAGTGCCAGTTTATCTGTCATGCCGATACCCTGCAAATCCTGATAATTGATGATGTAGTCTTTGGTCGATGTGCTGATAGAGCCACTGATCCGATTGCCGTTGGCTTTCAGATAATTAAATGCCGTGTTCACCGCTTCCTTGCATTTAGAATCACTGCCTAAGCCAGTCCGTTCAATTTTGCCATTGCCTGGAAGCATCTGACTTTCCAAACGGAATACACCAATCATGCCACTTTTTCCTCTGGATACGGTATAAACCTGCCCCGGATTACACATTCCATCCGGTATCAGCTTACCGCCACCCTGTTCTGGTACGGAAACATAATATTCTGACATATCTTCTAAATCTATATAAGAGAAGTTTACATCATAAAATTCCATACCGCCCAGTTTCTTCAATTGCTCCTTGACACGGCGACGCATTTCCAATGCAATCTGAATAATTTCTTCCAGTTCTTCTTTGGTAAACTCACCATTTGGGTACATCAACTTCAGATAACCGTCTATCATACGACGAACCGCAATTGTATCACGCTGATTCAGATTTCTCCCCAAGCGGAAGTAATGATCAAGTGCATCTCCATACTGCTCCTTGCGAAGCTCTCGGATGAACTCTGCTAAATAGTCACTGATAAAACCGTAATCATCGGTAAAATGCTCCGGTCTGAACTTCGGTATCTCCCATCCAGGAAGATAGCAGTGCATACGATCAAGAAATGCTGTATCTGTTCCCATTTCCTGCGGGAAAGGTGCAAACAGACTGGAGGTTTTCAACAGCACATCCACACTCTGATTGATATTTCCCACAAATACCATGGACGCAGTAGCAGCTTTTTCTTCTTTGCCACGGGCAAAAGATCCGGATGCCATATAATCCTTCATGATCTGAATGCCATCTTTATCTTTAAACTTGATACCTGCCACTTCATCAAAGGCTACACAATCCCATAAGCCGACCAGTCCGACCGTTTTGCGTCCCATATTGTAAAACAGGTTTGCAACCGTCGTCTGTCCACCGGAAATCAAAATACTGTTTGGTGAAATCTCTTTGTAAAGATGAGATTTACCGGTGCTTCTCGGTCCAAGATCACAAAGATTAAAGTTATTCTCAACTAATGGAATCATACGTGTCAAGAGCAACCATTTCTCACGGTATGTAAATTCATCCGGTTCCATGCCGATAGAACGAAGAAGAATATCCAGCCATTCATCTTTCGTAAAAGCCTTTCGTCCCTGCTTCAGTTCATCAATATCAATGTGTGGCATCTGGATTGGTGTCAGCTTACGGATACTAATTGGTGAAATATCTTTCTGCTTTTTCTGTTTGGAACGAAGCGGATTTCCATCAATGTCCTCAATACCAAAGTTATTGTCACCTTCAACCTCATAATCCAGCTGAACAATACACCAGATACCGCCGCAGAGCAGGCGATCAAATTTTTCTGGATATTCATCGGCAATCGGTACATTACCAATGCCCAAATTAGAAAACTCTGCAAAAAAGCAATCCTTTTTCATATCCAGTCGAACAGTCACCATATCAATGATTGTGTGACTGCCTTTTTTACGCAACTGAGACAGAATTTTCTGTGATTCATCCGGGCGTACAAAGTTGTCAGCAAGAATACGCTTCACATTCTGTACGCCTTTCTCTATAACCGTCTCATCATCTGAACTGCAATACTGTCCCAACAAGAACTCAAGAACATACACTGGGACATTCGCCCCTTCTTTAATTTTCTTTGTCAGGTCTTTCCGAACAATCTTACCGTCAAAGTTCTGACGGAGCTTGTTCTTTATTTCTTCACGGGTACTTTCACTCTCTGCAAATTGCTCCATCTTTCTCTCCTCCTACGGCATTAACTAAAAAAATCAAACTCGTCCACCGCAAAGGCGATGTCAATCTGGAATGGCTCCCGCTGTGGCATCTGTAATCCCTGTTCATCTGCAATTACCAGATAATAAGTAGCTGTATTGCTGTATTTCAGAGATTTCAAATTAAACTGACAACGGAAAGTTCTTTCTGCACCATTATCGCTGGTCTTATCTGCAATAATCTTCTGAATATCACTAATCTGCTTGCCGTCCTCATCTGTAAAGTAAACCTGATAGATTGCTGCTTCACGGTTTGTACTGACCGCATCTTTTTGATAGAAGTTCAATGAAAAAATCATATTGCTGATTTTACGGTTTGCGGACAGTAAATTGACTGTTACCGGCTTGGTATCATATTTCTGCTTATTTCGCTTATATTCCATAGAATCATTGCGGAGATAATGATACTCAATCACCGGAACAACCATTTCCTGCAAACTGATACCACCATGCACAAAATTCATACCGCCACCATTCATTTTGATACGAATACTTTCTCTCGGCGCAAATCCATCAAATTCTGTATTTCCTCCCAGAAATTTTACAGGCATCAAGTAATCTGGTTGCACACCCTTCTGCATAATTGCATATCTTCTGCCATACTCCACACATCGCTTGATACTTTCTTTTTTTGTAATGTCAGAGTTTGTTACATCCACATCAAAAAAGCCTCTTTTATCTACTTTGTCCTCTTCCTTCAAAGGACTGTATGTATAAAGAAATCCATGATCTGCCGTAATTAGAATATTCGTTCCACCAAATTCATTTACGATAATACGCACAAGATTCTTCAATTCTGAAATCGCCTTGTCACACGCTGCAAAAACAGCAGTATCCGAAGTGTGGCTGGCTTCATCAATGGTATCGTGGTAAATATAGACCACATCCATACCTTTTACCAAAGCACTTCTTTCCGCTCGCTTCATAGCAATGATGTCATTGTACTTTAAGGCCACACTTGCCGAATCTTCTGTTTTCAGAACCTTATCCCTATAAGTACTTGCCGTAGACTGTCCATCTGCCAAAACTGTCAAAATATCGTTCCGAACCTCTACTGTCAGTTCTTTGTGCGGCAACAAAGCTGCCATACCAAACTTTGTAGTAGAAGGGAAGATACTTTGCATACTGCTGATAGAAACCTTACTTTGCGTTTCTCGCTGAAGCTGATCTGCCATCGTAGCTGCCACTTCATAACGCATGGCATCTGAGATAATTACAAATACTTTCGTATCCGAGGTTTGAATACGGGAACGGTAAAAATCCTCCTGTTGCGGTACTTCCAGAACTTTACCGTAAGTTGCCAGTTCATCCGCACATACATCTGACCAGTTGTTGCCCAACTCACCTAAGAACCAATGATTATAGAGTCCTTCCACTTTATCGACAACGTGCTTGAATAGATCATCTAGCAGAATATTGGAAGTCTCCAAACTCTTTTGAAAACTAAGATGGAACAATCGGTAATAAGTGTCCATCTGATAGTAACTCTCTGTATATTCTTTCCAGATACTTTTCGCTTCTGCGTTATGGAATCCGGCAGAATGTTCCTTAAAGAAACTTTGCATATTCGCCACTTGTAAGATACCATCATAAAAATTTTCAAATGGCTCATACCATACACAAGTTCTACGTTTTTCAACGGTATTCGTAATGGTATCCACATCAATGATATGGTCACTGATCTCTGTCATTAGCTTTGTCAGAATCACTTCATTAATACACGGAAAGCACTCTGTTCCTACCAAATCCTCTACCGTCAGCTTTTCAAAGCGCTGATGCAGACGGGCTTCATCCTCAACATAACGTGCCACATCATATAATTGCGGAATGTTGTCACTATGAAGCCATTCAGAAATAAAATCATAGCAATATGCCTGATGTGGCATGGAAATAAAGCTGTCCAGTCCGGCAAGATATTCCTGTCGCATGGTGCGGGTCGCTGCAGTTAAAAGCAGATGAATTGCTAACCGCCCAAGGTCTGGTTCTTCCTCCACAAATCCGCATCCCTGACGAACCATCGCCCAAAATGCTGCGTCTGCATGATATTTTACAAAATCCTGATAAACCGTGTTATTATTCAAATCAAGTCCCGCCTGGAACACACTCCGGAGAATCATATTAGGCTGTGCATCTTTCAATCCACAGATTGCCGCCATGACAGCCATGTGTAACTGTGCCGGTGTTTCCGGAACTTTATTCTGCGTGCTAACTTTCAAACGACGGTCTTTCGCATTAAAATAAGCACGATAGTTTTTAACCTGTTTCCTCATTGCCGGATTTGATATAAGTCCCATCTCATCCATCCAGATAGAAATCAGATCTGCCCGAAACTCTTCACTGTAAAGCTCTACATCCAGAAGCCAGTTATCATCCGGGCGATTATAAACACACGGACTGTAAACCAGATAATTTGTGGTCAAATCATCTACTGAAAGCAGTTTTTTTACAGAAAACGCATTATTTCCTGTCAGCGCAATCACCTTTGCATTTTCCAAAACCACTTCATCCAGTTTATCCTCAAATTCCTTATCTTCATCATACCAGAAAATGATACGACGCTGATAAAACTCAGGAAGAAGTGCAGCAAACCTGCGATTTAAATCTTGTATTATTTTATCTGTATCCATGCTGTCCTCCTACCTTATAATTTTCCAATTTGCTTTTCGTTTTGTTCCGCCCTGTACCAATCTACCTTTTTCCTGTAAAGAAGCGAACATTCGAGAAACCGTTCTTTTCGATATACCCATTTTTTCTGCATAGTAAGCCTGTGTTGCAGACGGATTCTTCTCTATAATCTGCAACAATTTTTCTATCTGCGTCTGTTCCTTATTAAGCGGCACTTCAGCGCCATTAGTGCCATCATCAGCGCCACATTTAACGCCATTAGCGCCATTTTTAGTGTCATTGGCGTTAATTATGGCGTTATTGGTATCAACCTGACCTCGATAAATATTGATACGCAAATCAACTT
>OIBX01000659.1_pt1 | contig 11723 bp, 9 predicted proteins | sample 1581151 | NCBI WGS metagenome assembly OIBX01 (sample SAMEA3882527, study PRJEB24775) | human gut metagenome | biome: human-associated habitat; feature: intestine environment; material: feces | place: Netherlands | collected 2009/2010 | reverse complement strand
CCGTTTTGCGCCAGATAATACCCAGTAGGATATGACGCACAGCATCATATCACTGAGCAAGGCGTTCCCCCTTGACTCCCTTCAACGGGCCATTTTGGCCCGTTGATTTTGGCAAGCTGGAGGTCAAAGATTTGCGAATTCCTGCCCACCAACTTGTCCGGCTTTTTCAGTTGGCCAAAATGACCAACTGATTCTGTTACGGGTAGAATCAGGTTGTCCTCTTGGCAACCTGATTTTCAACAGGCCTTGAAGCGTTACGGAAAAACGATGTGCTCATTTTGACCATTTGGTTTTCCGTAACAGGTCGATAAATTTCCGTTCCCTCATTCGTGAGGAACTGGGTTTCATTTGGCAGATGCGTTACACTTATCCAAGTGCTCATTTTGAGCACTTGCAGCATCTGTAACACGTTTTCGATAGTCTTTTTGCCGACAGGCGTTGCTGCAATAGCGGGCATCTGCACGTTTGGGCGTGAATTTCTCGCCGCAGCACTGGCAGACTAAATCTTGACGGCGCATTTGGCGGTATTCCCGCTGCCGCCGATTGTTGGCCTGATTGCCGCACCAGTAGCTATGACAGTATTTCTTGGTGTAGATGGTGGTGTAGAACACCCGACCGTAGCCGCCGCAGATAAGTTTGTGGACGACGTATCCTCCGGCGGTAAAGCCCGTTTCCTCATACGATTCTTTCAAATAATCCTGATTGTTCTGCTCCCATTCTTCGTTTGTCATATACATGGAGATACCCCTCCTTTCACTGGCGTTACGGAAAAACAATGTGGTCAATTTGACCACATTGTTTTCTGGTAACTGAGGAATCAACGTTTAGCCGTTCTCCCTGCATGGATTTCCTGCCCCCTTCCGGCGGCGTTTTCCGGCTCTCCTTCTCAGGGTCATCGCCGTGTATCCCATGCAGACGGTCATGCGGTTTTCAAGGTGCGGTGCTGGATTTGGCAATAAAAAATCGCCACACAACAACCTGAACCTGACCATCCCTTCTGGGATGGCCTTGGTTCGGGTTTGCTATGTAGCGATAAGAAAGTTAAAAACTTGCTCCGGCTCCTTCGGGAGCCGAGCTGGAACTCTAAGTAAATATGTTATATTAAATTGTTGGAATAGATTACCACAAAAATTGAGCCGTGTCAACAGGAATTTTTGAAAACAGGCTACTTTCGGCAGCTTGCAAGAAAAAATGATGGAAACTTTGGTAAAAAGAGAGGGCTGGATAGCTCGTTCTGTTTGCAACGGAATGCAAACTCGGAACTTTTTTGAGCAGAAAAACAACCGTCCACTTCAAGTTGAGCTTGAAAACGGACGATCATTCTTGCAAAGTGATTTTCAAATTTGGGAGGCGTTTTGAAAGGCCTCATAGCGCTAGCAAGAGGTTATACAAAGACCATTTTTGCGTTGCCAAACACTTGTTGGGAAAGTCAAACCCTTGAACTGCATCCGGTGGATGCAGGCTGTGCGATTGCATCGCTGATTCGTTCAAACTCATCGCAGCCCTATATTATCGCTCACACTCTCGATCAGGATGTCAAATGCAGAAGCGGCCATCTGCATCTACGCAAACAGCCGCTTCATGATTCATTTTGTACTGGTCACTGCAGTACCTTATTCATCAGCTCTTGATAGCTGTCCACATGGTCGTATGTCACAAGACCATCTGACAATTTTGCGAAAAGCTTCTTGGCGCAGTCGATCTTGGACTTCTCGATTGGGCGCAAGTTCAGGCTTTCCATCGTGCCTTTGGTTTCTGCTACAAAATAGATGTGTTTCACCTTGCCCTCATGGAACACGATTGCCCAGTCCGGGGAGTAGTGTCCAACCGGGGTCGGAATATAGAAGCCTTTCGGCAGTTTTGCATAGATAAAGACTTCCTCTGCACCATCCAGATTTTCCGCAAACTTCCGTTCCACGCTCTTTTCCGCTGTGCCATCGGTGAAAACGTAATCCTGAATCGCCTTTTGTGCCTTGTAAACCTTATCCATCGTCAGAGCGTGTTTCTCTGCCGTAAAGATGCTGCTGTCGTAGCTGCCCTCAATGGTATCATAGGTGATATGCTCCACGATCATGGTAGCTTTCTGCTCCTTGACCAGCCGGATCACCTTTGCGATAAATTCTTCTGGGTTGTTCTGGTACATCGCAAAGGTTGTCGGCTTGATGCCCTGCAAAATCCGTGCAACGGTATGCCGGGTCAGCGTTGTGCCCTCTGCAATTTTGCCGATCAGGTCATACGCAACCTGACCTGCGTAGTCATGTTCTAATTTTTTTGTTCTGCTCTTGGCATCGCTGAAGCTGCTGCCTTCTCGCACCATATCGGCACTCAGGACATCTTTCTGCCCGGCATAGGTAACGGTATATTGCAGGCGACTGACGTACAGTTCCCTGTCGATGTATTCGATTGCTTTCCGGATCAGTTCCTCAGAATCAAAATCCACCGTATAGGCGTATTTGTGGTTGATCGTCTGCCAGAGCTTCTGGAACTCTGCCTTTTCAAACCGGTCGTTCAGCGGATTTTCCAGCACTTTCGGCTTGTTGCCATCCTCAAACATAGACTTGAGCATACTGTCATCATAAATTGCCTGCACAAGCGTGTGCACGCCCTCTTCAATGGGCTTCAGCGTTTCCGGCACCGGTGCAAGTGTTCCGGTCTGCACATCGTCCCGGTAGTCCTGCGTGACGTTATCCTGCTCATCCACATAGTTGTTGCGGACAAGGTACTGATAAATCGCCCGTGCCTGATGGTCATCCACCTCGACAGTTTTGCCATCCAGCCTGATGGTCTTGCCGGTGAAATATGCAATGTCCGCCTTGCGGGGGCGATCATACAGCACTGCTTCGGTCTGCTTTTGCAGTCCGTCTACAAATCCTGCATAGCTCTCGCTGGCAATAACGGTCAGGACGTTGATATCCTGCACCTTATCTCCCAGCACTTCCGCATCCATGCGGCTTCCGTCCTTATTCACGCACAGACGCAGACCACGGCCTACTTCCTGCCGCTTCTGCGTGGTGCTGTCGCTGTGCTTCAGGGTGCAGATTTGGAACACATTCGGGTTATCCCAGCCTTCCCGCAGGGCAGAGTGGGAGAAGATGAACCGGGTCGGCTCTTCAAAGGACAGCAGACGTTCCTTATTTTTCAGGATCAGGTCATAGGCAGAAATGTCATCCGACATATCTGAGCCACGCTTGACCGAACTGTTGACGCTGTGACCTTTCTTGTCGATGCTAAAATAGCCCTTGTGGACATCATGCACATCGGTTGAATCCAGATAGGCTGTATAAGCAGGGTCGAACAGGGTGCGATGCTCATTCAGAACAGACAGATACTCCTGCTCAAAAATCTTGCCGTACTCGCCCAGCAACTCGTTTCCGTCTTCATCGTACTGGCGGTATTTTGCCACTTCGTCGATGAAGAACAGCGAAAGTGTCTTGATACCCAGTTTGAAAAGTTCCTGCTCTTTTTCAAAGTGCGAAAGGATCGTTTCATGGATCTGCACCCGGCGCATATCATTTTCGGAAACGTCACCGGTAACATCACCTTTGCGGATGGTATCGCCGTTCGTAAAAGTCACAACACCCGTGATCGGGTCGATTTCCGACACCACGAAGCCCTTGTACTGCTCCATTTCCCCGGATTTATAATAGAGATTATCGCCCACATCCAGCATATGGAACTCTCGCTTCGTGCCGTTCTGGTGGCTGACCTCCATCTCCACTTTTGCCCGTGGCGGATTCTTCGGGGAGATGATGATGCTTTCCAGATACAGATACTTGTCCGTACCACGCAGATTTTTGACCTCAAAGCCCTTGACTTCGATTTTCTTGACCAGTCGCTTATTGTAAGCGTCCAGCGCATCCAGAACGTAAATCAGATTATGCTGCTTGGCGTGGGTAGCAGAGTAATTCAATGTGAAAAGTGGATTGAACTTTTTCAGGGCTTTCTGAGTGGCAGAGTCCTCTTTGCCCATCTTCTGCGGTTCGTCCAGAATCAGGATCGGGCGGTTGGCGGCAATCACATCAATCGGGCGGCTGGAGCCGAACTCATCCCGCTTGGTGTAGATAATTCTCGCAGCGGCATCACCCTTGCGACCTTCCACGTTCTTGTCCTCATTCATGGATGCCGCAAACGCCTGCGTGTTGATGATCATGACATTGATGCCGGAATTGCTGGAAAAGGAATCCAACTGATTCAGGTTGCTGCTGTTGTAGATAAAGAACCGTGCCTTTTTGCCGTAGCACTCCATAAAGTGATCGGTAGTGATCTCAAAGGACTTCTTTACGCCTTCACGGATGGCGATACTCGGCACAACAACGATAAATTTGCTCCAACCATACCGTTTGTTCAGCTCAAACATGGTCTTGATGTAAACATAGGTCTTTCCCGTTCCGGTTTCCATCTCGATATCCAGCGAGCATCTTCCCAGCGGTGCTACCAGCTTGTCCGACTGATGGATGTTTGCTTCTGCCTGCAATGTGCGGATGTTCTGAAGCAGCTCCTGGTCGGTCAGTTGGAGTGCTTCGTTCTTAAAACCGGAATCGTTGATCAAATCCAGCAACTCCACCTGTGTTGCATCGTCCCCACTGGAAACAAGGCTCAACTGCTGTGGCTGTGCAGACAGGTTTCCCACATCACGCAGGTAAGACACGCCTGCATTATAGGGCTGACCCTGAAAGACCCGTGCCACCGCATCCACAGCATCCGTCTGGTACTGCTGAATCTTAAAACTAAACTTCATCTTTGTGGTTTACCTCCTGCTCCAGCATCAGGAAGCGGTCAAAATCGCTCTCATACAGGCGATCCTGAATGACACGATACTTTTCGTATTCGGTTTCTGCATGGAGTTTGGCCTGTTCTGCGCTGATTTTACCGGGGCCTGTCAGCAGTTCATTGCCGTTGAACTCCAGAAAACCATCCAGCCGCTTTGCCCAGTCCTCCATGCTCATGGGGATCTTGCGCTCGGCCTGCAGCTCGGCATAATCCAGATAGAGCGACACGATGCGTTCCAGATAATTCATTTCCTCTTTGCTCAGGTAGTTCTTGGCCACCGTCACATCTGCTTTCAGGATTTTCCCATCCGGCGCATTTTCCCATGTGGTAAGCCCCATGTGCTCCTTGTTGGCATCGGCACGCTCCACGATCAGTTCTGCCGCCGTGTGGCGATGCACAGCATAGTGCATCTTATTCTGAACCGTCTGGAAGAACCGCCGGGTCGTTTTTGCATCCTTGTCATAATCAAACGCTGTTGCGTACAGATCCGTTACTTTCTGATAGAACTTGCGCTCCGACAGACGAATTTCCCGAATCTGCTGCAGCTGCCGCTCGAAATATTCATCCGTAAACATGTGGCCTTTTTTCAAGCGGTCAACATCCATCGTCCAGCCCTGAATGGTGTGATCCTTGACGATCTGCCCCGCCCACTTGCGGAACTGCACCGCCCGCTGGTTGTTCACCTTGAAGCCCACGGCAATAATCAGCTGCAAATTATAATGCGTCAGTTCCCGATTGACCTGACGAGTGCCCTCGGTCTGAACTATCCGGAATTTCCGGATAGTTGCCTGCTCGGTCAGTTCGCCGTCCGCATAGATTTTTTTGATATGCTCGTTGACCGTGCGCACATCCACATCATACAGTGCCGCCATCATCTTCTGCGTCAGCCAGATGTTTTCATCCTCATAGCGCATTTCATAGCTTGCATCGCTCTCACCCGTAGAAGCCACAAAGGTCAAATATTCTGCCGCTGAACTGCGAATAGCAAGTTCTTTTTTCTTTTTATCATCCATATCACATTTTCACCATTAAAGAACAGCGATAAGAATAGTAGCAACAAGCGAAGCTAACGCAATACCCGCAGAAACAAGGGCAATAATCAGCATCTTTATATTATACTTTTTTGCTTTTTCAGCTTCCTGTTTGCTTTCTTCCAGCTCTTTCTCTTTCAGCAGGTACAAATCGTTAAGTTTTGAATAGTTATCATTAAGTCCCTCTACCACTTTCTGATTTCCTTCAAGTATTGGTTTTATTTCCTCTGCAAGAATCTCGTTCAGTGGCGTAATGCTATCAATCATTTCCTGATTTCGCCTATTCATTTCATCAATAAACGAGGTATCTATTCTTGGGGTTAAATCAGGTAAGTTAATACCATTAAAATCCATCACAGCACCTTCCTTACCGTTTCCGGGCTATACGTTTCAAAAATCTGGTCAAAGTTTGTTGCAACGCTGTCGTTTGCCATGGAGCTGTCACGGAACACGGCATAGTAGGGCTTCATCTGGGCAATGGCCTTGACAGTCTCCTCCGTCACATCATGGTCGAAGCAGGCCAGCAAGAAGCCGTCTGCCACGTTGAACACCTTTTTGCCCGCAATCTCTTTCACCTCAATGGGACTGGACAGCAGCACACCCAGATCCAGCATCACCTGGAACAGCAAATCTTCCGGGGTGCGGTCGGATTTAACGTTATCCACCAGAGAGAACAGATCCTGCTGCTGGGTCTCCTCCGGCGTATAGTAGACGTTTTCCATGTTGCTGCTGTCCAGACGCAAGCAGCGGAAACCGATGTCGATGGGGGCGCTCTGGTCAGGCTGCGTCTCGGAGAACGATAACTGTCCCCCCCCTGCGGACAGTATTTGCTTGCCCGCACGGCGGATACGCTCCTTGCCGATTTCGCAGATGTTCTTGTAGCCTGCCTTGTAGGCTTTGCTCTTCTCGTCCGTCTTTTCCGGCAACTGCACCATGATAAACTTTCGGTGTCCACCATCTTCAGCGTTCAGTTTCATTACAGCATGGGCGGTAGTAGCGGAACCGGAGAAAAAATCAAGGATAATATCATCATTTTTGGTATTTAACTGGCATAATAATTTCAGTAGTGTCGATGGTTTTGAGTAGTCAAATATAGTTTTTCCAAACAAATCCATCAATTCAAGTCCCGAACTTCTATTGTTTCCGTATTCCGTTAAAATTGATCTTAATACCTGACCATTTTTCATATAGACCTTATGATGCAGGCTCCATCCATTTGCTGTTTTTGTGAATCTTACCGTACCTTCTTTCAACCCTTTAATAACGGTTTCTTTTGATTTTTGTGAGTTTATAGTCACGCTCGTTCCATCCGGAGCCGTAAGGGTAATGACGATAGGATTTTGTAATCCATTTCTAACTAATGTATCCCAATAATATCTCCTCCCATCATTTTCCACTTCTTTATATCGTTTTAGATATTCTTCCGTCTGTGAGATATACCATCTATCTGATAAGTTATTTGTATTTTTAGAATAGATTAAAATATATTCATGATCAACTGCAATATATCGAGAATCATTTCCACCTCCTTTACGCTGTTGCCAAATCAAGCTTGCAATAAAATTGTCTGCTCCTAAAATTTCATCAGATATTTTTCTTGTATTTACTACTTCTTGGTCATTTATACTGATAAAGATAACACCATCATCTGTCAGCAAATTTTTTGCAATTTTCAAACGTGGATAAATCATATTGAGCCAATCCGTATGAAAGCGACCATTGCTTTCAGGGTTAGAAACAAGCCTGTTGCCTTCTTCATCATATTGACCGCTATTATCCATATAGTCCGCCGCACTCTGGGCAAAATCGTCCTCATAGACAAAATCATTTCCTGTATTGTACGGCGGATCAATGTAGATCATCTTGACTTTGCCCAGATAGGTTTCCTGCAAGAGCTTCAGTACTTCCAGATTATCTCCCTCGATGTAGAGGTTTTCACTGTCAAAACCGCTGGGCGTACCGTCCTTGCCTACACTGTCGGCCACCACCGGGCGCAACGTTGCTGTGATGGGCGCATTTGCCGCCAGCATTGCCTTTTTCTTGTCCGGCCATGTAAACTGGTAACGCTCTTCCCGACCCTCCACGATGGAATCGGAAAGCTCCTGCCGCAGAACATCAAAATCAATAGCGTGTTCTACTTTGCCGTCACGTTTTACCTCGGTAATTGCATTGGGGAACAGCTTACCAATCAGCTCAATGTTGCGCTGCACACCGTCAAGGCTGTGCATTTTTAGAGTTTCCATTTTATTCTCCTAATCTCATAAACACACAAATATTCGTATTATTTCCACTGTACTCTCTCAATAGATGCTCCTAATTCGTATTGCATCTTCAATCCAATCTTCGAGATTATTACGAATATCGTTATAAGCATTCCACGGATTCGGATCATAACATGGAACAATATCAGCAAAATTCTTTCCATTAAGCTCGAATTGAGCAAACGGATTAGCCCCCTTCCTACAAATACCCGTACGTGGATCTCGGATGTTATGTATATAAATTCCAAGTAGGCCCTTTCCATCTACCCATGCTTTTTTTATCTCATATTGAACCCACGGTCTGGAAGCTGTTTCCGTTCCAATCAAAACAACGACGCAAGAGCGATATTTCATATTATCATCTATCCATTTTTCGATTTCTCTGTCACCAAAACGTTTAATCTTCTCCCATTCGTTTGGCGAGACTGGAGAATTGTCCTCAAGCATACCAATATTTCTGATTTGCTGAACTCGCATCACATCGTTCGCATAATGGAAACTATAAAAAATCTGTCGTTTCACCATATTAAATCACTCCTGCAAATTTCAACGATACTATTACCACTCCAATGGCAATAATGGGAGCATAGAACATCCAGATGCTTGGAGACTGCAAGCATTTAAGCCATGTTGCATTTGCATCATAAAGTTCCGTATTTGAACATCTCGAATCCAAAGAAAAATCTGGAACGATTTTTTCATTTCGTACCTTTTCGTACAAAATCCGATACTGTTTTTCTAATTTGAGATAGTATGTATCCATCACCAGAAAGCAGATTACTGGAAGGAAATCAACAATATCCATGCGCTCACCTCTGTAAAAGAAATCGCTGCTATCCCTGTCACAATAGTTGCTGCAAATCCTTTGTAAATTGCTGCTGATGTTGACATACGATCAATGACGCCCTGTATCATCTGAAGATGTGCAACCTTGTCTTCATGCTTTGTTTTTTCATTTACTTCCAGATTAGTTTCAGTATCCATTATTTCATTCCTCAATCAACTTTCAGCCAATTTTCGAGTGGAATAATATTATGAACTCCTTTTTCATCATCGGTTACAACATAATATCCTCTATTTACATATCCACCAGTTGTATAAGTTTCATTTCCCTCATAAAACGAAATATATGGATATATCTGCATGTATTCATTTCCCTTATAGGAAGAATCATCATATCCTTTCCGTTTTAATGGTAATATGGCGATATCTTTACTACTAAACTTCTGAGAATCTCCATATCCAAGTTCCCAATTGCACCATTTTGATTCTACCGCTCCATCCGTTGCAAGAAGGATAAATTTATTACACTGACGAATACGTTCTTTTATTTTTGACGCAGTTGCACCAGAAGTCACACTCGGCATAGAGGAGTCTTTGCTGTCAATGTAAGCTTTGACATTGTAGTTCTGCTCCAAAAAACCAATGAGGCCACTTAAATCCTCAAGATCATCGTGTCTATGGGAAATAAAAACTGTCGTTTTTCCAAAATAAGATTTGTAAACGTTAGAAAACTCCATGGATGCAGAATCCAGTCTTGATTGGTTTCTATAATTTGCAAATTGACCACTTTCTAAAATTCGCTTCATTTTTATTTTTCCCTTTCCTGTTCACCTTTCATGGTATTCAACTTTTGCACCATTTCAAATTTCTTCCTCGGCTGCTTTTCCTTACGGATTTTAGCTTCCAGTACTGCAATCTGCTTTTCCAGCTGCTCTCGCTGCTTCTGCTGCTCCACGCTGTCTTTCAGGGATATGCTTTCTCCTGCACCAAGCGCATCACCCGCGATCTGACGGACAAAGTTCTCGTATACAGCATCCAGCGTAAGTCCTTCCAGATGCACCGGCAGGTCCAGCCAGTCCGTAGAATAATAGCGATCAACCTTAAAGGCTGTCTTGCCCGCCGCAGCCTCCTTGTAGCCGATGACAGCACGATACTTGCCCTCGTATTCCAGCAAAAAGAGGATGTGATACGGAATTTCCCGGTCGATCTGGCGCAGGACACTCTCATCCAGCTTCGGGGCAGACAGCCGTACCTCGAACCCCTCGATCTCCGTCACCTGCTCCCCAGCCGCCAGATTCAGGGTGGTGGCAGCAATCTTATTGCGCCAGTAGATGATTTTGATCTGCTCGGCAAAGGCTTTCTTCATAGCCGGAGTGACAGCAATGTTCTCATAGAACTTCTGCTTAGGGATGCGTTTATTAAACTCGGTAGATACAGGCAAGCCCAGCACGTTTTTTCACCTCTGTGCGTTCATTTTACAACAAGAAAGCAAATCAACTCAAAATCATCCAGCCCAGACACCTGACTGAGTAATGCTGTTGTTCCGCCCACAGAGAACAGGCTGTCGATATCGCTTTCTTCCTTAATATCAATGATTGAATCAATGGCTTCGCTCAGCAATTCGGACATTTCTGCCATGTCCTTTCCATCGTCTGTTTCCTGATTGAAGCGTTCGTATACCTCTTTGATCGGCTCAGTCTTTCCACGGCACAGCAGCCGGATATCGTCCAACATCTTTTTGGGGTTCAGGTAGTCGCAGATGATCTGCCCATCCATGCCGATGTAAACCATGTAGAACGGATGGATGCGGTTCCGATTGTCCACATTGACGCTGTTATTGATGTTTTTCAGCACGAAGATCACTCCCTCCGGCAGTTCATCCGTAGCCGGAACCACCGCATGAAGTCCACGGGGCTTCTTGTCCAGATCACCATTGTGTTTGATGTAATCCAGCAGGTCGAGCCGGAACTCGTTCAGGCCCAGATCCATAATGGAGATGCCGTCCGACATATCTTCGATGTCAACGACCTCTTCCTGCAAGCGTTTCAGCTGTGCCTTGCGGTACTCCAAATCGCCCTTTTCTTCGGGGTTAATAAGGTCATCATCGCCGGTGGAGGTCATAACGGTGATTTTCATGCGGGTCTCCACACGGGATTTCAGGTTGATGTAATCGTCCAGCGTCAGATCAGGCCAGAAATTCACAAGCTGGATGTACTGGTTTCTGCTGCCGATACGGTCGATTCGTCCAAAACGCTGGATAATGCGTACCGGGTTCCAGTGAATGTCATAGTTGATCAGATAATCGCAGTCCTGCAAGTTCTGACCTTCAGAAATGCAGTCTGTCGCAATCAGCACATCAATTTCCGTGGCACTACCGGGCATCAGAACATCCCGGTCTTTGGAAATGGGAGAGAAGCAGGTCAGCACGTTGTTGAGTGTTGCCTTGAAGCCTTTGATCGTGGTACGTCCGTCAATCGAGCCGGTAATTACAGCGGTATTCAGCCCATATTTCTGCTTTACAAACGCACTCACATTGTCAAAGAGGTACTCTGCCGTATCCGAAAATGCAGAGAAAATCAGCACTTTTCTGTTGCCGACATTGATCGGGTGCTCAATTTTTTCGGACAGCAGCTGGAACAGTTCTTGCAGCTTTGTGTCATGCTGCGGCGTGATATCTGCCACCATAAAGGTCAACAGCTCCAGAATTTCTGCATCTTTCCGAAGCTCCGTACGCCAGCTCTTCCAGTCCATATCTGCAAGGTCGATTTTGACTTTTTTGCCGACGGTGAAAAAGTCAGTGTTTTCATCGTCCATGTCAAAATCGTCTCCGGCCATGTCGTATATATCCAGATCAGCGTGGCCGGAGCGTTCAAACTGG
>OIBX01000658.1_pt1 | contig 11724 bp, 9 predicted proteins | sample 1581151 | NCBI WGS metagenome assembly OIBX01 (sample SAMEA3882527, study PRJEB24775) | human gut metagenome | biome: human-associated habitat; feature: intestine environment; material: feces | place: Netherlands | collected 2009/2010 | reverse complement strand
CTACGATTTCTTTGATTTCATCCGCAAGTTCCGGATTGTAAAATTCTACACGCGATACATTGATGGATACCGGAACAACATGCTTTCCGGCTTCAATACGTGATTTCAGCATTTCACAAGTTTCGTTCCAAACAAAACGGTCCAAAATGTGAATCAGACCATTTTTTTCAAAAAGTGGGATAAAACTTCCCGGTGAAATCATGCCACGGAGTGGATGGATCCAACGTACCAATGCTTCTGCAGAAACAACTAGTCCGTCATCCGCGCGACAGATTGGCTGGAAATATACGGTAAATTGTTTTTGCATGATCGCTGTACGGAAATCGCTGACAAGGCGTTGCTCTTCAATCATGGTATCCAACATGGAACCGTCATACCATGCAAAAGGCTTCATGTAATTGTTTTTTATACTGTTCATGGCAAGACGTGCCATATCAACCATTTTGTTGATTGGAAGAGTGCGATCCTCAATCTGATATAATCCGCAGCAAGAATAAAAATGATACGTAGAACCGGAAATGGAAAATGAAATATCAAGCAAATCTTTCCAATCCCCCGCATCTATCACCTGTTTGGGAACACAACAAATAAAATTGTCCGCTTCAAGCCGCCCATAGGTAGCAATCTGATCGGAGAATTCATTATGTAAAATATCTGCAATATGAATTAAAATTTGATCTCCTGTCTGCAGTCCAAATAGGTTATTTAATACTTTAAATTGTTGAATATTCCAATAAATTAAGCAAAAGTCTATCCCCGGATGTTCTTCTAACAGCAAAGCTGTATACGTAAAAAATCCTTTTCGATTATATATTTTTGTTAACTCATCAAAAAATAACAGTTCCTCCTCCATAAAATTTACCCCCTTAGTAATTGCAAAAATCTTACACATCTATATTATACTCTTTTTTTTATAAAAGTACAAGAGAAATATAATTGCCTTTTTGTTTACTTTTTTTCAAGATAGTGTTATAGTAAGCTATGGAAAAAATATATTAACAAGGAGGATTCTCATGAGACAGAGAAAAAAAGTGTGGAGCATATGTCTTGTCATTGCGCTTGTATTTTCATCCATTTTTACATGGAATGAGCCGGCATTGACAGCGTATGCAAGTGAAACTAAGACAGAAAAGATTGTTGTATATGTAGCAGCACAGGGAAAGAGTCTCGATGGAACAAAGACCGTGGCAATCGATAAAACCCCGGTTCAGGTTGATAAAGGAACAAATGCCGCTGCAGCAGTAAAAGCGGTATTGGACGCTTCTGATTACAAAGACAACTATGATATTCCAGATACGGGATATGGTCCTTATCTGGAATCCATCAATGGGATGGGAACAGAACAAGCAGGAAAAAATTGGTATTACTGGAGTTTCTATGTCAATGGACAGTACAGCAATGTAGGAATGGGTTCCTATGTACTTCAGGAAGGTGACCAGATCAGCTTGATCTATGATGATCTGTCTACAGAAGCGTCGGTATTTGCTGATGATACCTCTTTAAATCCGGAAACACCTGCCGTTGAATCTGCGGAAGCTTCTATGAAAAAAGCGCAGGGAATTGCTGCAAAAGAAATTTACAATTCGTATTTTGCAGATGGTCATATCCCCGGATTGGGAAGTGTCAACGAATTGTATGCGGTATTTTCACTTGCCCGCGCAGGATTTGAAGCGCCGGAATTTTACGGAAAAGTAAAGTACAAATTGACACGTCAGCTGAAAGAACTTGCAACGGAAGGAACTACTTACGATGCAGTTACAAAGACTAACATAACGGAAGAGACTTTTTCCTCGAAAAAAGCGTCAGAGCAGAGTTTTGCCTATGTAGTTCTTGCAATGACTGCACTTGGTATGGATGCCCGTACGACAGGCGGTTATGATTTGATTGAGAAGATGGCTTCGAAAAAGCTTTATGAGGCAGATAATAGCTATAACGCAGAACAAATGATGCTTTTTGCATTTGATTCCGGAAATTATACATTGCCGGAAGGCGAAAATTACTGCACAAGAGAGGAACTTGTGGCAAAAATCGCAGGAAATGTAGACGAAACGATCGCTGGATCCATTGAATGGGATTTGATTGATGGTGCTGTTATGGCGGTTCAGCCATTGGCTGCCTATACAGAGGATGCCTCGGTACAAAAGGCTTGTCAGAAAGTCATTCGTTTTGCAGGAAAAATGCAGGATACTCAAGGATATCTTGGAGATTCCTATGATGCAAACAATGCTTGGACAACGGCGCAGACATTGACAATGCTGGGAGAATTTGGAATTCATCCAATGATTGAAACAGAAAATGTGGATTTTGTGAAAAATGGTCATACACTTGCGGATGCCATTTTGGAATTTGTTGATCTGGATCAGGAAAAACTGTCAGCCAGTGTTATGAACTACTCACCGGAGCAGATTCTGCGTGGTATTACTTCTTTTGTGTACGCAGCAGAAAATGCCGGAGAGACCGTGTATCGCGTAAAGACAGTTCCAGAGGCGAAAGTGCCATCCGAACCATTTGAAGAGGAAAGACCACAGCCGGATCCGAGTGCAACGCCGTCGGCGACACCAAGTGCAAGTCCTAGTGCGGCTCCAAGTACCAATCCAAGCGCGGTACCAAGTGTCAGCCCAAGCGCAGCTCCAAGTGCGACACCGGATGCAAACCCAAGTGTCATCGTTCTGAGCGAAACGCCGGCAGCAAAGAAAAACCCGGCAAAGAAAATTGTGGCAGCAAAGAAAAAAATCAATACGAAAAAAGGAAAAACGGTAAAAATTGTAATTAAGGTTGCCGCAAAGAATCCGAAAAAAGTAACAACCGATGCTGTAAAAGTATCCGGAAAGAAGATTAAAGTAAAGAAGATCACGAAAAAAGCCGGAAAAATTACGATCAAAGTGAAAGCATTGAAAAAAGGAAAACGAATCGTAAAGATCAAGGTTGGAAAAGCAAGTACGAAAGTAACTTTGAACGTACGATAAAGATAACAAATTATCTTTGACAAAATGGAAAGGCAGTTGTCTGAAATACGGATAACTGCCTTTTTTGCAGCACAAGCCCGGTAAGCGGCGTGCTTATCAGACTGTGAGTTTCCCACGTTGTCATACACAAAAATGACTAAGTCTCTAAAGATAGTTTATCATAATTTGTCGAAATATGGGAAATACATCCATGAAAAGGAAGAAAATTGTCATGAAAGGGGAAAAGGGGAATCCGGCATTAGTGTCTTACGGATGCCATAAAATCAACAAAGTACCGGATCCCACACTGATAATGCCTTTTTTGGCAGTTGTTTCGTTACTTACTCCGAGTGGAAATGCATTGGTTAGTGTAACTCCATCCACTTCGTATTTCAAGCCCTTGATCGATACATTTTCGCTGGAATCGCTGAGGGAAAATACGGACACCATACCGGTGGCATCTTTTGGAACGGTAAAACTACTGTCTTTGATGACGGTAAGTGCATAAGAATCACCGTATAAAATACCGGCAGCACCTTCGCCTGCGAGATAGGTAAGGGACTGGATATTGGCAATGGTGTGGTCGAGTCTGCCGCCAAGGCCGCCATAAATGGCAAATTCGCGGTAGCCGCGGGAAAGACCGAGTTTGATGGCGAGCATCATGTCGGTATCGTCTTTTTCCGGCGGATAGGTCAATTTTTCGCAGATTGCATCGTCCCATAAATCCGGGGAAGTGACAGAGTCAAAGTCGCCCAATACGACATCGGCACGTAAACCAAGACGGATGAGATAGTCATATCCTCCGTCTGCCGCAATTACCAAATCTTTTGAAGTTAAATCAATGGTGCAGGGAGTAAAATCCCCTGCACCGAATATATAACATGTTTCCATTGTTAGGCTCACACTTTCTGTTCTGTGTTTTCGATGATCTTAACAGCATCATCCATGTAAGAAAATTCCAAATCTTCTACCTTTCCGGCATCGACTGCTGCCGTAAGTGAAGGATTGATCGGAAGCTGGCTGAGTACGAGAAGATCGTATTTGTCAGCAACTTCTTTTACATGGCTTTCGCCAAAGATGGAAATTTTCTTTCCGCAGTCCGGACATTCTACATAACTCATATTTTCTACAATACCAAGTACAGGAACGTCCATCATTTCCGCCATTTTTACGGCTTTTCCTACGATCATGGATACCAGATCCTGTGGTGTCGTAACGACAACGATGCCGTCAAGAGGCAGTGACTGGAATACGGTAAGCGGTACGTCACCGGTTCCAGGCGGCATATCAACAAACATATAATCGACATCTTCCCACAGAACGTCCGTCCAAAACTGTTTGACAGCGCCGGCGATGACCGGGCCGCGCCAGATGACAGGATCGGTTTCATTTTCCAAAAGAAGATTGATCGACATAACGTCGATACCGGTCTTTGTTTTAACCGGATAAATGGTATCCTGAGTTCCCTCTGCTTTTTGCGTCAGACCAAATGCTTTTGGTATCGAAGGCCCCGTGATATCGGCATCCATAATGGCACAATGATATCCCTTGCGGCTAAATGCCACAGCGAGAAGATCGGTTACCATGGATTTTCCGACACCGCCCTTTCCGCTGACGACGCCAATAACTTTCTTTATCGAACTGCCCTTATGCGGGCTTGCTATCAATGATTGTGGTTGTGCTCCGGAGCAGTTTGAACTGCAGGAAGAGCAATCATGAGTACATTCACTCATTTTCTATTCCTCACTTTCTGAAATGGTTTTCAATGGGGTTGACCCTTCTAATAATGTATACTTTATTAGAAGGTTTGTCAAGATGCAGTTGGCCTCAACTCAGGTTTTCCCATACTTCCGGCGCAGTGGCTGAAAGTACATCATAGATGTGAAACGCAAGTTCGTATTCGCAGCATTGTGCCAGAGAGTCAAAGTCGGCGGCAAGCAGTTCTTTGATCTTTCCAATGCGGTAATTTACGGTGTTTCGATGAGTATAGACCACTTTGGCGGCTGCCTGTACACTTTTCCCGTGTTCGAGGTAGAGGCGGAGCAGGGAAAAATAATCCGTGTGGTGCTTTTTGTCATAACTTAGGAGCGGGCGCAAAAGCGGCATAGACAGGGCAATTAGGGAAGAGGTGTCGGGAATGGAAAATACAGTGCGGTAAAGACCAATTTCTTCATAAGAAACGACCGGCTGATTTTTGATCCGGCTGACTAAATAGGCTTCGTATGCCTGACGGTGTGCAGTATACAGCGAGCAAAGGTCGTTGCAGACAGTAATCCCGTAGGAAAAAGGATGGGGGGTGTCCGAAAACTCGCCCGGAAAAAAGATGCCGTAATACAGATCATTCATGGGGAGAGAATGCGTGGCGGATGGGATGGGGTCGCGGCTTGCCGTGATATGATAGGTGTCGCCGGTCTGACAGCCGTAGCGGGCAAGGAGGGCAAGTGCACTTTCGTCTGCGGGAGATGAAAAAAGCAGTTTCTCAAAAGCACTCTCAATCTGTGAGCGGATATTTCGCTGGATCGTAATCTCATTGCAATACTGCTCCATAAGGTCGGCAATGTGAATTTTCCACGGCATCGTAAAAAGCGGCAGGGAATTTTCGTCACAGTAGGAGATGAGCGACAGAGGGATTTTCGTGATATAATGTCCGACATTGAGCAGGAGTCCGCAGGCCTGTTTTCTTTTTAATGACGCAGCAAAGGCGAGGAGAGTCTGCTCCGAGTGGATCGACATGCCGGTTGTGATGACAAGTTCGCCACCACGCAGAAAGTCCGTATTTTCAATATCTTCCATTAGGTAAACCCACGAAATATCAGCGTGAAGTCCTGCGTTTCCGGCAAGCTGTGTCAGCTGATAGCGCGTGGAAGTTTTTCGGATAAAATAATGCAGTGAATATGACATGATACAAACTCCTTTCCATTCTCGTTTTCTTTAGTGTAACAGAGTAAAAAATGAAAATCAATAAAATTTTTGTCATTCAGCACAAAAAGCAAATAAAAATTTAGGCCGGGAAACGTTGTGTATGTAAAAAAATTGTGCTAGTATCTGAAACAACAAACAAAACCACTCACAGAACGGAGGAATTTATTATGGAATTAAGACAGGCATTACCGAAAATTGTAACGGAGACAGTACCGGGACCGAAGTCCAAAGCGTTGATCGACCGGCGTGCAGCGGCGACGGCGACGGCTGTAAAATGTGTTTACCCGGTAGCGATTGAACGGGGAGAGGGAGCAATGGTTGAGGATTTGGATGGAAATATTTTCCTTGACTGGGTAGGAGGTGTCGGCGTATTGAATGTCGGCTACAGCCAGCCGGAGATCATTGAGGCGGTCAAAGCACAGTCCGAAAAATATTTTCATGGCATGTTTAATATCGTGACACATGAGGGATATGTGGCACTGGCAGAAAAATTAAATCAGATCGTGCCGGTAAAAGGTGACAAAAAAAGAACGTTCTTTGCCAACAGCGGGGCAGAAGCAGATGAAAATGCGGTAAAGATTGCAAAATCATATACGGGCAGACCGAACATCATTGTATTTTCCGGGGCATTTCACGGAAGAACCCTGATGACCATGACAATGACTTCAAAAAAAGCCTATGCAGTCGGCATGGGACCATTTCCGGATGGCGTTTACCGCGCAGAATTTCCGTATTATTATCGTGCGCCGGAAGGAATGCCGGAGAATAAGAGACTGGAATATTATGTAAAAAGTATCGAGAAAGTGTTTGAGGAATGTGCACAGCCGGAGACGGTGGCTGCGATGGTTGTAGAGCCTCTGCAGGGCGAGGGCGGATTTATCCCGGCACCAATTGAATGGGTCAAAGCCGTGCGCCAGATCTGTGATAAATATGGAATCTGTCTGGTGGCAGACGAAGTGCAGTCGGGATTCTGCCGTACCGGTAAAATGTTTGCTTCCGAATATTGGAAAGAAGCAGGATGTGCGCCGGACATTTTGGCAACTGCGAAGTCTATTGCGGCAGGCCTTCCGCTGAGTGCTGTCATTGCCAGAGAAGAAATTATGGAAAAAGTGACGCCGGGAATCATCGGTGGAACGTATTGTGGAAATCCACTTGCCTGTGCCGCCTCCCTGAAAACCATTGAAATTATGGAACGCGAAAAACTGGCTGACCGCGCCTGCAAAATTGGCAAAAAAGTGATGGAGACGTATGAATCGTGGAAAGAAAAATATCCGGTGATTGGCGACGTGCGTGGAATGGGTGCCATGATCGGACTGGAACTGGTAAAAGATGCTGAAAGTAAAGAACCGGCAGCAGAACTGACAAGCAAGGTCATTCAGTCGGCAGCACAAAAGGGACTTATTATAGAAAATGCAGGAATTTACGGCAATGTTCTGCGTTTCCTGGCACCGCTTGTTATCACCGACGAACAGTTACAGGCAGGACTTGATATATTAGAAGAAGCAATCAAAGAAAATATGTAACAATGCGCGACAAAATGTGTAGAAATGAGGAATCCCAATGAAACAATTTGCAGTAAAACCGGAAATTTTTATGTGCGATACCTGTAAGGAATTTTGTGACGAATACAAAATTGGAAAAGGTGATCTGATCTTATCAAATGAATATATCTTTGAACCATATTTTTCCCAATATGTAAGCGGTGCGACCGTTGTTTATGTAGAAAAATACGGAACCGGCGAACCGAGTGACGAGATGGTAGAAGCCATTTACGCAGACATTAAAAACTGTTATTACCGCCGCGTGTTTGCTATCGGGGGCGGTACGATCATCGATGTGTCAAAATTATTTGCATTGGAAAAAGTATCGCCGGTGCTTGACCTCTACGACCATAAGATTCCGGCAAAAAAAGGAAAAGAACTTTTTATCCTGCCGACGACGTGCGGTACGGGAAGCGAAGTGACAAATATTTCCATATTGGAATTAAAAAGCCGCCATACCAAACTGGGACTGGCAGAGCCGGCATTGTTTGCCAACGCGGCGGTGCTGATCCCGGAACTGCTGCAGGGACTGCCGTTCCGCTTCTTTGCTACAAGTTCGATCGATGCGCTGATCCATGCCGTGGAGTCGTATCTTTCGCCCAAAGCCAATGCATTTACGCGAATGTATTCGACGAAGGCGATTCATATGATTTTAGGGGGTTACAAGAGGATTGCGGCAGAGGGAGAAGAGGCGCGTATGGTGGATCTGAAGGAATTTCAGCTGGCAAGTACATTTGCCGGTATTGCATTTGGTAATGCGGGCTGTGCCGCTGTCCATGCAATGAGTTATCCGCTGGGGGCAAGGTATCATGTGCCGCATGGCGAGTCGAATTACGCCATTTTCACGGAAGTTTTAAAGACCTATCTCCGGCTGGCGCCGGAAGGACGGATTCAGCAGCTCAATGCAATGCTTGCGGAAATTCTTGCCTGCGACAAGAGCGCCGTGTATGATGAACTCGAAACCCTGTTAAATCATCTCTGCCCGAAAAAGGCACTGCACGAGTATGGGGTGTCCCAAGAAGAACTGGAGGATTTTACAGAAAATGTAATGACCAGCCAGGGACGTCTGATGGCAAACAATTATACCGAACTTGACCGGGATGAGGTGCGTGCCATCTATGAGCGTCTATATTAGATCATTTCCCTTATATAAATAGATTTGACATTAAGGCTCTTTTTTGTTATGATAGTTCAAAAATAAACTATTCAAAAGTGAACGAAAGGAGCCTTTATGATATTTAGTCTTGAATTTGCGCGGAAAACCGCGCTTGCGTACAATGTGATCTGCAAACCGTTGTGCCGGGAGCTTGGGGTGACGCAGACTGCATTTGATATTTTGATGTTTCTTGCAAACAATCCGGATCATAAGACAGCACGAGATATCGTGGAGATCCGGCATATTAAAGCCAATCTGGTCTCGGTCAATGTGGACCGCCTTGTGCAGGAAGGCTATCTTGTGAGGAAACCGGTAAAAGGGGATCGGCGGAAGATGGAATTGTATTGCACAGAAAAAGCGGAAACCATTATCGGCAAGGGACGGAAACTTCAGGATGATTTCTCAGAAGGCCTTCTTTGCGGTTTGGAGGAAGAGACGCGGGAAACTTTTTTTGAGGCAATAAAACAGATGGATAAAAATTTGGATGTGATCTTAAAGGAGGAAAAATAAAATGCAGTTATTATGGATACTACTTGTTACCTTCTTTGCCGGCATGGGAGCCGGACTTGGCACCGGATTTGCCGGAATGAGTGCGGCAGCAGTCGTCAGTCCAATGCTCATTACCTTTTTGAACATGGATCCCTACATGGCAGTTGGGATCGCGTTATCATCGGATGTATTGGCAAGTGCCGTTTCCGCGTATACCTATCATAAAAATAAAAATCTGGATGTCAGAAACGGACTTATTATGATGGGAAGCGTTCTGACATTTACCGTTGTGGGAAGTTATGTGGCAAGCTTGCTGCCATCGGCGACAATGGGCGGCTTTTCGGTCTTTATGACATTTTTGCTCGGGATCAAATTTATCGTGCGTCCGGTCATGACGACAAAAGAAGCGATGGAGAGCGTATCTGCCGGAAAACGGGCGGTACAGTCCGTTATTTGTGGCGTGGTTATTGGATTTATCTGTGGCTTCGTCGGTGCCGGCGGCGGTATGATGATGCTTTTAATCTTGACAAGTGTTCTTGGGTATGAGTTAAAAACAGCCGTTGGAACAAGCGTATTTATTATGACCTTTACGGCATTGACCGGTGCGGTTTCGCATTTTTGGATCGGTGGAAAGCCGGATATGCCGGTGTTTGTGCTCTGTGTGATCTTTACACTGCTCTGGGCGCGGATCGCCGCAAAATTTGCCAATAAAGCGGAACCAAAGACATTGAACCGTGCGACGGGTCTTGTGCTTGTGATTTTGGGAATTGTAATTATGGGATTTCAAGTAATTACGAAATAAAGCCAAATTAAAAACGGACACAAACCTTGATTTACATCGTAAAATGTGGTATGCTAGAAAGAAATTTGACTATTTTTATCAAAAAAATAAACAGGAGGCACTTTTTATGTTTAAAATTGTGGAAAAGAAGTCCCTGAACCCTACTGTAACCAAAATGGTAGTAGAAGCTCCCTTGATCGCGAAAAAAGCGGAGCCGGGACAGTTTATTATCTTTCGTGCGAAAGAGGATAGCGAAAGAATTCCTTTGACGATTTCTGATTTTGACCGTGAGGCCGGAACGATTACTATTATTTATCAGATCGTCGGTGGTTCTACGATGGAGCTTGATACATTGAATGAAGGGGAATACATTCATGACTTTGTTGGACCACTTGGCGTGCCGACACATACCGAAGGACTGAAAAAAGTAGCCGTAGTAGGTGGTGGAGTTGGTTGTGCAATCGCATATCCGGTTGCTAAAAAATTACACGAAATGGGCGCAGAAGTTCATTCTATCGTGGGATTTCGTAATAAAGATCTGGTTATTCTTGAGGATGAGTTCAAGGGTGCCAGTGACAAATATGTTATGATGACAGATGACGGAAGTTACGGAGAAAAAGGGCTTGTAACAGACGCACTTGAAAAATTGATTCAGGAAGGCAACCAGTATGACGAAGTAATCGCGATCGGACCATTGATCATGATGAAATTTGTCTGCCTGACTACGAAAAAATATGACATTAAGACGATGGTCAGCATGAACCCGATTATGATCGACGGTACGGGAATGTGCGGCGGATGCCGTCTGACAGTTGGTGGAGAGACAAAATTTGCCTGCGTAGATGGACCGGACTTTGACGGACATCAGGTTGATTTTGATGAGGCAATGCACCGTGGAACCATGTACAAAGAATTTGAGGCACATGCCCGCGAAGCAGCATGCAACTTATTGAAAAAGGAGGCAAAGTAAATGGCTGAACGTAATATGGATATGAAAAAATGTCCGATGCCTGTACAGGATCCGGACGTTCGTAATAAAAACTTTGATGAAGTAGCACTTGGCTACACGTATGAAATGGCGGTAAACGAGGCAAGAAGATGTCTCAACTGTCCGAAAAAACCTTGCCAGAGCGCATGCCCGGTACAGATTGACATTCCGGCATTTATTGAGCGCGTAGCAAATGAAGACATGGACGGCGCATTTGAAATCCTGTCCAAATCCACTTCTCTTCCAGCGGTATGTGGACGTGTGTGCCCACAGGAAAACCAGTGTGAGGGAAAATGTGTCCGTGGTATCAAAGGTGAAGCAGTTGGTATCGGACGTTTGGAGCGTTTTGTGGCAGATTACCACAGAGAACATTGCACAGATACACCGGAAATGCCGGAGCAGAATGGTCATAAAGTGGCTGTTATCGGAGCCGGTCCGAGTGGACTTACCGTAGCCGGAGATCTTGCTAAGATGGGTTACAAAGTAACGATTTACGAAGCACTTCATCTTGCCGGCGGTGTACTTGTTTATGGTATTCCGGAATTCCGTCTTCCGAAACAGAAAGTTGTTAAGAAAGAAATTGAAAAAGTTAAAGAATTAGGTGTTAAATTCGAGACTAACGTAGTTATCGGTAAATCCACAACAATCGATCAGCTGATCGAGGATGAAGGATTTGAAGCTGTATTTATCGGATCAGGTGCCGGACTTCCAATGTTCATGGGTATCCCGGGTGAGAATGCAAGCGGTGTATTCTCTGCAAACGAGTACCTGACAAGAAGCAACCTCATGAAAGCATTCGATGATTCCTATGATACACCGATCGCAGCAGGCAAAAAGGTTGCAGTTGTCGGCGGTGGTAACGTTGCCATGGATGCTGCAAGAACAGCGCTGAGACTTGGCGC
>OIBX01000633.1_pt1 | contig 12045 bp, 9 predicted proteins | sample 1581151 | NCBI WGS metagenome assembly OIBX01 (sample SAMEA3882527, study PRJEB24775) | human gut metagenome | biome: human-associated habitat; feature: intestine environment; material: feces | place: Netherlands | collected 2009/2010 | reverse complement strand
ATCGTACCGTCTTTCTTAATACCAACTGTAATCTGGATATTGCCGCCGAATCCGTCTTTGTCTGTTGTTGTGATGACATATCCTGCATCACCTGCTGTACAGACTTCGTCGATCGTTGCATTGACACCCATATCTTTTACAGCTTTGTCTGCAGCCTTCTGATCTACATCTTCTGCTTTGAAATCATCCAGTTTTACATCTGAAAATACTGCCTGCCATGCTTCTTTTTTGGCTGTCTCCTGTGACTGTGCGATCGGAGTCTTGGTAACTTCATATACCGCACCAAGAAGGACTCCTGCAATTACAGTAATCAGTGTAAGGATCAGTGTATTCTTAACAATCTTATTCATTATTTTTCTCCTCCTTTACCAAATGGTTTTGGAAGAGTAACTCTCTCGATCAGCGGTACAAGAAGGTTACTGAAGATGATCGCATAAGATACACCTTCTGCTGAACCACCGAACAGACGGAACAGACCAGTCAGACATCCAAGAAGGATACCATATACGATCTGCCCTTTTTTAGTGATCGGGGAAGTTACATAATCGGTTGCCATAAACCATGCTCCAAGCATCAGACCACCACCACAGAGTTCTGCTGTCATGTACTGAACGTTGAAGAATCCAATTCCATCTACAAATCCACCGAAGATTCCGATGAAAAGTGCAAATGTCACAATATATGTACCCGGGATACGAAGATCAATGATTCCTTTGAGAATCAGGATGATCGCTCCGATCACGATTGCGATAACGGATGTCTCACCGATGGTTCCGGCAATATTTCCGATCAGCATGTCCATGCTGTTCACACCGTCAAGTGCTGCATTTCCTGCTTCGATATTAGCACGGATCGTTGCCAGTGGTGTTGCACCGGATACGCCGTCATATACGAAGCTTGTCATTCTTCCTGTGAAGGAAATAAGAAGGAAACATCTTGCTCCAAGTGCAGGGTTCATGAAGTTCTGTCCCAATCCACCAAAGAGCTGCTTTACAACCAGGATCGCGAATACACTTCCGATGATTCCCATCCAGATCGGGGCTGTCGGCGGAAGGTTGAGTGCAAGCAGAAGTCCTGTAACTGCGGCACTGAAATCCTTGATCGTAATCTTTTTATGCATCAGTTTTTCGTAAATGTACTCCGTAAGAACTGCTGCTGCTGTTGTCACAATAACAAGCAGCCATGCATGTGTGTCACGGAAGTTGTAAATTCCAAAGAAAGTTGCCGGTAACAGAGCGATGATAACCCACAGCATGATATTGCCGGTTGTCTCTTTAGAACGGATATGTGGTGAAGATGATACTTTTAACTGTTCACTCACTTTTGTTCACCTCTTCCTCTCTATTCTATTTTTTCTTTTTGTTGGCAAGTGCGGTTTTTCTCATCGATCCGATTGCCTGCTTCAGTTGTCTCTTAGCCGGACATACATAACTGCAGGATCCACATTCTACACACTCAAGACCATTGAATTTGAGGAACGCTTCTTCGTCATGGCGTTCTGCAAAATCAGCCAGTCTTGACGGAATAATGCGGCTTGGACAGGCGTCAACGCACCGTCCGCAGTTGATACATGCTGTCGGTTCACAGGCTGATACTTCATCTTTTGACATGCAAAGAATAGATGAAGATGTCTTGGTGATCGGTGTATCTGTCGTATACATCGCAAATCCCATCATCGGTCCACCTGAAATAACTTTTTCACAGCCTTCTTTGAGTCCGCCGGCGGCTTCGATCAGTTCGTTCTGGTTGGTTCCGAAGAGTACTTTGTAGTTACCAGGATTTACAACTCCATCCCCTGTTACAGTAACGACACGTTCCATAGAAGGAATGCCTTTTACTACTGCATTGTAAATGCTGATGATGGTCTCTACATTGTCTACTACACATCCAGCATCTGCCGGAAGCATGGTAGAATTGATCGCACGTCCTGTATTTGCAAAAATCAGCTGACGTTCTGCGCCCTGTGGGTACTTGGTCATCATCTCTCTGACTTCCATACGAGGCTCGTCCTTGGTCAGCTCTTTTAATTTTGCGATACAGTCCGGTTTGTTATCTTCGATTGCAAATAAACCTTTCGCATTGTCAAAAAGCTTCAGGATCACACGCATACCTTCTACCAGAAGTTCCGGATTCTCCAGCATTCTTCTGTAATCGGCAGTAATATACGGCTCACATTCCGCACAGTTTGCAATGATATAATCAATCTTGTCTGGCTCTTTTGGTGAAAGCTTCACTCTGGTAGGGAAACCTGCTCCACCCATACCAACGATTCCTGCTTCTTTTACAATCTCAATGATCTCATCTGGTGTAAGTTCATCTAAAGGTTTATGAGGCTGTACGGATTCGTGCAGAGTATTCTTTCCGTCTGATTCGATGACAACTGCCATCACTTCACTGCCTCTTGTACCATGCATACGAGGTTCAACAGCAACTACGGTTCCGCTTACGCTGGAATGTACCGGAGCACTGATAAATCCGGCAGCTTCACCGATCTTCTGACCAACTTTTACAGTGTCACCAACCTGAACGATCGGATTGGCCGGTGCGCCCAGATGCTGTGACATGGAGATTACAACTGTCTTCGGATCCGGAAATTTCTTCAGAGCGATATGCTCACTGAATTCCTTGCGTTCTGACGGATGAACACCGCCGTAATATCCGTCCAGTCTGTCTTCTCTAATGGACTTCACATAGTCGTTGATCACTTTGAAATTAACTTTGGAGAAATCACGAACCTGTACAGGCTGGTTTAAGAATTCTTCCAGACGTCCCTGTTTTGCAAGTCTCTGGTAAATCTTCTCCCATGCACAGTCTTTATTCGGATCTACTTCGCATTTTCCATTCTTTGCTCCACCGCACTGTCCATTGACAAGACTCTTTGAACAGTCAACGATCGGACAGACACCTCCGGTAATGTTCAGATAACACTGCGCACATGCGTCACAGCTCTTCTTGGTAAGTGCCATGCCATGATGACCTCTGTAGTTAAGGGTGTTGCTTGCAGCAACTACCGGCTTACCTGCCAGATCCGCAACGGTCTGAATACCAAGGCCACAGGAAATTACTACTACATTCTCTGTACCTTCCGGAATCAGATCCTGTAATTTTCTTTCTGTGTGCATCTTGTTGCATAAGAAATCAAATTTTGCACTGCCTGTAACATTCTTTCCCTGATCTGCAGCGAATTTCAGAAATTCGTCACAATCCGGTTCGTCAACAGTTTCAAATTCTTTGAAACATTTGTTGCAGGCAATCACAAACAGGTTGTCCTTACCGTCAAGCACTGATGCAAGTTCATCACTGCTTTTCAGTTTGTACTTAGTATAGTTTTCCAATTGCTCACCTTCCTCACGATAAAATTTTATCCTTATGATATCTGTTCTTATCCGTTCCCTCCATCTCTGCACTCAAAAAAGGGCTAATAAAACCAGATAAATAAGTTCAATACATATACCTTATTAAATGTAACATAAAATGCACATTTTATCCAGTTTTATTAGCAAATTTTATAAATTTCTTCTATGATTTCATCCTAAAATTCTATGAAGTGCAGATATTTGTACTGTAAAGGATGTGGAATCAGTAAATTGTATACAATATACCACATTCTATAGCAACTATGACGATTCAGCACCTTCACACAGTTACGCTCTCAAACTCAAATCTTTAGAAATCGCCTTCGGCGATGGAATAGTGTTACTGTTCACTCCATTCACAGTAACTTAGCCAAAATTCATTCTCGTTTTTATGAACACTCCTGATAATCCTCTCTCACAGTACTTGTATCATGAGTTAAGACGCTGTCCGCAATATTCACAATTGCTCAGACGTCCTTTTATTACCTGATTCTTTGCACCGCAGCTGGTACAGGTAACTGTAATATAAATCTTTTCATTTACACGTCTGTTTGGTGCAGTAATCATAATATAATTTCCTTCTCTGTCTATCTGGATATTCCGGATATATCCCCTGGCAATAAATTTTTCCAGTTTTTTTACTGCACCTTTTCCCAGCTCCTGCTCAAGTTTCTCAAATGAGACCGTATTCTGGGCATAAGATTCAAACCAGCAGGCAATTTCCCTGGCTTTTTTCTTCCGTAATGCTTTCTGAACTTCCCTGAAAGTCGGATATAAAAATAACAGACAGAGCAGAATCTCTGTTGCTGCCATTCCCCAGCGTCCTTCACCAATATACTTCTCCGATGCACCAATGGCTCCCAGGGATAAAAGTATGCAGAAGCCACAAAGAACCCACTTCAGTTTTCCCAACACCCCTGCTTTTTTATTTTTTTCTGTCAAAAAATCATTCATGTCTGTTTCCTCTTTCTCTGATTAATCAAAATTCTATGATATATTGGTGAAGCTTCTGTCAGCCTGCCCCCAGCAGAAGCCATGCATCACCTGACGGATCATAATAATAAACCACATTGTCTCCTACTGCATAATAATGTTCTTTTGTAAAATGATCCTCATGATCCGTTCCCAGAACAAATACCGGACAATTTCTTCCTTCAATGTACTCCTCAGTGCCTGTATACCACAGAGACATACCAAGACCAAGGTAATAGCTGACTTCATCTGTCTCAGAAAGCTGTCCTCTGGCAATCTTTATATTCAATGCTGAACCATACTCCGGATTATACTCTGGATCGTACTCTGACTCATACACCGGATTATATTCCGGATCATACTCATCCCAATTATAATATATGGAGAAATCATAGCAGTGGTTTTCTGCTGCAAGATGTCCATCCTTTAACGACACCATAGGATGGTATTGCACACTCATATTCTGCTTCTGTACAGAAACCATCACATTGGAATGAATCTCACTCACATTGCAGCGCAGGATAATGATTTCATTCTCCTGTCCCCTATAGTATGGAGAGTTCAGATCATCCAGATATTCCCCTTCTTCCGTAGGCTGAGCCGGATAAACGCTGACCCTGCAATCATCCCCCGGGACAACAGCATAAATTTCATATCCCCCTGCATCAACCACTGTTCCATCCTGTAAAAAAGGATACGCAGCTGCCACTTCTCCCTGTCTGGTATATTCAAGTATCTCTGCTGCCTCTGCACCTTCATAGGTATATCCCAGAAATGCCATTCCGGCCTGACATTCATTTTCCCTGATAATGTCCTGCAGAATTGCCAGATTCTCATCTGCCCCAGGTGCTCTGGCAGATACTTCTCTCATACCTCCGCCATGGATACCAACAGAAAACAGTACCGCACAAACACATACAGCAATCGAATATTTTTTCATACTCTCATCTCCCTTCTTATCAAACGGATATTTGCACTCCGCTTCGCTTTCTGCTCATAACAGAATAACTTCGCAGTTTATCAGCTTGCTATTTTAACGTAGTTACGATCAGTTTACTTTCCAGTGCAGCCGCTATCAAATCTTCTTTACAGCTGTATCCTGCCCTGGCGATCATTTCCTGAAAATTCCATCTCACCCCGGAGGTAGAGCATTTCATTTCTCTTGCAATCTCTGAATATGACATTCCACGGATATACAGGCGGAGCATCTCAAGCTGCCTGGGACTGATATCACCGCTTGTGATCCAGTTAAGCTCCACCTTCGGCGTCATATCCGGAAATACATGCTCACTATTTAAGGTTCTGTGGATCACACTCCGTATTTCCTCTTCCCCGTGATCCTTATACCAGAGACTGTCTGCACATCCACTTTTTGCCCTTTCCAGCACCTTGGGATCGATCAGGGAAGTAACGATCAATACCTTTGTATAGGGATACTTCTCCCTGATCACTTTTCCGGCACTGAGTCCATCATGATTATGAAACGTCTGCACATCCATAATCACAAGATCAATTGCCGAATAATCACAGATTTTTACAGCTTCACGTGCATCTGAAACTGTCTGGACATGTCGGAATTCCGGCTCCTGCATAATAATATATTCAAAATACTTCTGCATGATCTTCTGATCTTCTACTATCAGTATCCGTACCATCGAATCCCATCCTTTCTGTCAGTGGCATTTTCAATATCAGACAAAACTCAGGGGAAAAAGAAACCTGCATCCTGCATTTTCCTGATTCAGCTGCCTTTCTCAGTGCAGATAAACCACCGCCTTCTTCCGCATTTTTGTCAGGCACCTCTCCATCATTGGTAATCTGAACAGTATATTCATCTGCATTTTTGTCTATCTTCACCCAAACAGTACTGCCATGGGCATGTCTGGCACAGTTTGTCACACATTCACGGATTGCCCTGTCTGTCAGCAGCCTGTAAGATGGATGCATGGGAAAGTTCCCACTGATCTGAACTAAAATTCCAAGCTCTTCTGCATGTCTGATTGTATCCTTATATACTTCTTCCATACTCTCAACAGCAGAACCGGTAAGAATATAAACCAGATGTTTCAATACAGACAACTGTTTATCCATTTTATCCGGATCTTCTTTTCTTTCCAGTATTCTGCGTATTGACAGAAGGCTTCGTCCAAAATTGTCATGAACCTGCATTTTCATGACAAGCGTCTCCTGCTCTCTGATTTTATCTCCGATTTTTTCGTACATTTCCTCCAGCTTATGATTCAGGATTTCCAGCTTTTCATTGTTTGCCCTGATTTTTTCACCATTGTAATAAATTTCTGATACATTAACTGCCACTGTCTGCAGATATCCTGCACAATCCGGCTCCTGCAGACTATATTCCTGAAACATCCAGACGGAACCATCAGGAAAATAAAACACATTACTGTCTTTGCTCAATCTGCAAAGACCTTCCGATTCAGGTTCCCCACTCATTGCTTTCCTTAATGCGTCATAATCCTGCAGATAAGAACCTGTCATGATTCTGCTCAGTTCCTGCATCTTGGTATTACACAAAACAATCCTTCCAAGAGGATCCGAAAAACAGACCCCACATGGAACATCATTCACAGCTTCATTCACGGACCAGTAAGACAGGGAATGATTATATCTGCGTCTCTCGCTCCGGATTACCCAGCAAAGATAAAGCAATAATCCTATAACCACCGTCATGAAAACACTGACCGGATAACCCTGAAGCATTGGCTGATAGGAACTCTCTCCCAGGCAATATCTGTGATCATTCATCAGAGCGCCCATGAACATGAAGGAAACTACAAAGACAGCCACTACCGTTACGATTTTCTTTTTCCCGGAAAAGCAGGTGATTCTTACCAGCAGGAGGATTAATTCCAGAATCATGCAGATTTCAAGAAGAATCATCAGAACATTCTGTATTGCCATACTGCATTCCACAAAACTGATCATCTTCCGCCTCTCTTTCTGAAGACGATACAACTAATAAACCATTCGTTTTCATCTTCCTGCTGCACTTTTAATTCCGGCCTTTCCGATATGAATCCACGCAGATCCGCCTCTGATACAATATGAACTGAAACCCGCAAGGCATCATCAATCTGCGACACACGGTAAAAAACAGACTGCATGGTATCAACCAATCGTTCCACAAGCCATTCAAAGATGTCATAGCATTTTAGTATATCATCTGCATTCAGCCGCACATCCACATTTTCCACGTAGTAAGCAGCCCGGATCCTGCATAATTTTAAGCTGTCACAGGATTCCGCCAGACTTTGTCTGAGATCCTCCATCGTAAGCAGATTTCCATCTGATGCATATTGTGTCAGCACCAGATTCTTTCTCCGCTTCAAATACGTACCAACAACTACAATTTTACCGAGAATCCGATCATATTGTTCCCTTGATTCTGTCCGTTCCAGCTCATCCATAAACTGTGACAGCAATTCCAGCTGACCGGCTGTCTGATTCTGTATCATATTTAACAGACGGGTCTGTTCTTCTGTCTTTCTCCGCTCAGCCTCTTTCTGATAAGCTTTCTGTAACAGACGGTTTCTGGCAGTCAGTTCCTCCTGCTGTTCCCGAATATCCTGATACTGATCCAGCAGTACCGAAATATCCTCTGACCAAAACAAATGTCCTCCCCTTATAGGAATATGGTTGATCCGGATTCCCTGTTCCTGTACTGATGATCTGTCTATTATGATTTTACGCAGTTCAGACGACAGCTCTGGGAAATCGCCGGAATGATAATAGCGCTGAAAAGAATGATCCGTAATCTCTGCATCCAGTCCTCCGGAAGTCTGGAATAATTCAAAATATCGATTATTGGTCTGTATCAATCCACATAATATACAACCCTGAAAAATTGCTGCCATTAAAAGGCAGCACACTGCCGTCATATCCCCTGCAATGATTTTGATGAAAGGCAGGCGGAGTATATTTCCGATATTCCACCCCAGAAGCAATATTCCCGGAATCACTGGCAGCCAGAACTGTTTCTTTCCCGGAATTCTGCTTTTTCTGATCAGAATGATTTCCATCCCTGTCAGACAGATCAAGATCCATCCCTGAATCACCATAAAAACAATACCATAGCTGTAATCTTTATCCGAAAATGGGGGCTGTTTGGAAAAACGAAATACCAGCTGATGCAAATCATTTGTAAAAACACTTACGATCAATATCGCTGCAACGGTCAGCAAAATTATAATCTTTCTGATCGTTTTCTCTTCCTCCTTTTCGCCCAAAAACATTGCTGCTGCCAAACCCAGAACCGGAATCAGAATCATGGGAATATAATATAGATACCAGCAGATATGTTCTCCAAGAGGATCATGAAAAATATGAAATTTTACTGTCCGCACAAAGAACCAGAATACCATCAGACAGCCAATTGCAGTCAGGCATCTGCGCGTTTTTTTATGTACTACATGCTTTTCCAGATAAATCACCCAGGCACAGTACATTCCCAGATAAATACAGCTACGACACTGATCTGCCAGATTTCTCATAAAAACATTTTCCGTTCTCACCTGCCTGCAGAAATAAGCCAGCAACACACTTATCAGAATCACTCCATATGACAGAGTCCTCTTTTTACTGTATGTCATGAAAGTTCCTCTCTTACCGAAGCGGGTTTGAAAAATGCTTTACGCAAGATGTGCGTCACAATTTGCAGGAATGATTTTTCAAATACGCTCTAATCCATTTTTGTAATAATTATACTATAAAGCACCATTTTATCATATAGTTTTCAGAAGAATCATCTATTTTCAGAGTTTTTATCACAAACAGAGTGAACAATCCTGTCCACTCTGTTTCCCATTGCTTAAAACGGTCTTGGCTGACCACAGTATTCACAAAACTTTCCGGTATTCTCTGCACCGCACTGGCATTTCCACGAACTGTTATTCTGTTGCATTCCTCCGGTCATGTTCGTTTCTGACATTCCCGTCTGCTGCATTCCTCCGTTCATGTTCATTCCGGACATTCCGGGCTGCATTCCTCCGTTCATGTTCATTCCCGGCATTCCGGGCTGCATCCCTCCATTCATGTTCATTCCTGGCATTCCGGGCTGCATTCCCGCTGCATTTGGTGTCAGTGCCGCAATAATCTGATATGCGGTCTGCTCCACTTCCATCAATTCCCTTCTGTTATCACTGCTTATAGAGAAAGTATTCAGGCGAAAATCCATATCATCAAACCACTGGGTTCTCACTTTAATACGCATAGTATAATCAAATTCATATTTATATACCGGTGGCTGATAACTTACAGTTTCTCCATCCTTTGTATATGTTTCCTCTTGCTGCTGTTGGTCTACATCAACCCTGCACTGTACAATGGCTGATAAAGGAACTATGTCCGGGTTTTCATTGACATCCAGTTTCCGCGCAACAGTAAAATTCCCCCTATTATCATCAATAAAAACATTGTAATTTCTGGTATTGATCTGACGGGTTATACAAAAGTCCATTACCGCTTTTTTGTTTTTTTCACGATATTCCAGCTGGCGTTTGATATCCTCTACCGTACTATGCCGCCGCTCCTCAAACCATGGTGATAATTTTTTCGCACAATCCTTACACAGATTTCCGTCATCCAGTTTTCGATTTCCCAATAACCCAATTTTCTCCCCGCAGATGTCACAGATTTTCTTATCAAATAATCCCATACCCTATCCTCCTTTTTTATCTGAAATCTCATACTGCCACACCGGAATGGTGCGGCAGTATTTTACCTTATTCTGTAACAATTATTTTTTCAAAATATGTCTTTACGGAAAAATCAACTTCACCTGTTTCAGAATCATCTGCTTCTTCGCCGTCATCAGATTCCTCTGCATCATCTTCTGCTATCAAACACAGTTTTCCATCATCCAGTAAATTGAACTTCATATTATCAAGACTGAAAAACATAGTTCCTGCCTCATCCTCTGTTACAGCCTTTAATACCAGTGCGTTTCCTTCCACGTCGCCCTGAAGTTCTACTTTTGTCTCTTCTCCGCTCTCTATTAAGATAATTTCAGCCTTTCCGTCTTCCACAGACATACTCATTTCAAATCCTGTAAAGTCAGCATTAACCGGCATCTGCATTCCAAATGCTTCCATCAGAGTACAGCTCCATTCTCCTTCAAAATCCTTCATAGTTGGATTTTCTACCGGTTTGCCCGGTACATAAGGCTCATACTCTTCCTTTTCCTGACTCAGGATCATTGTCGTTCCATCTGCTGTTAAGGTTATCTTACCGTCCTTGTACTCGCATTCCCCTGTCTGATCATTATGAGTCATCAAAATTTTATCATTTTCTATTTTCCACTCTGATTCATCTACTTCAGGCTCTTCCCCATAAACAGAACTTGTTGTTTCCATTTTACCGTCTTCTTTAATGTCCACGGTCACTTCCATTCCCATTGCCCCCGGATGAAAGGATGCACCTTCGCCCATAGAAAGCTCATTTACATACCAGGTTCCAATAACATCCTTTTCTTCAAGGGCATAAACACTTACGCTCATAAAGCCTGCCATTAAGACTCCTACTGTTCCTGCCATCCACAACCTCATTTTTTTACTCATACAAACATCTCCTTTCTTTTTTAATGTACTCCTCGGACTCTTTTTTACTTAATTTTGTGAGAAGATTTTTTGTTTATCTACATTATACGTGAACGCTCAGATATTTACACTAGCACTTCTGACAGTATGCTTGTAATTTTTTGGATAAATTAAAACCTGCTGAAAAGTTTTTAACTTTTCTCAGCAGGTTCATTAAAATACTTTCTGTTTTGGCGCATTCTCTCCAGATTTTCCAGAATTATATCTGCGCTGATTGGTTTGGCAATATGAGCGTTCATACCCGCTTTGATTGCCTTTTTACGGTCTTCTTCAAAAGCATTGGCAGTCATCGCAATGATTGGTATATTTGCGCATTTCGGATCATTCAATGTACGGATTTCCCGGGTTGCGGTGTATCCATCCATCTTCGGCATCTGAATATCCATAAGAATCATATCATAATATCCGGGAACTGCTTTCTCCAGCTTATCCAGACACTCTGCTCCATCTTCCGCACGGTCTGTAATGATCTTTTGTTCCGCAAGCAGTTCTATCGCAATCTCTGCATTCAGATCATTATCCTCTGCAAGAAGAATACGTTTTCCTTCCAGCTTTTCTAATACATCTGGCTGTTCAGATATCTGATCCCTATATACATCCGATTCTGATGCCATATCAAAAGAAATATCTACCGTGAATTTTGTCCCGACACCTTGCGTGCTCTCTACCTGGATGCTTCCTCCCATCAGCTCAATCATGGATTTCACAATAGGAAGGCCCAGTCCTGTACCCGCGACCTTGTTCTCTGTGGTTGTATGCTCTCTGGAAAATTCTTCAAAGATATGTGGAAGATATTCCTCGCTCATGCCAATGCCTGTATCTTCACAGGTAAAAATAAACCGGGCTTTCCGGGGATTCTCTGAATCTTTCTCATATATCTTTACATGGACCGCATGCCCATCGGACGTGTACTTTATTGCATTGCTGATAATATTCAGCATTATCTCCTGAAGTTTCACTCTGTCACAAAAGATAAACGTATGATATACATCCAAATCTGCCGAATACTGCAGGTTCTTCTTCCTTATATCTTCCTCAAATACTGTGTTTACCGTATGAAACACTGTGTTTATATCCTCAGCTTTCAGCTGCAGCGCTGTAGT
>OIBX01000632.1_pt1 | contig 12057 bp, 10 predicted proteins | sample 1581151 | NCBI WGS metagenome assembly OIBX01 (sample SAMEA3882527, study PRJEB24775) | human gut metagenome | biome: human-associated habitat; feature: intestine environment; material: feces | place: Netherlands | collected 2009/2010 | reverse complement strand
TTGCCAGAGAAAAGGATATCAGCAAGGAGGTATTATTGGAAGCCATCCAGAATTCTCTTTTGGCAGCTTGCAAAGACCAGTTTGGTAAATCGGATAACATTCGTGTGGTTTTAGATGAGACAACAGGAGAATTTCATGTATACCAGGATAAGGTTGTTGTCGAGGAAGTTCTTGATGATACACTTGAGATCGCTTTGGCAGAAGCAGAAGCGAGACATGGTGTGACAGATCTGGGAGCGACCGTAAGCATCGAAGTAACGCCAAAGAACTTCGGACGTATTTCCGCGCAGAAGGCAAAACAGGTTGTTGTACAGAAAATTCGCGAAGAAGAAAGAAAAGTTTTGTATGATCAATATTATACAAAAGAAAAAGATATTATTACAGGAACGGTTCAGCGTTATTCCAATGGAAATTACACGGTAAATATTGGAAAAATCGATACGGTTTTGACAGAACAGGAACAGGTAAAAACAGAACGTTTCCGTTCTCATGAAAAGATTCGTGTTTATGTTACGGAAGTAAAAGACACACCGAGAGGACCAAGAATTGTGATCAGCCGTACGCATCCGGAACTCGTAAAACGTCTGTTTGAGGCAGAAGTTGCAGAGATCCAGAGCGGTGTTGTGGAGATTAAGAGTGTATCCCGTGAAGCCGGTTCCCGTTCCAAGATCGCAGTGTATAGCAGAAACCCGGATGTCGACGCAGTAGGTGCCTGCGTAGGTATGAATGGGGCACGTGTCAATGCGGTAGTGAATGAACTCCGCGGTGAAAAGATCGACATTGTAGAGTGGAATGAAAATCCGGCAATCTTTATTGAGCATGCTCTCAGTCCATCCCGCGTCGTATCGGTTACTGTGGATATTGAGGAAAAGAGCGCGCTGGTAGTTGTTCCGGATTATCAGTTGTCACTGGCAATCGGTAAAGAAGGACAGAATGCAAGACTGGCAGCAAAACTGACCGGTTATAAAATAGATATTAAGAGTGAGACACAGAACCAGGAAGGATAAGAGGTGGTTTTGTTGAAAGAAAAGAAGATTCCAATGAGACAATGTGTCGGCTGCCGCGAAAGCAAAGAAAAAAAGCAGCTGATCCGCATTGTAAAAAATGATCAGGAAATCACAATTGACCGCACCGGGAAAAAAAATGGACGTGGTGCATATCTTTGTGACAACTTGGAATGTTTGGTAAAAGCAAGGAAAAATCGCGGTTTGAACCGGGCATTTCGAATGGAAGTTGACGAATCAGTATATGAAGAATTAGAAAGGCAGTTGTTGAATGAGTCAAAATAGAAGCAAAAGTTTGGGAACTCTGGGATTAGCGATGAAATCCGGAAATGTAGTAAGTGGAGAATTTCTTACGGAGCAGGCGATTCGTGCCGGTACGGCGCGGCTTGTGATCGTAGCGGAAGATGCATCCGATAATACGAAAAAGAAATTTTGTAATTCCTGTTCATATTATCAGGTCCCTTTGGCAATCAAATTTGACAAGGATACTCTTGGAAATGCGATTGGTAAAGAGTTTCGCGCTTCACTCGCAGTTCTTGATCAGGGATTTGCGTCAGCAATTAGTAAAAATTTAGAATTGGAGGAAATGTAATATGGCAAAAATGAGGATATTCGAAATTGCAAGAAGTATTCAGGCAAAAAATAAAGAAATAAAAAGTGGCGATCTGGTAAGACTTTTAAATGAAAATGGGTTTGATGTCAAAGGGGCAAACAGCAATATTGAAGATAAAGAAATTGCTTTTTTGTTACAGACATTCAATGATCCGAAAAAAGTGGAAAAGATATTAGCATCGCATAATACGGAAGAGGTCAAAGAGGAAAAGAAATCCGAGAAGAAAGAACCTGTAAAAGAACAAAAAACGGCAGAACCGGTAAAAGAGAAAACAGAAGAAAAAAAATTGGAAGAAAAGCAGACAGAAGAGCTTGTAAAGAAACCGGTTCCGGAAGAAAAAAAGAAAGAGAAAAAAGAGGAGAACAAAAAGAAAGTGCCTGAAAGAGAACAAAAGAAAGAAATGCCAGAAAAGAAGAACGGAAATAATCAATCCAATTCCAATTCTAATGACCGTCGCCGCGATAATAACCGTGACAACAATAACCGTGGTGGAAATGATCACAGAAATAACCGTAATAATAACAACCGTGATAACAATCGCGGGGGAAACAATGACCGCAATGCAAATAACCGCGGTGACCGCAACAATGACCGTAATGCAAATAACCGCGGTGACCGACGTCCGAATAATAATGATTATCGTGGTGGAAATAATAATCGTGGTAATAACAACGGACGCGGTGGAAATAATAATCGTAACGGAGAAAAGGTTCTGGAGCGCTTTGAAAAGGCCCAGAGTGGATTTGATGGAATCAAACAGGAACAGAAAAATTCCAGAAAACGTAATAAAAAGCCTGCGGATAAGGGCACATATAAGAAATCAACAAAAGAAGAAATGAGCCGTATTCGGAGCAAAAAGGATCCAAACCGTAAAGGTGCGTTTATTAAGCCGGAACCTGTTGTTAAAGAGCCGGAAGAGACAATTAAGCAGATTACGATTCCGGAAAGTTTGACAATTCGTGAATTGGCAGATAAGATGAAGATGCCGGCGGCAGCTCTTGTAAAGAAACTGTTTCTGCAAGGGCAAGTCGTATCCTTGAATCAGGATATTACGTTTGAAGAGGCAGAAGAAATTGCCCTCGAATTTGATATTATTGCTGAAAAAGAAGAGAAAGTTGATATGGTGGCTGAACTTCTGAAAGAGGACGAAGAAGATGAGGCAGATCTTGTAAAACGTCCACCGGTTGTCTGTGTAATGGGACACGTAGACCACGGTAAAACATCTCTTCTGGATGCCATCCGCGAAGCAAATGTTACTTCCCACGAGGCAGGCGGTATCACACAGCACATCGGTGCTTATGTTGTTGAGATCAATGGAGAAAAGATCACATTCCTGGATACACCGGGACATGAGGCATTTACTTCCATGCGTATGCGTGGAGCCCAGTCTACCGATATTGCCATCCTTGTAGTAGCTGCAGACGATGGTGTTATGCCACAGACTGTCGAAGCCATCAATCATGCGAAAGCAGCCGGCGTAGAGATTATTGTTGCCATCAATAAGATTGACAAAGAGGGCGCCAATGTGGAACGTGTAAAACAGGAATTGGCAGAATATGAACTGATTCCGGAAGACTGGGGCGGAAGCACAGTGTTTGTACCGGTTTCTGCACATACGAAAGAAGGTATCGAACAGCTTCTTGAGATGATCGTGCTTACTTCAGAAGTGCTGGAGTTAAAAGCAAATCCAAACCGTAAAGCACGTGGTATCGTGATCGAGGCTCGTTTGGATAAAGGACGCGGACCGGTTGCTACCGTATTGGTACAGAAAGGTACACTTCACATCGGTGATCATGTGGCAGTCGGACCTGCTCACGGAAAAGTTCGTGCGATGATCGATCATAAGGGAGAGCGTGTGAAAGTGGCAGCGCCTTCTACTCCTGTAGAAATTCTGGGGTTGAATGGTGCACCGGATGCCGGGGAAATCTTTGTTGCTACCGAGAGTGATAAAGAAGCAAAACAGATCTCACAGGCATACATTGATCAGAGTAAGGATAAACTTTTGGAAGAGACAAAATCCAAGAAACTTTCTCTCGATGGTCTGTTTAACCAGATTCAGGCAGGTAATGTCAAAGACCTGAATCTTATTATCAAAGCAGACGTTCAGGGATCTGTGGAAGCCGTAAAACAGAGTTTGTTAAAACTTGGAAATGAAGAAGTCGCAGTCCGCGTGATCCACGGTGGTGTTGGTGCCATCACAGAGTCGGATGTATCGTTAGCAAGTGCATCCAATGCGATCATCATCGGATTTAATATCCGTCCGGACAATACTGCGAAAGAAGTGGCAGAGCGCGAAAATGTCGATGTACGTTTGTACCGTGTCATTTACGATGCGATTGAAGATATCGAAAATGCGTTGAAAGGTATGCTTGAGCCGATCTATGAAGAGAAAGTTATCGGTCACGTGGAAGTACGCCAGACATTCAAGGCTTCCGGAGTTGGTACGATCGCCGGTTCTTATGTACTCGATGGTAAAGTACAGCGTGGATGCCGCTGCCGTGTATACCGTGGTGACGATATGATCTTTGAAGGTGATCTTGCTTCTTTGAAACGATTCAAAGACGATGTCAAGGAAGTGGCAGCCGGATACGAATGTGGACTTGTATTTAGCAACTTCAATGATATTCAGATGGAAGACCGTGTAGAATGTTATATCATGGTAGAAGTTCCAAGATAGTTTGTAAATAGATAGCAGAAAATCCGAAAGTAACTGCGGAAACGCAGTTGCTTTCGTGCTAAAGGAGAAAAGACATGAAAAAAAACAGTGTTAAAAATATCCGTATTAACAGCGAAGTGCAGCGTGAGATGAGCCAGATCATCCGCGAGGATATTAAAGATCCGCGTGTGCATCCACTCACTTCGGTTATGGCAGTGGAGGTTACTCCGGATTTAAAATTTGCCAAAATTTTTATCAGTGTATTTGGAAATGAGGAAGAGAAAGAAAAGACGATGGAAGGCTTGAAAAAGAGCGCAGCATTTGCCCGCATGCAGCTGGCAAAACGCATGAATCTTCGAAATACACCGGAATTGACATTTATATTGGACGAATCCATTGAATATGGTGTCAATATGTCGAAAAAAATTGATGAAGTAAATCATAAGGAGTCAAAATGAAATTCATAGAAAAGATAGAAGGTGCGGATACGATCGCCATTGGTGGTCATGTGCGCCCGGATGGCGATTGTGTAGGATCGTGTATGGGACTTTTTGGGTATCTTGCGGACCATTATCCGGAAAAGAAAGTCTGTGTGTATCTGGAGGAAATTCCGGAGGCATTTGATTATTTGAAAATCGACGAGGCAATGTCAGAAAAAGCAGACAAGTATGATCTGTTTATTGCACTCGACTGTGGTTCCATCGACCGTTTGGGCGAAGCACAGGAGATCTTTGAAAAAGCTGTAGATACAGTCTGCGTGGATCATCATATCAGCAATACGAATTTTGCAAAGGAAAATATTGTAAAAGCAAATGCTTCTTCCACCTGTGAAATCCTGTGTGAACTTTTACCGATGGATAAAATCGGAACATTTAGTGCGATTGCATTTTATACCGGGATCATTCATGATACCGGTGTGTTTAAACATTCGAATACTTCGAAGAAAACGATGGAGACTGCGGGATATCTGGTGGAAAAGGGGATCCCTTTTGGGAAGATCATTGACGAAAGTTTTTATATGAAAACGTATCGCCAGCTGCAGATCATGGGACGCTGCCTGTTAGAGAGCATCCGAGTGATGGATGGCAGATGCATCGTATCGGTTGTTACAAAACAGATGATGGATTTTTATGGAGCAAAATCTTCCGATCTGGATGGAATCATCGATGAACTGCGTACGACGCAGGGAGTCGAAGTGGCTGTGTTGCTGTCGGAAAAGGAACCTTTGGAATTTAAAGTGAGCATGCGGTCCAATCAGATCGTGGATGTAAGTAAGATCGCGGTCTTTTTTGGCGGCGGCGGGCATGTAAGAGCTGCCGGCTGTACGATCAAAGGCTCCTCCTATGATGTGATCAATAACCTGACAGAACATATTGAAAAACAGTTAAATCAGGGAAAATAACGGAGGCAGATGCGTGGACGGAATTATCAATGTATATAAAGAAAAAGGTTATACATCCCACGATGTAGTAGCAAAACTTCGTGGCATTCTGCACCAGAAAAAGATTGGGCACACGGGAACGCTGGATCCGGATGCGACCGGGGTACTGCCGGTTTGTCTGGGAAAGGCGACCAAAGTGTGTGAACTGTTGACCGATAAGAAAAAAACATATCTCGCTGTCGTGCGTCTTGGTGTGCAGACGGACACGCAGGATCTGACAGGAACGATTCTGGAAGAAAAGGAAGTGAAGGTAACCGAAGAACAGATTCGGGAGACTACGGCTTCTTTTTTGGGGGACTATGAGCAGATTCCGCCGATGTATTCGGCTGTAAAAGTCAATGGAAAACGGTTATATGAACTGGCAAGACAGGGCAAAGAGGTCGAACGGAAGGCAAGAAGGGTACACATTTACACTTGCGATATCCGAGACATTGCTCTTGCAAAGAATGAATTTTCGATGGAAGTAACCTGTTCAAAAGGAACCTATATCCGCACACTGTGTCAGGATATCGGAGAAAAATTAGGCTGCGGTGCGGCGATGGCATCTCTGGTACGCACTCAGGTTGACCGGTTTCAGCTTGAGGATGCGTTGACATTAGAACGCATCGAGGCATTGCAAAAGGAAAATGAACTGAAACCGTTTATCCTGCCGGTGGATCAGTTATTTGAATATTATGACAAGATCGTGGTGGCAGATAAAGCAATCTGTTATCTGCAAAACGGAAACAAAATAAATGCCGGATTCTGCCAGGGGAATATTCCCGGAGAAGATGGAAAAAAAGTGCGTATGTACGATACGAAAGATCGTTTTTATGCCATTTACCGATGGGATGCCGGGCAGAATGTATTTGTGAATGATAAAATGTTTTTCCCTCATACGGAAGCATGACGGGAAGGAGAAAGAATCATGATAGTAATTAACAAAAGACCTTATCAGCTGAAAAACAGTGCCGTCTGTATCGGCAAATTTGACGGCCTTCACCGGGGGCATCAAAGCCTGATTGAAGAGATCTCGCACTTTTCTGACTGCAATAAAGTGCTTTTTACCTTTGCTTTTTCCAAGGCACCGTACATCTTATCGCCGGAAGAAAAACGAACGAAAGCTGAAAAACTGGGGATTGATACTTATGTTGAGTGCCCTTTCGATGAGTCGTTAAAAGCGATGACGCCAAAAGAATTTTTTGAGGAGATACTGGTTCGGCAGTGTGATGCCAGAGTCATCTGTGTCGGGGATGATTTCCATTTTGGAAAGGACCGCGCCGGGGATGTGGATGTTTTACAGAAATTAGCAGAGGAAGCAGGGATTACCTGTATCATTGTAAAAAAGAAAAAAATGTACGATGAGATCATAAGCAGTACCCGGATTCGCGAGGCGCTGGCAAAGGGAAATCTGCCGCTTGCCAATGAACTTCTGGGAATGCCATACATGGTGCAGGGAGAAGTGGTCCATGGCAATGAGATCGGTCGTACCTTGGATATGCCGACGGCAAATCAGATTCCGGATTCCAGAAAAATACTTCCGCCGTTTGGCGTGTATGCTTCGAAGGTGGCGGTGGATGGAATGGAATATTACGGCGTTACGAATCTTGGCGTAAAACCTACGATACCGGGAGAAAACCAAGTTGGAGTGGAGACTTGTCTGCTGCAGTTTGATGGTGACTTGTATGGAAAAATAATACAAGTGGAGCTTTGTAGTTTTCTGCGCGGGGAGCGTAAATTTGCCGGTCTGGAACAATTGATGCACCAAATGGAGGCGGATAAAAAGAATGCTGGTCTTTTCTTTGGACAATGAATCGGGAAAACCGTTATACCAACAAATATATGAATATATAAAAGAAGAAATCATGCAGGGACGTCTTTCTTACCGGGAAAAATTACCTTCGGCAAGAGAATTGGCGGCCTCTCTTCTCGTGAGCAGAAATCCGGTGGACACTGCATATGAGCAGCTTGTCGCGGAAGGATATGTCTATGCTGTCGCCCAGAAAGGGTATTATGTTAATGAAATCACTTATATCCGGGAGTATAGTGGGCGGAAAGAAGACAGTCCGGCTCCGGAAGAAGAAAAAATACCGGTTTGCCGGAAATATAATTTTAATCCGGATGAAGTGGACAGCAGTCATTTCCCTTATGCGGTATTTCGTTCTATCGCCAGAAATGTGATGGACCGGGAAGATTTTTTGTCTTCCGGAAATGCGCAGGGAGACAGGCAGTTTCGCAGTCAGGTGGCAAAATATCTTTACCGGTCGCGCGGGGTGCAATGCGAACTTTCGCAGATTGTGATCGGAGCGGGAATCGGTTATCTTTTGCAGCTTCTTTCGGTATTGTTTCGTAAAAACGGAAAGATTGCTTTTGAAGAGCCGGGGTATGTCCGGGCGAAGGAGATTTTTGCTTCGTACGGATTTGATGTTGTGAATGTGAAGATTGCGGAGAAAACGGTTACGCCGGAAGAACTTGACCGGGCGCAGACCAGCCTCTGTTATCTGACACCTTCTCATCAATTTCCGCTTGGCACGGTAATGCCGGCACCGGAGAGACAGCGTCTTTTAAAATGGGCAAGAGAAAAAGAGGGACGGTATCTGATCGAAGACGACCACGACAGTGAGTACCGTTATAAAGGAAAACCGATTCCGGCGATGCAGAGTCTTGATCCGGAAGGAAAAGTGATCTATATCGGTACTTTTTCCAAAGTGATCACACCGGCACTGCGTCTTGGGTACATGGTGCTGCCAAAAGAACTTGTTTCGCTCTTTCACCGGGAATGTGGTGCGTATAACTGCCCGGTTTCCCGACTCGATCAGCAGATCGTGACAGCATTTATGTCGGAAGGCCATTTTGATAAACATTTGAACCGGATGCGCAAGATTTACCGGGAAAAGCACGATGTCATGCTGTCGGAACTGCAGAAATATCCGGAAAAAGTTAAGGTGCACGGTGATTATGCCGGTCTTTATGTCATAGTAGAAGTGCTGACCGGAAAAAAGGAAGAGCAGATGATATGGGAAGCAGAAAAAAAAGAAATTTATCTGCGGCCGTTATCAGTGTATTACAAGAACGCAGAAGAGGTAGGAAAACCTGCGTTTTTACTTGGGTTTGCAGTACCTGATACAGAGACAATAAAGAGGGGGATTTTCCTCTTGTGTGAAGAAATATTTTAAAAAAATCTTGTATTTGAACCAAAATTATATTAAAGTAGAAGTATACGACGTTAAAAATGATGAAATTCAGAAAAGAGGAAAACGATGGAATTAATATTGTCTATTTTAGCCGGTGTTGGTTTGTTTTTATATGGAATGAATCTTATGAGCGATGGTTTGCAGAAAGTAGCCGGCCAGAAGATGAGAGATGTACTTGAAAAGTTGACAAAAAGTTCGATTATGGGACTTCTCCTCGGTATTATATTTACCGGTATTATCCAGTCTTCTAACGCGACGACCGTTTTGGTAGTCAGTTTTGTAAATAGTGGTATTATGAAGTTATCACAGTCTGTCGGCGTGATCATGGGTGCCAATATCGGTACGACCGTGACGGGACAGCTGATTTCGTTTAAGTTAGATGCGATTGCACCATTTTTTATCATTGCCGGTGTGATTTTAGTCATGTTTATTAAAAAGCCGATGGCAAAGCGGATCGGTGAAGTAGTACTGGGGTTTGGTATTTTGTTCTTCGGAATGTCCACCCTTTCTTCGTCGGTAAAACATTTGAACCAGTTTGCGGCAGTAAAAACATTGTTTGGAAGTGTTACCAATCCGTTTTTGGCTGTTCTCATCGGATTTGTACTGACATCGATCTTACAGAGTGCTTCTGCGTCAGTAGGTATTTTGATCGTGTTGGCATCTTCCGGACTGATTCATCCTGACATTTGTTATTACATCATCATGGGATGCGACATCGGTGCGTGTGGGTCTGCCGTTTTGTCAAGTCTTGGTGGTAACAAAGATGCAAAACGTGCCGCCTTGATCCATTTGTCATTTAATGTGATCGGGACTGTGATCGTTATGATCCTTTTGGCAGTGGCAGGAAATCCAATCCGCAGTGCCATCCACGGTCTGACCGCATCCATCGCGGATACCGGACTTCGTGCGGGGCGTGACGTGGCAAATATTAACTCCATATTGAAAGTTTCCCAGGTGATCATTCTGTTCCCATTCAGCAAGTATCTGATCAAACTGACCAGATGGATTGTAAAGGGCGAGGACGAAGAAGTACATGGCCTGGAACTCAAATATATCGGCAATCATTCGATCTTTAATGTAACGACAGCTCTTCCGCAGGCGATTCACGAGACGGAGCGTATGGGAACGATGGCAGTCAATAATTTAAAACGTTCGATGAAAGCCTTGATGGAAAAAGATGAGGAAGCATTGGAAGAAGTGTATAAGAAAGAAGAAGTAATTGACTTCTTAAATACAGAAATTTCCAATTATCTTGTTCGTGCAAACCAGTTATCCCTTCCGATTCAGGACCGGAAAGAACTGGGAGCTATGTTCCATGTGGTCAACGATATCGAGAGAATCGGCGACCATGCAGAAAATATCGCGGATTTTGCAAAGACGATGCGCAAAGCAGATCTGCAATTTAGTAAAAAAGCAACCAATGAATTGATGGAATTATACGAAAAGGTATGTACATTATTGGAATTTTCAATCAAGAAATTTGTTTCCGGAGATGAGACGCATGCCATTGAGATCATGCAATTGGAAGATGAGATTGATAAAATGGAAAAGAAATTCCAGAAGAAGCATGTAAACCGTTTGGCAAACAATAAATGTGAACCACATGCCGCCATGATCTTTTCGGATCTTTTAAGTAATCTGGAACGTGTGGCAGATCATGGTGTTAATATCGCATTTGCCGAGCAGGACGAAGAAGAAGTATAAGCAGAGAGAGGGGCAGCTTTGGTAGGATATGTGCTTGCAGCGGGAATCCTGGTACTCTTAATTGGATTATTTGTATATGGATATCTTGCAAATTTTGAAATGAATGCAAAATGCCGCAGTGAATACGAAGTGATTCTGCCGGAAGCGGCGTGCAAAGAGCCGGTGCGGCTGGTTTTTCTGACGGATCTGCATGGCTGGATTTACGGAAAAGAAAATGAGAAACTTCTGAGACAGGTGGCACAGGGCAAACCGGATCTCATCTGTATCGGAGGAGACATGACAGTAAAGGAAGGAGAGGGATGCAAGTCCGCTCTTTCTTTATGTAGCAGACTAATGGAAATGGCACCGGTATATTATGCGATGGGCAATCATGAGATCCGTATGCCGGAGTATGAACAATACGTGAAAGAATTGGAAAAAATTGGCGTTGTCGTACTGCGAAACCAATCTGTCTTATGGCAGAAAAATTCCACAAAGTTTCGGATTTATGGCTTGGATCTTCCGCCGGAATGTTATCACCGGGGAAGAAAAAAGGAAATTCCGACATCGGAGCAGATTGAAACTCTGCTTGGAAATCCTGTGAAAAAGGAAGACGAAGTGACAATCCTGCTTGCACATAATCCGATGTATTTTTCAAAATACCATAATGGAAATCCGGATCTGGTGCTTTCCGGCCATCTGCACGGCGGCATTATGATCCTGCCGTTTCTCGGCGGTGTGATTGGACCTGATTTCCGATTATTTCCAAAATGCTACGAGGGCGTTTTTAAGGAAAATGAGACATTTATGATCGTGAGCCGTGGACTGGGAACGCATCATCTGCCGTTCCGGTTTTTTAATCGGCCGGAAGTGACGGTGATTGAAGTCCGTCCGGGTAAAAATAAATTGGTAGAGAGGAAGTGAAAACATGGGAATACCTGTTAAATTGGAGGTCTTTGAAGGACCTTTGGATCTGCTGCTGCATCTGATTGAAAAAAATAAAGTGGATATTTATGATATTCCCATTGTTTTGATCACAGAGCAGTATCTCGACTATGTCAGTAAGATGGATACGAAAGATATGGATGTGATGAGTGAATTTCTTGTAATGGCGGCGACACTTGTGCGCATCAAGTCGAAAATGCTTCTTCCGGTAGAGGTGACCGAGGAGGGTGAGCCGGAAGATCCCCGTGCGGAATTGGTAGAGCGCTTGTTAGAGTACAAGACATATAAGTATGCGTCTTATGAGTTAAAGGATAAGCAGATGGATGCAGCAAGATTGCTGTTCAAAGAATCTACGATTCCCGCAGAAATTGCTGACATCAAAGAAGAAGTCAATGTTGAAGAATTGTTGTCAGATGTTACATTGGCAAAATTGCAGACAATTTTTCATTCTGTGATGAAGAAACAAGTTGATAAGATCGATCCGATCCGAAGTAAGTTTGGTAAGATTGAGAAAGAATCTGTTACACTGGCGGATCGTATGC